>Ga0065720_1019270_pt1 | contig 30628 bp, 23 predicted proteins | sample Thericmetagenome_FD_59107 | JGI IMG/M metagenome (GOLD analysis project Ga0065720, IMG submission 59107) | Thermophilic microbial communities from the Joint Bioenergy Institute, California, USA of rice/straw/compost enrichment - eDNA_2 v2... | ecosystem: Engineered > Solid waste > Grass >... | reverse complement strand
TTTTTTTTTTTTTTTTTTTTTTTTACGGAGAGGTTTCAGTTAATAGCTTAATCGATTCATACTAAGCATTACGTACTGAGCTGAAAAAAAGAGCAAAAGGAGCAATAAACATGATGACTGATTAACAGTAAGTGAATGTGGAATGCTGCTACGCTTTTTGAAAGGAAACACACAGAACATGTGTTGATATGTCGATCAGCACCTGTTGTGCAAGCTTCGATATGACATTAGGGAATGAGTAGATGGACTCAAACATCTCCGAAAGTTTGGAACATAGGCCGTCAAGATTGACATAACATCAGCCAGCATAGTTCGAAGATGTAAAGCGCGTCTCTTCCTTTAGCGGATTGTTTTAAATATAGGCAGGCACGATAAACAACTACGCTGTCATCGCCTGCTTTAAGCGCTTGCGAGTAAAGATAATCAATACGTATGGAAAGTAACCAAGGTGAGAATGCGACTTGCGTATACAGTGATGCAGGCATATACACCAAATCAGTTGGAAAATAAGATCATAAAACGAGAGGTGGAAGGCAATCGCCTCTCTGATTCCGTTTACACTGCTAAACCCCCATAGGAAACGCCAGCCGCAAGTCTGTCTTGATAAGGTGGAACACATATTTAAAACAGAACCAAACATATCAACCTTCCTTTTAAGGTTCACCCAACGTCCCGCTCTCCAACAAGCTCTGATAGAACTCCGGCTCAAGAAACTTTGCCACGGTCACATCCTCACTCAGACCCTTTCTCCTTCTAGTTTTCAGCACAAAGTCTCTCGCCGTCGCCTGAGCTGTAGCCATCTGTAGCGGCCGAGTGACCTGCTCTCGGTCTAGAGGATCACCAGGGACGATGCTCCAGCGGTCAAACACCAGGCTGACCATGGCCTGGCCGGGTGTGTTGATGCGCAGATCAGTCTCAAAGCCAAACGAGTCAATGACGGGAATAAGACCGTTGACCCGATACAACGGCGTGCCCGCAATGGGGCCATCAGACAGCACGTGGCCGCGACGGCGAGAAAGAATGTTGTAGACCATGCTGACCGACGACTGGGGGCCAGTCATGGAGACTGAGTACATTGGTTCCATGAGGCGGGGGGAGGCCATCAAGAAAGAGGAATAGCAAGCACGTCGAGCGGTCGGAATAATTTGGCCACCACCACGGAAAATGGCTTCCTGGGCAAGGGAGACATCGATGAGGCGGAACTTAGTGTTGCGGATAGCTACAGTCAAGTATGTGTTAGTAGATCATGAGACAATCCAAGGGTATCGAAGAGCGCCTATCTGGTTGGTGACTTACGTTCCTCGCACAACGGGCCCTCTCTGGTTGCCCAGGCGAAGCCCTGGCGGATAGATTCCTTAACTGTTGCTAACCGCTTCTTGTCGACCTGTGTAATGTGACGGTCAGCTTCTTCTCCCCTGGTACGAAAAAGGCCCGATTCGGCAGAAATGCGGGGGATTAGTAGCCCGGGGTAACAAGCTTGTAAGTGATGTTGCAGAGATACTGGGTCAGCACAAAACGTACTTCTGTAGGTAGTGTATCATCCTGCAGGATGTTTGGGCCCATCTCATCCGGCCCAAATGCCCAAATGCTCCTGGCAGCGAGCTTATCCCACCCATACTTTTCCTCAAAGAACTTGGCTACCTTCCGCGGAGGATCTTTGATCTTGACAGCCCCAGACTCGATGTCCTGGGCAATACCATCATCCAAGGGCTCTGCTGCCATGGTAATAGTGTTTTTCTTATTGGGTGTAATAGCATAGCACTTGGTGGCCGACATGTCCTGCACCGTCTCACAGAACCGGACAACAGGGTCTGAGACCCGGACTTCCATGTCGGCGTAGAGCTTGCGCAGGTCGTGCAAGACACAGTCCATGTATAGCTCACCAGTGCCCAGGATGATATGCTCTCCTGACTCTTCCACTTTTGTGGTAATCAAAGGATAGCTCTTGTTGATTTTCCTGATACCATCGAGCATCTTCGGCAGCTCGCTAGGGTTAATGGGCTCAACAGCTACCTTGAGGACGGATTCAGTAAAGTGCGACAGTGGCTTGAACACATAGGCATCCTCGCCGTTGTCGAACTTCTTGTCGACAATAGTTGCGGTCTTGACAATGGAGTTGTCAACACCCCCAAGAAGAACAAAATTGCCGGCTGGCACGCCGTCAGTTGGAATGTTGTACCTTGTCTCAGCGATGAAGACATCGGAGATTCTGCTGACCACCATGTCTTCCTCATCGTCAAGAGTATAGCCCTCTCCAAGCACCCGGACATCTGCGCCTGGCCGGGCAATGCCACTCATCACTCGGCCGAAGGCGTAAAAACTCTTTGCGTCAATGGTGTTGAAGAGCTTGGTCACATGGACCACTAGGGGCCCGTTCTGGTCGCAATTTTTCATAGACTCCGCAATCTTGGTGTCAAGAGGCCCAGTGTAATATCTCTCGAGCTTCTTTTCCGCAGCTTCGAGAGGTGAGGGAATATGCTTGATAACCATATCCACAAAGGCCGTTGATGGCCCTGATATTGGTTAGTCCCGTGATCAAAGGAATTGCGACTATCAGTACAAGAAAAACATACCAAAGAATTGCTCGCAAACCAACTTCATAAGAACCTTGGGGTCAGCCTTGTACTGGGATGGCTTCAAGAAAATCCCCAGCTTGCTCAGGGTCCTCTTCAAATCTTCTGGGCCTTCGCTGATGGTGTGGGAGTAGAGCTTGTAGATGGGCTCCATGACGAAATTAACAAATGATCTCTTCGCTCCCTCTTCAATCGGTTTCCTTGTGAAGGTACGCTTCTTGGGGTTGAAGTAGACATCGCCCCAGAGCCTGCGCGCAAATTCTTCCACATTGACGCCGCCATAACTTTCCGAATACATCTTAGCAAATGATTGGAGAGTGAAGCACCATCCCATAGAAGTGCACGCGAAAAGCACGTTGCCCTTCTCCGGGCTTAACCTTTTGCTCTCTCCCCGACCAGGAATCGTGTTCTCAATGACAGTGTTGACTTCTTCTATGACATGTTTGAGTTTGAAGTAAGCATCCGTAGGAGGAATCTTGAGCTCAAGAATCAATCGATCCATTTTGTTGATAATCAGGGTGAGAGGAATATCCTCGAGAACGGCGTGCTTGATAATCTGCTCTGTGTTGACCTGGACACCTTCCACTACATCAACAACAAGGCAGACACCGTCTACAAGACGGAAAGCTGCAGCGACTTCATCGACAAAATCCACATGTCCAGGGGTATCGATAATGTTGAATAGATGCGATTTTCCCTTTGTGCTGGACAGAACTAAACTCATAGGAGCGGCCTTGATCGACAGGCCCCGGTCGCGCTCTATCACATGGACGTCGGTGTACCGCAGCTGCTCATCACGCTTCTTTCCTGTCCGCTTGTCCAAGCGTTCTTGAATAGCGTGCGTCTCCAACACAAGCATGTCCATGAAGGCGGTTTTGCCGTGGTGCAGGTGGCCAGCCAGCGCAATATTGCGGATCTGCTCGGGGAAGTTCATCAGATCGGTCATGAAGCCGCGGTCGAAATATACAGGTGGTAGATCGGCTTCTTGGATACTGAACTTCTTTTGCTCCACGGGCGCAATGATGGGTTGCGTCAATGGCTGCGCATCCTCCTCCTGGACCAACGTTTCGACACCCTCGCCGAACACCTGGGTGGCTGTCGGGTAGTATTGCTTGTCTTCATGGAGGATAACCGCATTGGAAGGAGGCTCCTCTGAAGGACGAAGTCAGCATTATATGCGCAAAGCAACTTTGCGTTAACGAAGAAAAAACAACGACAAGCTCATACCATCAATGTCCATCTGCTCCTCAGCGGGCTCCTCAGGCGCCTCGTCAACATATTCGTCGTAGGCGTAGACGCCCGCATTGGCTCCATGATCGGACTCCTCTTCCGACTCGGCCTCCTCTCCGATGAAGTTGCCAAATTCGTCATACAGATCGTCATCCATAGTTGCGGCGAGGTCAGGAAACGTGTGATTGGAGTCGGTGGTTGATGGCCCGAAACTTTCACTGAGCCGCAGGCGCGTCGCGCGCTGGTGATGTAAGGGTGAAAATTACGGGTTTCAAAGTTACCGTAACTGAGACGGGTACCATTCATAATCTGTACACGGACGACTGCTCGCTTACGGATCATGGCGCACTTGCCACATTGTGGCGCAAAGGATCCGAACAAAGCCTGGCCGCCGGGCCACCGTCACAGCCGGGACGGATTCGGACCGGACCCTTGCAGCAAAATTATCAGATTATCTGATCAAAGATCGTGTCTGCAGCGGTTACCCTGGCGGGGGAGGGGCAATCTTATCGGGCAAGAACCCCTGGCTGGGTTGTTGAATGCCCCAAGCTACACCGACAAAAGTCGCTCCCCCAACCCCAACCGTTCATCTTGACACGTCGACTCTTCGTTCCATCCCATCCAAACTCCAGAACGCTCTTTCAAGATGTCTGGCTTGCCCCCCGTTTACATTGTCTCTGTCGCCCGGACGCCAATCGGCAGTTTTCTTGGCCAGCTCTCCAGCCAGAGTGCTACCCAGTTGGGTGCTCATGCTATCAAGGGTGCGCTTCATGTCCCTGCCCAACAAAGTTTCCCATGTTGACCGTATACGCGCATAGCTGCCGTTGAGCGTGTTCCTCAGATCAAGCCTGAGGATGTCGAGGAGGTCTTTTTCGGCAACGTCCTGTCGGCCAAGTAAGTGTCGGAGACTCTCTAATACTCTTTTCTGGCTTGTCGCTCTTTGTTGGGCATGGAATTGCGCTAACTGCCTGTTTGCCTTACACAGTCTCGGCCAGGCCCCTGCCCGCCAGTGCGCTCTAGGTGCCGGTCTTTCGGAGTCTGTCATCTGCACCACCGTCAACAAGGTGTGCGCTTCCGGTCTGAAGGCCATTATCCTCGGTGCCCAAACCATCATCACGGGCAATGCCTCTATTGTCGTTGCTGGTGGCACCGAGAGCATGTCCAACACCCCACACTACGTCCCGAACCTTCGCGCCGGTTACAAGTACGGCGACTCTGCACTTGTCGACGGTGTCCAGAAGGACGGCCTGCGCGATGCCTATGGCAAGAAGGAGCTTATGGGCATGCAAGGAGAACTATGTGCCCAGGAGTTCGGCCTGACCCGCGAGATGCAAGACGAATACGCAATCAGGTCATATCAGAGAGCCCAGGCAGCTACTGAGGCCGGCCTTTTCACCGAGATTGCCCCCATTGAGGTTCCTGGCGGTCGTGGCAAGCCTCCCGTCAAGATTGACCGTGACGAGGAGGTCAAGAACCTCAACATTGAAAAGCTGAAGGCGATCCGCCCTGCCTTCATTCCTGATGGTACTGTGACAGCTCCAAACGCTGCCCCCATCAACGATGGCGCCGCTGCTGTGGTGCTTGTGTCCGAGGCCAAGCTGAAAGAGCTCGGCATCAAGCCCTTGGCCAAGATCCTTGGTTGGGCTGACGCAGCTCGTGATCCTGCTCACTTCACCATCGCCCCTGCGCTTGCTATCCCCAAGGCTATCAAACATGCCGGCCTGACGGAGAAGGATGTCGACTACTATGAGATCAATGAGGCGTTCTCGGTCGTCGCTTTGGCGAACATTAAGCTGCTCAACCTCGACCCCGAGAAGGTCAATGTCTTCGGTGGCTCTGTTGCCATTGGTCACCCACTTGGTGCCTCGGGCGCTCGCATTGTTACGACTCTTACGTCTGTTCTGCGCGAGAAGAAGGGCAAGATTGGTGTGGCTGGTATCTGTAACGGCGGCGGCGGTGCCTCGGCTTTGGTTATCGAGAACTTGCAGTGAGTTACCTGCCCTGGTGTGTGATGCGTTGTGATTACCATGAGGTGTGGGGGAAAGGGGGTAAATGGAGAGCCGAATTATCCGCGTTTGGGGGAATACAATTCTAATGCACGAGGGTTATCCGTTATAGTTTGGGAGCGGTCCCAGAGCTTGCCAAGCCCAATCTCTAAGTTCCATATTGCAAACTCTTCCGTAGTAGCTAAGTGGAATATAAGGCCACTAGCCATTGGATCGAGCCCGGACCGCAGGTCAATTATTCCATGTCGGCCACGACTTCTATCATTTGAAAGATCCTCTTCTAGCCCCCCGTGTCCCTCGTGTCCGGCTAGCTGCTAGGCCTCCAAGCTTTCACGCACCCGTCCTCGCCACCTGTATATACAACCTGCTGCTCGTCGAAGAAGCAAAAGCCTCTTACAAGTTCAGAGCCATGTGCCCTAGGCAGCCCAACCACAGTCTCCCGGTCCAGCGTCCACCCTGTCGGGCCTTTAGCCAAGTGAATCAACTGGAACATCTCGTTGCTTTGTCCAGTTAGCAGAGCATTGAGAACGCTGTTAAGTACCTAGGAACTTACTCTTGGCCGCCAACGCCCACCACGGCACCGATCCCATCCACCTTAGGCACCACGTCCGCTAGGTACCGAACCCCTCCCCCAAGAAGTTGCCGAATATCCCCGAAATCCATCGTAGCAGCGCCTTTCTCTTGATTCGTGTCGCTCCAGTCATACAGAGCTAGTTTTTCGTCGTGGGATGCTGCGTAGACCTCGGCCACGTTAAGGAAACCGGCCTTATGCACTGAACCATGGTTGAAGGTAGCCTGAACTGCTTCGTCCTCATCTATGATAGATGTATCGATAATGTTGACGAGACCGTCAGTCGAGCCAGAAAGAAGGTGCGTAGGGAACGTAGGGTGCGGTGTTAACTGAATGACGTGTTAGATTCTGAATACAGAGGGACATTAACAGTGAAGAACTTGAGTAACTCGCCTCGGTGATGTCATCAGAGTGAATTTCTGTGTATCTTGTTCGAATAGTGGAAGGAGAGCGGAGATCCCTTGTAAGAGGTCAGCAAGATGTTTCGATCAATTGTACGGGGAGTAGTGCAGGGGATGGAACTGACCAGATGAGGATGGAAGCCTGATGATCTACCAGCTCTGTGCCGGCATAGACGGTGTTTGTTGCGCTGGAGCAAGCCAAAGACAACAGGCTTGGTAGGTTTCCTAGGTATGCATATCGGTAAATATACTGCATCGTCGTCATCATATGCGAGTGCCCATCTCATCAGACTCACCTCCTAACTGCAGAGCTTTGGCGTTCCCTGGAGCCTGGCGCAAGTCCCAAACGGCCACAGTCCCATTTTCTCCTGCTGTGCAAATTATCGACTCAATTGGGCTATACACCTTGGCTGCCCTGAGATTCCCATGATCGGTGGTAACCTGTTTGATAGGGCCCTGGCTCAATCCGAGGGGGTCAAAGATACTGACAGTCTGATCTGATGCCGTTACTGCAAGGCCTGCTGCGGTGGGAAGCAGGTCTAAGACGTAAGTTTCTTGCTTAGGGTATTTGAACCCGTCTGCACAGAGCAGATTATACATGATTTGTTGTTATACGAAGACTGTTTATCAGATTTTCCTGTCTCATTGTCTGTGTAAGTCATATCAAACCCAGCTTGTTTGGAGCACTTTAAAATTTTGGACATGGAATTTGCGGTCGATGTTCATGCCAGCGTGGCAGCGCACATACTTTCTTATAAGACTTTAGCACATCCACTTGTAGTCATAGATATCAATCCAACCTATTCCGAAGCTTAATGACTGTTAGACATCGCCCCAAAGCCGTCGAAAGATAGGTCGGCGCAATCTTGGGCTAGCGTCAGGACTGCAAGTGTGCGTGTCCGCCAGCTGCTGTCAGTTGGCTGAGTTCCCTGGAGAGGAACTAGCTAACACAGGAAGGCGGTCAGATACCGCCCCCCACATGGGTGACCTGCTCGGGTTGAGCCTGGCCTGTCAGGAGCTTTCCCGAGCTGCCGTTGTGTCGGCACATCATCAGTGGGGATAGTTGATCTGGACAGTTGGTAACTCCATCACCAAGAAGGGCAGTCTTGCTGACTGCTTCCAAAGTGTCAAGCCCATCGACAAGCTCGCCTACAAAGTACCCTCGCTACAAAACGCTCACGCAGCCATGTCATGACACTCGACCTGCGACCTCTGATTAACAATAGTTCAAGATGTGGCGCTATGTTTTGTGGCTGCTCTGTAAGCTGAGGGATCCTCCATGGTGACCGGTGATCAAAGGCTCCCACTGACACCACTATGAACAGTGTTTTTGCAGTCCATTGCCTTTACCTCCGCCAACCTACACACTGAACAACATGTTCTCGGCGGTAAATCATCGAAGGCGACTACGGGCGATTCATCTGGGGCAGAAATTATCACTGCGCAAGCAGCCGGGCAGACAGTTCGAGAGCCAGGTGCCGAACTTGTCGAATCTGCTCTAACAGAGTTGCGCAAGCTGTACAAGCCCTTACATGCCCGCGCACGCAAACCAAGTGGCCTCTTCAGTGCTCTGGGGCAGTTCGTCATCACGGCCCTACCGACCTTTCGACTCACTGCTTCACCCCCTGAACAGGCAGCCGCAAGCCGTATGAGCAACGCGCTTCGACATGCGACCCAGCTTCTCGAGGAGTCGGCTAGGCTGAACAACTCAGACGCACTCTATATCCTTGCAGAGATGAACTTTTACGGAAACTATTCCCATCCACGAAACTTCAAAGCCGCTTTCGGCTACTACCATCAGCTGGCTTTGCTCAACGGTAACGCCTCGGCGATGTACATGTTAGGACTTATGTACTCGACCGGCATTGGTGGCGCAGTCGAACGGGATCAAGCTCGTGCACTCCTATACTACACTTTCGCTGCCAATAAAGGACATACACGGGCCGAGATGACGGTAGCGCACCGGCACCATGCTGGCATTGGAACACCAAAAAGCTGTGAAGTGGCTGCCAGGTACTACAAGCGAGTCGCAGATAAAGCCATTGAATGGTATCGGTCTGGCCCGCCGGGTGGGAGATCATGGATTCTCGAGGCTCATCGCATCGCCGACGATACAGGTGGGGCTTATGGCGAAGGCGCAAGTGTCGTCAGCGCAGGAGAGAACTCTGCCAAATCACACCCTGATTCCGAGGCATCGATCGAAGATATCATTGAATATTTAGATCTCATGGCCCAGAAAGGCGACTTCAAAGCTGCATTCAACTTGGGTCGTATCTACTACGAAGGGCAGAGAGGCCTGAGTAAAAACATGGCTATTGCCAGGAGGTATTTCCTTGACGTTGTCCAAAAGTATTGGAAGAAGAACCGCCCGATTGAGAACCCCAAAGGCGGTCTGGAGAGGTTTGCGGGTAAAGCTGCTGGCTACATTGGCCGCATGTATCTTCGGGGTGAAGGGGTCGAACAAAATTTCGACCGTGCCAAATTCTGGCTTGAGCGTGGTTCCTTGCTTAAGGACGCCCAATCTCAACACTTCCTGGGTTTGATGTATCTCCATGGCTATGGCGTCAAGCGGGATCTGCCTCAGGCCATCGATTACTTCAAGGCAGCTGCTAGCCTGGACTATGCAGCTGCTCAGGTACAGCTGGGCATTCTCTACTTGGACCAAGGCAACACAGAGGACCTGATTGCCGCAAACCATTATTTCGAGCTCGCCATGCGGTGGGGCCACATTGAGGCATACTATTACATGGCGGAAGTCAACATGTATGGTGTCGGCCGTGATCCTAATTGCCAGCAGGCCGTAAGTTACTACAAGATAGTTGCCGAGAGGGCTGAGCCGATTGTCTCGTCTTGGGCAGATGCAAACCTTGCCTACGAAAGCGGGAATGTTGAGCTGGCACTTCTTGAATACCTTGGGGCAGCAGAGCAAGGGTACGAGAGGGCTCAGAACAATGTTGCACACCTCCTTGATCCAGACAAGTCTCGCCTGCCCTTCCTTCACAGGCTGTTGTCTCCCACGCCGACATCACCGCTTTTGCATAACCCGACACTGGCACTGATCTACTGGACTCGCTCAGCACGTCAGAGCAACATTGATGCGTTGGTGAAGATGGGCGATTACTATCTTTACGGAATCGGTACCGAAGCCGATGTCGATAAGGCTGTGCAGTGCTATACTGGCGCTTCTGAGTATCTTCAAAGTGCCCAGGCTCTCTACAACCTAGGATGGATGCATGAACATGGTATCGGACTGGACCAGGACTATCATTTGGCCAAGCGCTACTATGATTCGGCTCTCGAGACAAATGAGGAGGCCTATCTCCCCGTAACTCTCAGTCTCTTGAAGCTGCGGGTAAAAAGCGCATGGAACACCCTGACACACGGGAGAATCAACTCTATCCAGGACGAACCAGGTAAGCAGACCATCCGCATGACGTTAAATGCTTTTTGACTGACATGTTTGGCCGACAACATAGCACCAAAAAAGGAGTGGTCCTTCCGCGAGTGGATCAACAACTTTCTCCAGAACGATGAAGGCCAGTATTACGAGGAATATTATGATGAGTACTACGACGACAGCATGCCCGGCGGAGACCCGCTTGACTTTGAGGACGGTCTAACAGAGAGCTTGGTTATTCTTGGGCTTGCGGCTGCGTTAGCGTTCCTGATCATGTATCGGAACCAAAGACAACAGCAGGTGGTTCGACAACAGCAAATGCAGGCTCAACAGCCACAACAAGGCCTTGGGCAGCAACAACAACAGGCCCAGGGTCAACAACATGGACAACAGCAGGCCCAACAACCCGCACAACATCAAGAACAACAGCAGCAAGAACTCTTCCCACAACCAGGAGATCCTCAATTTGGGCAGTGGGCTGTTGGGCATTGAGGAGGAGAGATTGCATGGGGTGTGATAGCATTCAGCAATGGCGATTAGTTTGTTGTATACAGTATCACGAGGGCCTGTGCATGAAATAATAAAGCGGCGGCGTTTCCGGGATGTATGTTTCTCGAATGACAATGACGATAAATATGTCGACGTGATTAGGAAGTGGGCTGTGTCTGTGTTTTGCACTTAGCTTTTATTGTTTTGCTCTGGGTCAAGTGATCCTAAAGTGGCACATTCAGGGCTATTTGAATTCAATACTTATTCGATATCTCTTTGTAAGAACTTGAAAAAAATGTCAGTAAAAGATCTACATCAATTTGGTGGGTTGACAGGATCTGCTCATATCGACCCTCTTTAGGCGAGGTAGGCACTTTGGTAGGTAGATGCCTTAAGTTATTGTGGTAGCTTTCTAATTTCATCTCATCTTGGCAACGCTCACGAATCACCTGCAACCTCTCAAATCAACAACCGACTTTCGTTGAGCAAAAACTTCTAGTCTCAAACCTTCAAACTTCAGCTCGACCCCTACCTTTTTAATTGTCTTAACAATTTTGCATCCAGGCAGCTTCATCTGACATACAAAACGATATAATACCCACTTTTGAATGAGAAACGATGTACCATGTGCTCGCCTTGTACCCCCCAAAATAATGACGTCTACTCACACGCCCGGCGGCAACACCAAGACAAGCGACGTCCCGACTCCAACTCCCGCAGCCAAGCGCCGTCGTCTTGACCTCGATGCAGCCAGCGTAAAGCTCCGGAGGCCCTTTCGGTCGCCACTACTGAGTCGGCAGTCTCGGCAACAGGAAACCGAAAACACAACAGCTTCGCCTAGCGATGCTCAGGCTCAGAATCATTCCCAGCCAAGCGGCCCAACAGCAAGCGGTATCACGCCGCAGACTCCTATTCAGTCACAGCGGGTTTCGACCGTGAGGGGGACAGGAGTGGGAAGCCGACCTGGAAATTTCGGCGCTGGCAGCACTTCCCAGACTACGCCCTCTTTCGCAACATCACCTGCGCCACTACCAAGTTGGTCATCTACTCCCCGACGCACTACAACACCGATACCATTATCAAGGACTAGGACAGCATCGGCAGCAGGCATTAACCAACCAAATGGGCATCTTCAGCTGCTTCAGCAGATGGAGGCCTTTAGCCGACAGCTCGCAGCCCAGCACCTACGGGCCGTGCACCAGCGATTGGAAACAGTCCGCCAAGCAAGGCAGATCGAGAATCAGGCTCGTGCATGGCAGGCACGACAGCGGAAGAAAATTGCCTCGGAAGGTCCCCAACAAGGCGATAAGAAGATGAGAAAAGAAGCGACCAATGATGGAAATGAAGAGGAAGGCGAACTCGATGTGGGTGCCGAGCTGAGGGAGTTGACAGCCAAGTGGCGGGCGGCAAGCCGGTTGGCTGCGGAGGAGCTCTACGAGCTGATCAAAGGACGGGTGGAAAGTATGGGAGGGGCGAAGGCATGGAGAGAGAGTCGGAGGTGGCAGGCACGGGGAGGAAACTGGGGATTTCGGGATAATGGTAATGACGGCGAGGCTAAGACCCGTGCTTGTGCAGTCGAAGATGATGAAGTTGGAAGATACGAGGCCTATAAGGAAGGTCAAGCAGACCAAGGGAATGAGAAGTTGGAGGATGAAGATGGTGAGGTGAGTTTGTATGGGATGGGCTGTGGTGATATGAACTGATGGGAGAGCTGGACGCTGACGGATTATACTACAGGAATTTACAATGTCGATGATGCTCAAGAGTCTGAATATAGACCCGGAGGTGCTCGGTTATGATGCAGAGGAAGGCAGGTGGCGGGATTGAAAACGTGCATGGATAGTGCCGGGAACTTTTAGGGTCACCGTCTCCGGCGATGAATCGCATGTGAGATGAACTCACTGAGCCAAGTGCTCCGGCTTCCTTTGCTCAGGAATATGTACCCACGTCTCAGCCACAGCTCGACAAATATCGCACCCAGAAAGTTGCAAATTTTTTTTAAAAAAATTGGGGCTGCTCAGCGGATCGGTACCACTCATCATGGTCTGGCATATGGTTCGTCGACGTCAACGATGAGGTGAATGTGGATGTCGACGAGGCTCTCACCCTCTCGTATGAAAAGTGCTGGAGCGCTACTGCTGCTTATATAAGCACTCCAAACAGCTCCCCAGTTCAGCCAGCCAGCCAGTGCCGTTGGACCCTTCCTTGAGGTGGGGCCTAAATGACATAAGCCGGAGCCACCCGCTCTGCCCCACCAGCCCACTGTGTTGCCCGCTCGCCGCCGGGGACAGGTTTACAATGACTCGCGTATGATTGGCTGGTTAATAACCTCGGACTTACTTGACCCTGTCCCGACTGCCGGCTCCCGAGTCCTTTTCGACCTGTGATTTCTGTCTCAATCGACCGCCATCGTCGACGTCGCCCAAAGCCCAGAGTGCCTGAGCGTGCCCAGCGTGCCCAGTGTGCCGACTGCCTCGAGTCCCAGCGCCCGTCCGCGCCCATCAATCGAGTCGAACACCCCGCCTACGACGCCCGCCATCGACTACCGCCGCTATTGCCAACCACCGCGACATCATGGCCGCCATCCGCTCGTCGTCTGCCCTCCTGCTGGGCGCTGCTGCGTCTAGGCCGGCCCTGCGCACCGCCGTCACCTCCAGCACCGCTGCCGCTGTCCGCGGCATGGCCCAAGTCGCCGACGCCGCCCAGCAGACCGCTACGTCGAGCGAGAAGCCCCGGCTCAAGACCTTCCAGGTCTACCGCTGGAACCCGGACAAGCCGACCGAGAAGCCGCGCATGCAGAGCTACACCCTTGACCTTAACAAGACCGGCCCCATGGTTTTGGACGCCCTGCTGCGCATCAAGAACGAGCTGGACCCGACCCTGACCTTCCGCCGTAGTTGCCGTGAGGGCATTTGCGGCAGCTGTGCCATGAACATCAACGGCACCAACACCCTTGCCTGCCTGTGTATGTGCCATCCCGGAACATGAAGCTGTGGTGCCGTGGGTGTCGTAAGGAGGAGTGGTCTGGTCGCATCACATACTGACCACCTTGCTTTTCTAGGCCGGATCCCCAAGGAGGACAACAGTGATGTCAAGATCTACCCGCTGCCGCACACCTACGTCATCAAGGACCTCGTGCCCGACCTCACCCACTTCTACAAGCAGTACAAGTCCATCAAGCCCTACCTGCAGCGTGACACTCCTGCTCCTGATGTGCGTTATCCCCTTTGTTTTCAGTATATAACTCGTCCTTCTTCAAAGCAAGTAGACTGGTCAGGTTTCTAACCGAGGCATTCTCCAAAACAGGGCAAGGAGTACCGCCAGTCCAAGGAGGACCGTAAGAAGCTGGACGGCTTGTACGAGTGCATCCTGTGCGCGTGCTGCTCGACGTCTTGCCCGTCGTACTGGTGGAACTCGGAGGAGTACCTGGGTCCCGCTATTTTGCTGCAATCATACCGCTGGCTCGCCGACTCTCGTGATGAGCGCAAGGCAGAGCGCAAGGCCGCCCTCAACAACTCCATGAGCCTGTACCGCTGCCACACTATTCTTAACTGCACCCGTACCTGCCCCAAGGGTTTGAACCCCGGCCTGGCCATTGCCCAGATCAAGAAGGAGCTTGCTTTCTAAGCGGGAAACCCGAGTGTGTGTTGTGTGTGTGACGCGGGGATGTTACGCGGTTGAGGTATCTGTTGGTTGTTGAGGGGACGAATGCAATGAAGGGAGTGGATTGTTGTCTTTGGGTGGCGTACTGTTAGATTGAAAGTACAGGATTGGGTGGCATGGTGTAGGCATGGAAAGAAAAAAAAGCCTAAGCGGCACGTATCAAGGGTCCTCGGAATTGGACTTTCTTGATACATACTTCTGTAAACAGTTCCCTTGTCTCTCGTGCATGGTTGGAGTTTACTTTGTCAAAGCAACAGAATAGGACGGCTTGTTAGGTTTTCGTGCCGGTTTATGAAAGCAGGTTTTGGGTTCCCTCCGCTTGCGCTTGGGTTAGACCCAAGGTCATATATACACTCTACTACTCAGAGGCCGAATCAGATCTTGATCACGTGCTCAACACTCTACGACTATGTAAGACAGTAACTGACTCCTACCGAAAATTTGATCATGAATAAAACAACAATCTACATTCTCCCATCATCATAATCGACTTCAGTTTATTCCCGGCAGCGTCCATGATCAGCCCGGCGCAAACAACTCCTGCTGTGGCTCGCTCCGCTGACCCTTGACACCACTACCCTCCCGGCTCAACCTTCTAGTTCTGTTCCTTGACGAGCTCATACACAACCTGCACGGGAATGTAAGTCTCGATCGTCCAAGCATCCGCTGCATCATAAGGTTAGCATCATACCAGGCGATACGGTCAAGTAAGCAGGCAGAGAGACACCAAGACTCACCGCTCCTCCACTTCAATTCCCACTCGTCGCCCTCGGGGAACATCACCCAGCGGCCCTCCTTTCCTACATACTTGACGGTCCCCTCGCCGGGCGTGCCCTCGTCTAGCTCAAATGATGTCCAATCGACAGTCGTGCCCACAGGCACCGTGACGGCAGCCGGGTTTTTGAGCGGAGTGAAGTCCAGCACGCCGTTGCTGCCGATTAGGGTCAGTGTTGCGTCATTGACGGGCGATGAGGTGTGCAGCTCGGCCAGGCCGGTCGTTGGGTTGACAACAGTGTAGAAGTGCACTTCGTCCTTGACCTCGGGGGACGCGCTGACGCCCAGGGTCGAATTGTTGGTGATAGTCAGAGGGCGGTTGTGGAGGGAAGGCTCGGGGCTGACCGCGTTAGCTTGTTTGGCTGGCGCTCTCTCTACCTACTTCAGGTAGACTATAAGAAGAGATCCTTACGAGGCCAGGCGTAGGGTATAGATGGGCTGGTTGACGTTACGGCACACGGGGCTGGCGAGGCCCGAGGAGGCCAGTAATACTGGGAGAAAAGCAAGTAGCTGCATGGTGACGATGATGATGGTCTTTGGGAGAAGTTTTGCACCGAGATCGTGGAAGACGTTAAGTAAAATGCAGATCCCAGTGTTGTCAAGGCCTTTTGCTGGCTGTGTTTGCTTGGGTGGTGATCTCTGCTGTCGTACAGTCCTGTCCGTGTCCGTATCGAGGAAGGAGGGGGCCGATCTTTATGCTTTTCTGAGTCCTCGCCCTCCCTCGATTCAATCACTCTTGCCTAGCTCTTCCTCAGGAGTCAGGACTCCTCTCTTCACACCATCGACCCAACATCACAGTTCGTAGGTCGCAGGTCTCACGGAGTGTCCAGTTGCTCTCGTTGTCGTCCGCCGCGTCGTCATCGTAGAGATTTTGCACCTTCCCTCCACGGAAAACGGGGAAGACAGGCTCAACTCGCGACGACATCACGGGACATAACTCTCGGTCTGCTTCCGCCGTCCTGGTCACCCCGCGTAACGGTTTGAACTGCCTGTACGCATCCGCACAATACTCTGCAATTGCTTCGCTGGAACCTCGGTCTCTCGGCTCCTGCCATGACGAAGGCTAATTGTCCAGATAGGCTGCAGAAAAGGCAGAAAAAGGCTGCAGCATATTTCCGGAGAATTGATTGACCTTTGTCCAAGGGCCACGAGATTGATTGAGCAGATGCTCGGAGGACGCTTATTTTTAGCATTCCGGCTATTCCCCTCCTCCAGACACCCGGTTCACGGCGCTATCGCCTTATCTACAGGCGCATGCCAACGCAACAGTAGTCGGCCAAGACAATTTTGATGACGATGATGATGCTGACCAGATGAACTATGTTGATTGAAGCACAGAAACGGCTGCTCGGCAACTCGGCAGATGGAAAGATGGTGCGTCACTCCTGAGCCCTTTGACTCCCTTCTGCTGTAACGCAATTTCAGGATACTGTTCCTTCTAGAACACTACGTTCCAGGTTCGGTGCGAAGATTGGCAGGCCGTGGGAGTCCTCGTCACCGGTTGGCCGCCGGAACCTTTAAGGTTAGAAACCTACCCTCTTCAATTTTTCTCATTTTTTCCACATTTGTGTCCTTCCTTTTCGACAACGGACCTCGCGGAGTCGATGCAGAACACAATCAATTAACATTTGCATCCCCAGTGCCGCGCCCAAATATCCGTCTCCAATATGACTCTTGCGTCCGAGAGGAGCTATCGACAACCTCAAAAGTTCTGCCTACTTACCAATCGCTTTGAGTAGATTCAGTCGTACTATCCTTCAGTTTCCTGGCCGTTCCTATTCTCGCATTTCTCTGCAGCGAGGGTTCAGCCCTCGGCCAGAACTAATGAGCGGCCAGTTCAGCCCTACTAAGCATGTGGCTTGGGCTAGTTCAGTGGACAACAGTGCTCCATGACAGCAAGCCACATCCTCAACTGTTGGGTCCCCTTACCTCCTTAGGTCCGATGTTATGGGCCCAGCATGGCCAACGGCCACTGTTGTGACTTACGCAGGGCCACCTTTTTGACAGGGTGAGCGCCGCAGCATCGATGAGGGATGGCATGCCTGCATGGTTCGATAGGGTGGTAGCCGTGCCTGTCTAGGATATCGGAGACTATGCTTCCCCAGAAATGCACCCTTGCCATGCCGCCGATCCGTCTTAGCCTGTTTGTTTCCCTCCAAGTCACGACCCTATCAACGTAACCCCAGCCTTAACCTAAGCGTTCCCCCAAAAAGCAGAGCCACGATTTTCGGCGCCATCACTTCCACTGTTGCTTTGTTACTCTGAAATTCTGCGTTCTTGGTGCCAAGTGGCCATCCTTGGGTCACAGTGTGGCGTTCGACCACAGGGTTTGGGCTTTCAGGATACGAATGAGGACATGCCCCAAGCCACCCCTGCTCGCCAGTCTATATCGGGTTCATCTTCGGGACAAGAACCGAAACAAGGAATAATGTGGTCCAACTTCCAGGAATTGCGGACCAAGGTCGCGTGCTGTCCGGGCCCTTAGCGTAGTCATATTGCGCGCGCTGCTGTGGCAGAGCTGTATAAACTGGCTTTGTCAGCGCAGGGAGACACTACGAAAGAGGGCACTTCTTCTGATACTGCGGCTTTCGCACCTTCCTCTCTGGGGATTTAGCCACGCGTTACAAGGTTAACGGCTCCTACAATCCGCGTGCTACCCTTCCAGCTGTCGAGATGCGGCACTCTATGATCTTTGAGCTATCTATCTTATTTCTGGCAAGCCGAGTTGCTGCCGTTCCAGTGGCAGATCCCGGCATCAACTGCCCGCACACTATCTGCGTTGACGCTCTGAATCCCTGTGGAGTGAGATACGGCGGGTATGGTTAACCTGGGAGTCCACCTTGTTGTGATGTTCTGCCCTTGAAGGTACTTAGAAAGCAAATGTCGATATACTAAGGCATTGGCTGTACACTAGATGCTATGATGCTTGCGACCCAAAGGCCAAACCAACTCCCCCGCCATGTCCACGCACCAGCACCAGTCCTGCCACAACATCAACGAAAAAAGATGCCTGTCGTACAAAGATTCTCACCACCGATGCGCTGACTACCGCCAGCATTAGCTCCATCTCACAACGAAGTTTAACAAGCACTGCTTGCTCCGGAAGGCCCATCATTTGTGTTGACTTCATCAATGAGTGTGGACAGATGTATGGAGGGTACGTGTTGTCCTATGCGAGGCACACGGTTTGACTCAGGGGTCAAGTGTTGACGACATTCCAAGATGTTTCCCCGACTGCAAACCCTACCCAACATTCACACCACCGCCATGCTCCAAGTCAACGGGTAGTCTTACGACCATTACGACGACTGTCAGCTATACTAGTGATACGCCTGAGACCAGCAGCGTCTGTGATACTAGCAAGACAGTCTGTCTGGATTTAGTAAATGAGTGCGGTCAAATGTATGGAGGGTAAGTAGATCCTCTTTCATTTTTGAACTATGCGGCTGGATATCAATTTGCTTTGACAGATGCTTCCCTGATTGCCAACCCTGGCCTACCTTCACAGCTCCTCCTTGCTACCCACCAACCACCACAAGCATTCGAACCACAACGTCTGCCACCATTGATCCCCCTGTGTCCTCAACTAGCACTTGCAACTGGATCTGTGCCGATTACGTTAATGAATGCGGTCAGTGGTATGGCGGGTAAGTGACTTGTGCTGCTACCAGTCACCCATCCCATCCTTTGCAAGTGGGCGTAAAGGAATTAACCTGTGTCGCAATTAAATCAATCCAGGTGCTTCAACCATTGTGGCGGGCCCTGGCCGACCTTTACTCCTCCCCCGTGTACGTCGACCACTACGAGTGTTATCACAATCACAACAAGCATTACCAGTGAGCCATCATCCGAACCGAGCAGTACTTGTAACTGGGTCTGCGCCGACTACGTCAACGAGTGCGGCCAGTGGTACGGAGGGTACGTGACCCCTCGGGTGTCCTATCAACCTGCAAATGCAGGCGAAAAATGGCAGACTGCGATTTCTAACCCGGAGGAAGATGTTTTAACCACTGCGGTGGGCCTTGGCCAACGTTTACTGGCCCTCCGTGCACCTCGGTGCTACCGACGTCAACTACATCACCAACAACAGTTACTTCCAGTAGTACCATCACTAGTCATCGCAACACCACGACTAGTACCAAGACCTCCCCTCCACCTGCTAGCACTTCTTGAAATAGCAGATATGTCTGCGTAGATGGAATTAATGAGTGTGGTATGGCATTCGGAAAGTGCGTTGCTGATCCCCCCTTTCACTTATTTCAGTGACGTGCACTAGAATATATTCCCCCTTTTTAGGTGAATGTGTATCGGGTAATGACGCTAATCATCATGATTTCATCGCAGGTGCTTCCTCGATTGCACTCCATGGCCCAAGGTCACTCCACCTCCATGTCCGAGCGAAATGTCTTCTGCTCCTTCAGTTACTCCAATTGTGAAGATTAGGGCAATTGAAGGGGGTCTGAAGAATGCGCAAGCTGAGTATTAAATGTAAAACGGGAAAGCGGCACGTGGACATGTGGTTCTCTTCGGAAACAGAAGGTGCATTTCAAAGAACGCAGCTTGATGCCAATACAAGTGAGCAGTATAATCTATAATCCATCTTCGACGTATAAAAAGACATTACGAATCTGGTGGTTATTGAGTGTTGAAGGCAACAAGCGCATCTACTTTCTGGCACCAGATCCGAATACTGTTTGATGTCTCAGCTACTCTCCTGCGTCATTTCTTTTCGGCTATCGCATTGTACCAATCCATCGCTTGGCGCAGGAGAATCGTCGAATCGCTGCAAGGTGTTTACTCGAGATAGTTGCTGCCGATGGAGCTCAGGTATGTTTTCAGAGCCACTGGCCTGAAGGAGGGCGAGGTAGTGTGGGAAAGCAGCATCTATTAATCAACTTTTAGACCGCAGCAAAGCGAAGGTTCCATAGTGTAGCGGTTATCACTTCGGATTCTGAGGAATTACAGAATTCCCCAAGAACATTCCGACAACCCCGGTTCGAGTCCGGGTGGGACCTTACACTTTTGCGTGGTTTTTTTATTGGTCTTTCCAAGGTCGTGTTTTATTTTTGGTCCTCAAGAGGTCCAAGGTGATATTTCTCCAGGAGAATTTGTCAGGTAATATGCCTAGGTAGTTCGATGACATCAGGGTGTGGAGGGAACATTATGGTACTCCTCCTAAAGGCAGTAGCGCAACCCGCTCAGTGTCAGCAACGGGTATTGAAACGTTTTTCTGGGCATAACCCTTGGTAAAAGCTCCCATATGGATTCTGCTTAAGCGTCATATTGTTAAATTCGGCAGCGGTCCTTGCCCTGTATCATGTTATGCGACTATGATGCCTTTGTTCTGGAGTCTGTAAAGTATTTGATCAATTATCCTTTCTCCGGCTGTCAAGATTGACTAGGTGGTCATGCACACAGGTAAACCACGATCACGGCTCCCCGTCTGCCCGCTGGACAGTCATAGAGTAAAAAAAGACTTGTTGACGATGCCAGTACGCCTTTCGTTTTGTTTTGGTATCTCCGCTCCTAGCACGCGACGTTGAGGTCTATGTTTAGTCTTTGAACTACTAAACAGCTTGTACTACTGCCGCTCGGGTCGACAAGTGCCGCCCCAGGCTCTACAGAACTTGTACACTTCATGTACACACAAATGAGTCCTTTGCTGACATTTATCAACAGACAACCCCTATTCTTCGGATCGCAACCCTGTGGACGGGGTTCATTTCTTAGCAGCCATGTTGGCAAGATAGGCAACGTCGCCGATCTCTCGCAGCTTGCTACCTTTGGTCAGGACTTCTTCTTCCATTTTTTCTTGATACTTCTTCATCTTGGTGAAGAATTCTGGAATAGAAGTGCCGAGAATGCGGATGGCCAGCAGAGCAGCGTTAGTCGAATTATTGATGCCAACAGTGGCGGTTGGAATTCCACGCTGCCATAAAGTTAACTTTTATCCATGACGCATCGGGCTTGAGGATGAAAGAAGTGTTAGCAAAGACCTACCGGCATCTGTACAATGCTTAGCAGACTATCGATACCGTCCAGATGCGTTGCCTTAACTGGCACACCAATCACGGGCAGAGGAGTCTCCGACGACATCATGCCTGGCAGGTGAGCGGCGCCGCCTGCGGCAGCGATGATGACCTTGATACCGCGTGCTGCAGCCTCGTCGGCAACCTTCATCATGTAGCGCGGGGTGCGATGCGCAGACGTGATATCCAGGGCGTAAGGTACACCAAATTGCCGGAGAATATCCAACCCGGCTTTGAGCACGGGTAGGTCTGAGTCAGAACCCATTGTGACGAGCACCAGTGGTTTTTCGGACGGAACTGGTTGGGCCGCTTGTGGTTTAGCAGGCTCTTGTGTGGGACGAAGGGTTTCTGTCGTGGCTGCGAGACGGTCACGGCGGATCTGGTCGACAAGATCGATGAAGGATTTGGCTTTTGCCTCAAGGTCATGGATGCTGAGGGTGTTGGAAATCAGGGTGATGTGACCGATCTTGCGGCCGGGCTTGGATTCCTTGTTATAAAGGTGCAGGTGAACATCCATGTCATCGTCGAAGGTAGTTCGCGCAAGATTGGCCAGCCCTAGGTGGGATGACGGGGTTGCGCCGCCAAGGATATTGAGCATGATGGCCGACCTGGCCCTAGGACTTAGTTGCTTGGGGACTGGCAGGTCCAACACGGCGTGAATCTGAGCCTTGTATTGGGACATCTGCGGGACTGCTTCAATGGTGTAGTGGCCAGAATTATGAGGGCGAGGTGCCACCTCGTTGACCATGAGAGAGCCTAGGAAGAAGGATGTCAGCCTCAGAATGACAACATGCGAAAGAAGTGCAAGCCGTCTCACCATCCTCAAGAACGAACATCTCGACAGCAAACACTCCTCTGCCCCAAAGGGTGCTGACGACCTCGGTGGCAAGTTTCCTTGCGTTTTCGCAAACCTCCTCCGATATATCCCTCGGAGGCATGAAGACCTTGGTGCAAATACTGTCTTCGTGGATGGTCTCAACAGCAGGATACGGCACACAGGCTTTGAGGTTGCCCCTGTCGTCCTCGGTCCTGATAACCATGACGGCGATCTCCTTGATAAAAGGAGCCCACTTCTCAGCATACAGGCTCAGGCCCTTGAGGGCGTTGATTGCCGCCTCAAAATCAGCCTCGCTATTGACGCGATAGTTCCCGCGGCCGTCATAGCTACCCTTCCTCGCCTTCACCATGAAAGGGAAGCCAAACCGTGCGGCAGCATCCTTCAGTGAAGCCAGTGCCGCAGCGCCGCCGTCAATGGCCACTTGATCCGCGATCGGAATCTTCTTATCGCTGTTGCGGTAATGCTCCTTCTGGAGATACTTGTCCTGTATCAGGCGGATGGTACGCCAGGAAGGGTGAATAGGTGGCCGATGAAGAGAGCCATCAGGGAGAGTGACGCCGTTCTTGTCGATATCCTCGAGAACCTCGGTCTCGACATGCTCAATTTCCACAGAGAGAAAGTCTGACTTTATCGCAAGCTCACGGATACGCTCGGGGTCCTTGAACGAGCCGGTAACATGGCGATACGTGTTGTGAGCCTGCTTGGCGGGAGCATTCTCGGCGTCGAGGATGGCGATGTCGACACCGAGAGGGTTGGCCGCCTCACATAGCATACGACCAAGCTGCCCACCACCTAGCAGGCCGATGACGGGATTTCTGCTCTCGGCCATTGTAGCTTATCTTGTTGCGCGTTTCTTTCGCAGGCTCTGATAAATGGCAGATTGGCGTCGTTGCCGTGCTGTCAATTGTTTCGCGAGATCTGCGACCGTCAAAATGAGACTATGTCAATTCATGTGCCCCACGATGGCTCATTGCCCCTCCATGCCCCGCCATGCCCCTAGTCCATGTTCAGGGGGTCTGTCTAGGTTGCAGCACTGAAGTGGGTGGTTTTTTCAACCAATTAGCGTTGGCATTGAGAACTTTTCAGAGGGTGGGCAGGACCCCCAAATGCGGGGAAACCCTCTGAAAAGGCCGTTCACCACTCACCTGTGAATGAACCTCTCATGGGGTCCTGAGAGATTCGTTCCTTATTGCTGCGTACTGATGCTTCACCCTGACTCAGATCTTGAAGTCTAATGGCTTCTATCTTAGATTTCCTGTTAATTCCAAGAGAGTAGACTTTCCATGATTTGTCTATGAAATATGCTTGAGCCGTCACTTCTTGAGGTCATCCAGTGAGCATTTCACCTTAGTTCTTGCAACATCGTCATCTCGCTCACTGTTTACTTATTATGACAGCCCTCTTAAGCTCTTCGACATTGCAAGACATGAGAAAAGACTATTGTATGCGTCAGCGCCAATGGTGCGCTATAGCAAGGTATGACCAAGCTAACCTCATGCCCTTATGGTGAATAAAGTCTGCCTCTGACCTTTACTTTCAGCTTGCTTTCCGTCAGACCGTCTATGAGTATGGCACCGACCTTTGCTGGACTCCCATGATTCTGGCAAAGGAATTTAATAGGAGCCAGCTAGCAAGAGACAGTGGTTCGTGTCCACTTTGAGCATGGCCTTGAAACATCACTAACCTCGACAGACTTCACGATATCCACATGCGGTCCCCAGCCCCCTACGATTGTTCAGTTTGGTGCAAACGTACCCCAGGAACTTGCGCGTGCTTCATCCCTCGTAGTTCCATTTTGCAATGGCATCGACCTCAACTGCGGCTGCCCACAGTCTTGGGCTTGCGCAGAGACTCTTGGAGCAGCGCTAATGGAGAAGCGGGAACTCGTCCGCGACATGGTCATCGCAACCCGCTACCAGTTGCTCCAGGACGGCTGGGCCGTTGGGAAAGAGGCTGATATCGACAACCCCAAGGGCAGGAGTGTGAGCGTCAAGATCAGAGTTCACAAAGATCTGCGAAAGACCATCGACTGGATCACTACGGTCTTGGGCCACCCGCAGGATCGGAACATTGACTTTCTCACCATTCATCCACGCACGCGTTGGACGCCGTCGAGCACTCCTATTAACCTCGAAGCTCTTGAGATTTTGACATCTACCTTTGGCACACAGGTGCCGATTCTCCTGTCAGGAGACGTCTTCGCGCTCAACTCCCTCCCATTTACCACTCCTCTGCACACGACCAACGCTCCCACGTTCACAACTTCTGATCCTTCAGTCCCCGACGCGCCCTCTCCTAGCCCTCTCCTCAAACACATTCCGCATCTCTCTGGGCTGATGTCGGCCCGCGCTCTTCTCGCCAACCCAGCTCTGTATGCAGGGTATGATCACTGTCCTTGGTCGGCAGTGGAGACTTTCTTGAATAAAGTTGTCAAGGCCCCTCTTCCCTTTCCTCTGGTCCTGCATCATGTGAATGAGATGTGTGGTCCTGGGATGGGTTCGAACAAGACAGCCCTGCTAACCAGAGGCGAAAGAAGCGAAATGATGAATAAGTGTGGGAATATGGTAGACCTGATAGACTTCTTGGATGAAAAGAGGAGGGGAGATGGAGGGATCAGGAGAGATTAGTCACATAGTCGTATGGCGGTGTCGGAGAAGTACCATGGGTTCGAGGTTGAAACGGATAGACTGAAGTAACGGCGTTGCCGGTTAAGAGCTAGATGGATTTATATACCCCGGGATACACATGAAGGTTTTGATGTCATATGTCACCAAGGGTTCGATTCTCCATTCTCAGTTGAAGTCTCTCTTCCTATTAGTAATTGTAGCTGTCAGAGCGCCGGGTTTAAAACGGGCATTTCTTGTCTCCTCAGGACACACACGGTTTTGGGAAATTCGCTCCCAAATGTTCGGACCTGAGGGACCGAGGACTGGGCCATTTCCTGTAAAAGGCAACGGAGGGAAGGGAGAAGTGAGAGTAAGATTGGGTATGAATACAAGTTTCTGGGCCAATAAAGAGGGACCCTTGAGGATATTGATATGAGACGACGCCTAACTTCCGACCTCTTGACCTTCCAAGCAAGACCGTAACCCCTTACCGAGAGCCCATACTCCATCGTAAATGCCGCATACAGCCCAACTCCAAACCGTAACATCCCGTAAAACAACCCCTCCATGGTAAAACAAAATAGGATAGCTAATGTAAGCGGGCAAGGAATATAGACAAATGCCGTTTAAGAACCCTTAATTTCCCCCTCATCCTCGTCATCTGACATGCCTTCTTCGACCTTTTGCTTCTTGACATTTCTCGCCTCGTCGGTGACATCATGTTCGACGGACCTCTTGATGCTGGGTGATACCAAGCCGCCATTATTGTTTCTATCGTTGTGGTGCACCGATATATCATTCGCTGCTGCCTTAAGAGCCGCGTCTGAATCGCCAGCTTCGGCACTCACTGCTGCAGCAGCCGCTTCTTCGCCACGCTTCTCGTTCTCAATGTTGCCACCAGCGCTAGCGCCAGAATCACCCTCCATAGCAGGCCTGCTGCCATTAACCGATGTCTTTCTAGGACTTTGTGTCCCCGCGCGGCCGTCGCTCGGTGTAACAGTGCCGTTCCGGCTGCTAGCGGCGGCTGATGAGTCGAGATCGAGTTGGCTGAGGCCGCTGAGGTTTGCGAGGTCGCCACGGCGTCGGGTGCTCTCCAGGTCAAACTTCGGGGAACCGGGAACCTTCGCATCCTGCTTACGCAAGGGGTTCTCCTTGTAAAAATCGGTAAGAACACGTACGGCGCGGATGGTGTTCGTCTCGTTGGCACGCAGGTGCTGCCACCAGGGCTGGCCATCGATATCGTCAATGGGAATGTGGGTGACGGATGAGGCAAAGAAAAGGGCGGCGATGGCGATCTCGCGTGCCGGGAGGAGAAGGGGAAGAACGGTCAGGCAGGCGTCATTGCAGAAGGCCCAGGCTGCGTCGCGCAAGGGTCGGTTCTCCAACAGATGAAGGTCGCGGAAGAACTCCCACATGCGGATGTAGGGATTCTCGATCATCAAGTCGAAAGTAAGGATCTCGAGCATAAGTTCTTCGTAGGCAAGGATACTGTCGCGCCATCGCCAATATTCTTTATTCTGCTCATCGACTTCAAGTCGAGGGTTCTTTTGCGCTACTCTAACCACAGCGATGATCAGGTCTTTGGTCTTGCGGCAGTTCTCTTCAGTCTTATTGGCCAGGAAGAGCGATGTCGCGGCAATGTTCTGGAGTGAGGAGGCATTGTTAGCCAAAAAAAAGAACCTCGAATTTCGGGGGAAAAGGTGGCTTCTTTACGTAGTGGTGGACTCCGCCCTTCTCTTCAACCATGCTAAATCTCATGAAAAAGCGATGAAAGAAAACACCCGCCACCCACAGTGTAACCTGCGGGAGCTCCAGCAATATGCCGGCTTGGTAGATGAAGTTGACGCCTTTAGCACGGCGCAACCTCTCCTCGGCAGGCGACAGGCCATCGATGATGCTCGGAGTGCTCACCACCTCATCGGCCGTGAAAAACCACTGGTTCGGCCGCGGCTGCGATGCGCGTTGTGGACTGGCCTGCACTGGCTGTGCTGGCGACGGCATGCTTCTGCGCGACTGTGGCCGCGGCGGCGATGTCCGGGAAGTGTGAGTCGGCGGAGAGGGCACGGCAGGCGGCACGTCGCGTCGCCTGGACGGGGACTTGGATTGCCGGTCCGCGATAGTCGGCGGGGGCTTTGGCGGTAGAGACGGGGGCTGGTATGTTTCTCGGGGGGGCTGGTAGGCTTCCTTTGGAGGCTGATATGCTTCTCTGGGCGGCTGGTAGCCCTCTCGCTGGGGCCGGTATCTGTCGATGGTCGACATGGCGAGCGATGGTTCCTATGCGTGGCTCCAGTTATATGAAGCCCGGTCTGCTGCCGCTGTGGCGGTTGCAATCGCAAATGCGAATTGAGAAGGGTTGCAAATACAGGGAGCCAAGAGATATGAAATGACTGAGACGATGAGGAGAATAGGCTAGGTATCTACCTAGGTAGGCAAGGTAGTTGACGTTCGTTCGAAGAGCCCCGTCTCGGCATGTCCAGCGAGTCTAGCCTTTATCGTCCTTTATCGCCACGCCTTTGGCGTGGTGGTCTGTGCGTTTCACGGCGCAAACTTGCTTGGATATAAGCAGGAATCCATCAGAAGGGTATTGCCAAGCAAGATATGGCTATTGTCTCAATGCACTCTTAATAGACTTGGATCTGTAGTTCTCATCCAGCAGCACGAGTACGCATCATAAATCCTACAGCAGCGATGCAGCCAAGATGGAGCCGCATGCAACTTTGGGGTATCTGATTGCCGGGGGTTCTTCTACAGCGGTGTATGCGTAAATCCCATATATCCGTAAGGTACTTACTTACTCAGTACCGTACTCAAGGCACACACCTAAGTGCATGATCCATCCGCGATCAGTTAGTCGCCGTACATGCCCGCCGAGTCGTTGCGACCCCATAGCTTAACTGTCCGATCGTGTCCGCCACTGACAATCCACCTCCCATCCATACTCACATCCGCACTGGCCACTGGACCCGTATGTCCAGCTAGTGATTGAACGAGGGCCCAGTCGTCGGCCGAAAATATGTTGACCTTGTGGTCAAATCCAGCCGACACGATGAAGGTGCCTGACTTCTTCGGTATCTGATTTCCCCTCTCATCTTCGCCCGGCGGCGTGCCCAGCAGTGGATCATCAAGGCCCTTAAACCACCTCACGTCTGCTACCGTGCTTGTGTGCGCACCAATGCCTCCCGTCCGCTGTACTTTGCGTACATCCCAGCACTTAATCCACCCATCTGCCGATGCTGTCAGTACCCGGTGCCCATCGGCACCCCAATCAAGCCCATAGATGGGTTTGATGTGACCATCTGTGTGCCCGTCCAGGATCATGACTGTCCGCCCAGATCGAAGGTCCCAGATACGACCAATGCTGTCCAGACCTGCACTCGCCAGGAGCGATCCATCTGTATTGAAGGCCACCGCGTACACGCCGCGCGAATGCCCTTCTTGAAGCAGCAGCTCTGTGGTTGTCTCCACGTCCCACAGCCGCCACGACGTGTCCTCGGACGCGGATGCCACATACCGTCCCGACGGATGGAACTCGACACGGCATACGCGCTGTGCGTGTCCGGATAACGTGGCCAAGGGCGTGTCCTTGGTGAGAGACCAGAGCAGGACATTGCCCTCGGCGCCGCCTGACGCGAGGTTGACTGTATCTTCGGAAATGTTGCTTTCTGGTAGAGTGGCACCGGGCATCCAGGAAAGGCCGCTGATCTTGTTGACATGGCCTCGCAACGTCTGCCTGTGCTCAAGGGAGGGAATGTCGATCAATTTAACTTGCCCACCCCAGTTTCCCGTTGCCACCATCTTGCCGTTGGGAGATATCCTGACCATGCTGACATGACGGTCGCCTGCTGCTTGACTTCCCTGCAACTCGAAGCTCTGAAGCCTCTCTTTAATTTCTTTGCGGAACTTGACATGCGTGCGTAGCGGGATCGAGGCCTCCTTCTTCTGGAACTCGATGCGCCTTTTCGCCCGTGGGATTGAGTACTGGGCAATGTTGATGCGGGCTTGAAGCAACTCCTCCGAGCCTCTCGAGTAAAACTCCTCCTCCTGCTCGTCGGCTTCCTCCTCCTCCTCTTTCTGGGCATCCTTCATCTCCACATCTGCCCCCTCCTGGCTTCCCTCTTTTTGTGCCTTCTGCAGCTGCTCTGTCAGAAGCTCTCGTAGTCTGTCGCGCCTGTCTGCCGGGCCCTCGCCGAAAAGCGTTATGGGCTCTCCGAGCTCGCGGAGCTTGGCCCGCACCTGCTCATCCTTGGTAGGCACGGCAATGCTGGCCGCTAGCCTCTTACGTTCGAACTGGGAGAGCAGTGCCGAGGCCTTTTCGGCAGGAATACCTGCTGCCGTAGCGGGAATCTCGTAATCATGATCGATGGCTAGTTCCAGCGTTAGTCAATCCGCCACGGCTTTGGAACCAAGCGGTCATACTCACGGATATTGTCCAAAGTGACGCCGCCCCGATCCTGGAGAAGTCGTCAACCAGGTAGTTAGTATGGGCTTCAAGCATCAAAGATTATGTGCAATGAGAGTTTCAATGCGCACCTCCATCTCTGCATCCTCTACATACGCCTTGCGCGCCGGGTGCATCATTGTTGCAGTGTTGATGGCGGCTGTTGATTCAGAGCTCCAATGCCGCTGATAAAGTTGCTTCTGGCTCAAGCTTGCATATCATTGCGTCCACGACCGCGACCGTTGTTCACTTGGTGGGGGCTTTAAAGTGTTTCACGGCGTAATCCGTAATCTGTACGTAATGTCCTTGTTTCTTACGGTAAGCGATGTCATGCAATAACGGACAAACACGAAGCACCCAATCCGTCAGGTACCTTCATCGGAGATAGTTTGCAAGTGGACACCGAACCCTAACCCGATTCCAGTGGGGAATTTGATCCCGTTCCTGCTGCGAGAACACAGCGCGGATCACCACTGTCTTGGGCACGCAGCTCATCATTCACCAGTTGAGAGATTGTTATGACACCTTTAGACCGCATAGGCTACTCTTGGGCCGCAATGATACTCAGGGTCTGATCAGATATGTGTACCTTGCATCCACGTGTGGCCTGCGGATTGGTGTCAAGCTGCAGGCAGCTTCTGCGAGGCTGTTGGCTGTCATTGGCCGCCCTACTTGCTCTCCGTTTTCAGCTGCCCACGGGCCAGCAGGAGTCGGGCACACGCAAGCCAGCTCAGCCATTTCAGTGGCCGGGCTCGGGCTCGTCGGTGTGACCGGCTGCCTGGAAAGTACGCAAGGGAACTGGAATTTCTCAAAGTAAGGCTGGTTCCATTTTGGAGACTCAGCCGTTAAGCAGCGCAGGAGATTCCATCATAACAGATGGAAAGTGTGTGATCTCGGAAGAATGTGACTGTAGTGTACCTCGTCAGGTTCATCTCAAGTTTTTACTTGGCACGGGCAGGAATCTCGATAATCATGACAATCAGGGGGCATGGAAGAGCTGCATGGAACCCCTGCCTTAGCCGCGCTTCCCCAGATCTGTGCCGTAAAACTGGCTGCCACAGCCAATGGGACGACAACATCAGGGCTGAGATCTGGACCATGCCACGACTGCATGACCCGAAAAGGAGGACGAAATTTTTTCAAGATTGTTTTTGGCTGGAACCCAGCCACGGGGCAGGTTGGTGACCCTGGCGCCGCATGTGAAGCAGCCAACCATAAAGTGAAAACCAAGCCGCCGCAATGCTGTTCTCGTCACCTCCCTCCCTCCCTCTCTCCCTCTGAAAAGTGAACACTGTCTGAGCTCACGTTCACACCCATTACGCTTATAATCCGAGCAGCATTCAATGCAGGTCATATCCAGCATACAAGACAACTCCACAGCCTTCTTCAAGTACCAGATGCGTGTGATTCCGCGCCACAACGGACTGAGTAGCAACACTGAAAAGCGCGCTGACGCGGGACGCCGTCGGGGCAAGGCAAAAGTCTGAACGCGAGCGCCCGATTAGTCCCTTTGTCTGGCAATCTCGTCCCAGTTCCAACACGCACCAGCTCAGAGCGGGACCATTTGGGGCAGTTTTTTTTTTTTTTTTTTTTTTTTTTTTTTTTTTTTTTTT
>Ga0065720_1003221_pt1 | contig 30678 bp, 30 predicted proteins | sample Thericmetagenome_FD_59107 | JGI IMG/M metagenome (GOLD analysis project Ga0065720, IMG submission 59107) | Thermophilic microbial communities from the Joint Bioenergy Institute, California, USA of rice/straw/compost enrichment - eDNA_2 v2... | ecosystem: Engineered > Solid waste > Grass >... | reverse complement strand
GTGGAGCGCTCCAGGAGCGCGCTGGCCGAAGCCGATCTGGTGCTGTTTGTGCTGAATTACGGCGAGCCGCTGCATGAGGAAGAGGTTCGGCTGTTTGAAGAGCTTTCCGGCCGGGATATGATCGTCATCGTTAACAAAACGGATCTTGCCGGAAAGCTGGATATCGATGATCTGCGGCAAAGATTTGCCGTTCGCCATATCGTGCCGATGTCCGTCAAGGAGCAGCGCGGTCTGGACGATTTGGAAAAGGCGATTGCCGATCTTTTTTTCAGCGGGGAACTGGAACCCGGCGACATGACATATGTCAGCAACGTTCGCCACATTCAGCTTCTGAAGAAAGCGCGGGCTTCGCTCACGGAAGCCGCCGATGCCGCGGAAGCGATGATGCCCGTCGACATGGTTCAGATCGATATTCGAAACGCCTGGGAAGCGCTGGGCGAAATTATCGGCGACTCGGTAAGCGAATCGCTGATTGACCAAATTTTCTCCCAGTTTTGTCTGGGCAAATAATATACGGAAAAGGGGTGACGGCAGTGGGCTACCTGGCGGGAACTTACGACGTGATTGTAATCGGAGCCGGGCATGCGGGTTGCGAAGCGGCGCTCGCCTCGGCGAGGATGGGATGCAATACGCTGCTGCTCACGATTAATCTGGATATGGTGGCATTCATGCCCTGCAACCCGTCCATCGGAGGGCCGGCCAAAGGGCATGTGGTGCGCGAGATTGACGCTCTCGGCGGCGAGATGGGGCGCAACATCGACAAAACGTATATCCAGATGCGCATGCTGAATACGGGCAAAGGTCCGGCGGTGCAAGCGCTGCGCGCGCAGGCGGACAAATTTTTGTATTCGAAAACGATGAAGGAAACGATTGAGAAGACGCCCAATCTGACGCTGAGGCAGGGCATGGTGGAGGAGCTGATCGTCGAAAACGGCGCCTGCGCCGGCGTCGTGACGAAAACCGGAGCGGAGTACCGGGCCAAAGCGACGGTGCTGACCACGGGCACCTATTTGCGCGGAAAGGTGATCATCGGCGAATTGATGTACGAAAGCGGCCCGAACAACCAGCAACCTTCCGTGGCGCTTTCCGACTGCCTGAGAAGGCTGGGTTTCAATCTGGTCCGGTTCAAGACGGGAACGCCGCCGCGGGTGCACAAGGACTCCATCGACTTCAGCAAGACGGAGGAGCAGCCTGGCGATCCGGAACCGAAATTTTTCTCCTTCGAGACGACGGAAGGCGTGAAGGAAGAGCAGCTTCCGTGCTGGCTTACCTACACTTCGCCGGAGACGCACCAAATTATCCAGGAAAATCTGCACAGGGCGCCGATGTATTCCGGAGCAATCGAAGGCATCGGAACCAGGTACTGTCCGTCGATCGAGGACAAGATCGTTCGCTTCAGCGACAAGCCGCGGCATCAGGTTTTTCTTGAGCCGGAAGGACGCAACACTTCCGAATATTATGTGCAGGGTTTGTCGACAAGCATGCCGGAGGAGATTCAGCTCCGCATATTGCGTTCCGTGCCGGGCCTGGAAAATGTCGTCATGATGCGCACCGGATACGCCATCGAATATGATGTGATCGTCCCCGACCAATTGTGGCCGACCCTGGAGACGAAACGGATTTCCGGTCTGTATACCGCCGGGCAGATCAACGGCACTTCCGGTTATGAAGAAGCCGCCGGGCAGGGGCTGATCGCCGGCATCAACGCCGCCCGCAAAGCGCAAAACAAGGAACCGATCGTGCTGAGCCGCTCGGAAGCGTACATCGGCGTGATGATCGACGATCTGGTGACGAAGGGCACGAACGAACCGTACCGGTTGCTCACTTCGCGCGCCGAATATCGGTTGCTGCTCCGTCACGACAACGCCGATTTGCGCCTGACGCCGATCGGATACGAAATCGGACTGATTTCGAAAGAGCGCTACGAGCGGTTTTTGCGGAAGAAAGAGCTCATCGAGCAGGAAATCCGGCGGCTGGAAGAGATCAAAATCCGGCCCGAAGAACCGGTTCAGAGACTGCTGGCTTCGCGCGGATCGGCTCCGCTGGAAAACAGCGTGCCGGCCGCCGTGCTGCTAAGGCGCCCGGAGATCAGCTACGATGATCTGCTTTCAATTGTCCCTGCTCCCTGTGAGCTGGACCGGGAGGTCAAGGAGCAGGTGGAAATTCAAATCAAGTACGCGGGCTATATCGAAAAGCAGCTCCAGCAAGTGGAGCGGCTCAAGAAAATGGAGAAGAAGAAGCTGCCGCCCGATCTCGATTACAACGCCATCCACGGCCTCGCGTCGGAGGCGAAGCAGAAGCTGTCGAAGATCCGGCCTCTCAGCATCGGCCAGGCCGCGCGGATTTCCGGCGTGAATCCGGCGGACATCTCGATTCTGCTTATTTATTTGGAACAGCAGCAAAAGCAAAAGCAAGCGGCGGCGGCCGGAGGATGAACGTGCATGAACGTTGACGACGGGCGTTTCGCCGAATTGCTGCAGGCGAACGGCATAATTCTGAGCAGCGAACAATCGGAGCTATTCGATGCGTATTACCGCGAACTCGCCGCATGGAACGACAAAATGAACCTTACCGCGATTACGGAGAGGAAGCAGGTCTATATCAAGCACTTTTACGACTCTGCTTCCCTTTCTTTCTTCATCTCCTTCCGGGACATTGACACCGTTGCGGATATCGGGTCCGGCGCCGGATTCCCCGGCATTCCGCTGAAAATCCTGTTTCCGCATATCCGGCTTACCCTGGTGGATTCCCTGGCGAAGCGGGTTCGTTTTTTGAACCATATCGTCGAAACGCTGGGCCTCAAAGATGTGGCATGTCTGCACGCACGGGCCGAGGATGCCGCGCGGCAGGCGTCGCTCAGGGATCGTTTCGATCTTGTGACGGCGCGGGCTGTGGCCAGGCTGAACGTGCTTGCCGAGCTGTGTTTGCCTTTTGTCCGCAAGGACGGACTGTTTGCGGCGATGAAAGGAGCGAATGCGGAGGAGGAGCTGGAAGAAGCGAAGACGAGCTTGCGTGAACTGAGATCCGAGTTTAATGGCGTGTACAAGTTTCAATTGCCGGACGACAGCGGACTCAGGCATATCATATTGATCCGCAAATACGATCGGACGCCGTCGAAATATCCGAGAAAAGCGGGATTGCCGGAGCGGGCGCCGCTTAAAAATATTCAAAAAAATGTTCCACGTGAAACATGAATCGTGATGCAGGAAAATAGTGCTTGAATGGAGAATAAAGAGAAGGCCGTATGCCGGACGATTCCGACAAAGCCGAAGTATCAGCGGCTTTCGTCCTTTTCGCGCACATTACATACAAGTCCTGCAAATAAGCGGGAAGCTGCCGCATTTCGTTCGCAACCAAATTTCCTAGCGGGTGAACATGATTCATGAAAGATCAAATTTCGAGGTTGTTCGGATTGGGAGAACGTTCGGGAAACGAAGAGATCAAGTCGATTCCCGTGCAAGACATTGTGCCGAATCCGCATCAGCCGAGAACAGTTTTTGACGAAGAGCGGATCAACGAATTGTGCCAGACGATCAAAACCCACGGGGTCATTCAGCCGATCGTCGTGCGAGCCCGCGGAGGGAAATACGAGATCATCGCCGGAGAAAGGCGATGGCGGGCGGTGCAGAAGCTCGGCCATGCCACCATTCCGGCGATTGTGCGGGAACTGAACGATTCGCAGGCGGCCTCCGCCGCGCTGATCGAAAACCTGCAGAGGGAAGGTCTCACGGCCATCGAGGAAGCCGTCGCTTATCAGAAGCTTATGGAACTCCACAATTTGACCCAGGAAAGCCTGGCGCAACGCATCGGCAAAGGGCAGTCGACGATCGCCAACAAAATCCGATTGTTGCAACTCTGCGAACCCGTCAAACAGGCGATGCTGGAACGGAAAATCACGGAACGCCACGCCCGGGCATTGTTGGCTCTGGACCGGGAAGAGCTGCAGGTCAAGGTACTGAATGAAATCATCGAAAAAGAGCTCAACGTCAAGCAGACCGAAGCGCGCGTAGCGCTGCTGTCACGGAGCGAGGGCGCAAAGAAGAGGAAAAGCCGGCGCGTTTCGTTTACCAAGGATATCCGGCTGGCCGTCAACACCATTCGCCAATCCCTGGATTTGATTGCCGGTTCCGGGCTTAAAGTGGTCACTGACGAACGGGCAAACGACGATTATTACGAATTCATCATTCGGATACCGAAGAAGCAGGCCTGAAGCGGCACCGGATGTCCGGAGGTTGCCGTTATCAATATTGCTGGGGTGAATAGGTTGTCCAAAATCATTGCTATCACGAATCAAAAAGGCGGGGTGGGTAAAACCACAACTTCCGTCAACCTGGGGGCTTCGCTGGCGAAGCTCGGGAAAAAGGTGCTCTTGGTCGACATCGACCCGCAGGGAAACACGACCAGCGGCGTGGGCATCAACAAAGCCGATGTCGTGTATTGCATGTACGATGTGATCATCAATGACATTCATCCGAAGGAAGCGATCTGCGACACGGCCATCGAAAATTTAAAAATATTGCCGGCCACCATTCAACTGGCCGGAGCCGAGATCGAACTCGTGCCAACCATTTCCCGCGAAGTTCGCCTTAAACGATCCCTTGAGCTCATCCGCCACATGTTCGACTATATCTTAATCGATTGCCCGCCGTCCCTCGGCATTCTGACGATCAATTCCCTTACCGCTGCCGATTCCGTCATCATTCCGATTCAATGCGAATATTACGCGCTGGAAGGTCTCAGCCAACTCCTCAATTCGGTGCGGCTTGTGCAGAAGCATCTGAACACGTCGCTGCAAATCGAAGGCGTATTGCTCACGATGTTCGACGCAAGAACCAACCTGGGCATACAAGTCATCGAGGAGGTCAAGAAGTATTTTCAAAGCAAGGTGTACAAAACGATCATTCCCCGCAATGTCAGGTTGAGCGAAGCCCCCAGTCACGGCCAATCAATCGTCACGTACGATCCGAAATCAAAAGGCGCGGAAGTATATATGGAACTGGCCAAAGAGGTGATCGGCAATGAAGTCGGGTAAACGATTGGGCAAAGGTCTCGATGCACTGATTCCCTCCCTTCACATCAACGAAGACGACAAAATCGTGGAAATACCGCTCAGCCAGCTACGTCCGAATCCGTATCAGCCCCGCAAAACCTTCGACGATGAAAGCATAGCGGAACTCGCCGCTTCCATTAAAGAACACGGTGTCATTACCCCCATCATCGTTCGTGAAGCGCTGAAAGGATATGAGATCATCGCCGGCGAACGCAGGTGGCGGGCGGCGCAAAGAGCCGAACTGGCGACCATTCCGGCGGTTGTGCGTCATTTCAGCGAACAGCAGGTCATGGAAATCGCACTGATCGAAAACCTGCAGCGGGAAGACCTGAACGCACTGGAGATCGCCATGGCCTACCAGGCGCTGATCGATCAATTTGATCTGACTCAAGAAGAATTATCGGTCAAAGTCGGCAAATCGCGGTCGCACGTCGCGAACTTCCTGCGGCTGCTTCAACTTCCCGAAGATGTCAAACAGCTTGTTTCACGTGGAACATTGTCGATGGGCCACGCCAGGGCGATCGTCGGGCTGAAAGACTCGAAAAAAATAAGGGAAGCGGCCAATTTGACCGTGCGGAACGGATGGAGCGTCCGCGAACTGGAGGAATACATTCAAAGACTGGAGCAGCCGGCAAAACCCGCGAAAAAAACGCGGACCGAGAAACGGGATCCGTACATTCGGCAGGTGGAAGAGACGCTGCAGAATTTATACCGGACGAAAGTGACCGTCAAAGCCGACAAGAACAGAGGGAAGATCGAGATCGTTTATTACTCGCGGGACGACTTGGAGCGGCTGCTTGACCTGCTTCAGTTCAAAAGCGGGTAAAGTAATCGGCACGGAAAGGCTGTTAACGGGCATACTAAAGTAATGCAGTTTTTCCGGCCGCGCGCCGGCGGCATCACCAAGCGACCACAACGAAACGCTGGGAGTGGCTTGCATGGATATCGTCTATCTCGATCACGCCGCTTCTTCATGGCCCAAGCCGCCGCAAGTGATCGAAGCGATGGCCGAGTGCGTCAGGGAATACGCCGCCAATCCCGGCAGAGGGGCTCACCGGATGTCTCTTTCGGCGAGCCGGGTGCTTTTCGAAACGAGATGCAATCTGGCCAGGCTGTTTGGCGTCGGCAATCCCAACGACATCGTGTTCGCTTCGAACGCCTCGGAAGCGTTGAATCTGGCCATTAAAGGGTTTGTCAAATCCGGACAGCATGTCGTCACTACCTCGCTGGAGCATAATTCGGTGCGCAGACCGCTGGAATACGTCAAGCGCAAAATCGGCGCGGACGTCACCTATGTGCCCGCCGACCGCGCAGGCAGAATCGATGTGAAACGGTTGGAGGCGGCGCTGACACCGCGCACCTCACTGATTGTTTGCTCGCACGCATCCAATTTGCTCGGCAGCATCGTTCCGGTTGAAGACATCGCCGAGGTGGCGCGTCGCCACGGCGCGCGCCTGCTGGTCGATGCCGCGCAGACGGCCGGAACTTATCCGATCGATATTGAGAAAATGGGCATCGACATGCTTGCCTTTCCGGGCCACAAGGGGCTTCTCGGACCGCAGGGGACGGGCGGCCTGTACATCGCACCGGATCTTGAGATCGATCCGCTCATCCACGGCGGAACGGGAAGTCGCTCGGAGGAGCCCGGCATGCCCTCCGTCAGACCCGACCGTTACGAGGCGGGAACGCGAAACACGCCGGGCATTGCCGGATTGAACGAAGGAGTCAAAATCATTTTGCATGAAACCGTCGAGACGATTCATACTAAGGAGCGGAAACTGACCGAGCGGTTGATGGAAGGACTTTCCCGTTTGCCGGGCCTTGAAATTCTGGGGCCGAAAGCCGGGGAAGACAGGGCGGGGATCGTGTCGTTTGTGCTGCAGGGCGCCGAAAGTTCCGAAGTGGCTGACATGCTGGACAAAAAATACGGTATCGCGGTCAGAGCGGGCTGGCATTGCGCGCCGCTTGCCCACGAAACGGCGGGAACACTGGAGACCGGAGCGGTCAGGGCAAGCGTCGGATATTACACTACGGAATCCGATGTTGACCGGCTGATCGAGGCCATGGAAGAAATCGGACACCATTACCGGAACCGAAACTAGATGCAAGCGAGGGGTTCGAATGGGGATTCTGGAAAGCTGGGAGACATGGGGGGCGCCGCTTGCCGCGGCCAGTCTGGCGCTCAATGCGCTGCTCGCCGCTTTCATCATCGCGTTATGGCGGAAGGTGCGCAAAGCTGAGCGAACGTTCGCCCGCATGTTGGGAGAGTCGGGCGTTCCCGACTTGCAAGAGGTGCTCATCGGTCTGCAGGACAAGGTGAAGACGCTGCAAGACGCGGCTCGCCAATCGGATGAAGCAATAGCGAGCATCCGGGAACGGCTCCGGGAAATCAAGGGCAATGTCGCCATATGCCGCTATAATGCCTTTGAGGGGCATGGCAGCGACCTCAGTTTTTCGGTAGCGATCGTGGACGACCGGATGAACGGCGTCGTGATCACCGGCCTCCACGGACGGGACGAATCCTATATTTACGGAAAGCCGCTGGAGAACGGGGAGTCCTCCTATTCCCTTTCGCCGGAAGAGCGGCGGGCAATCAGTTTGGCGTTGGGCAGGCCACCGCAACATGGCGCAGCAGCAGTGAGCGATGCAGGCAGGATGCGATGACATCGGCCATTTCCATCACCAGGCTGAGGCGCGTGTTTTGAAGCACCAGGTATTCCATAAAGCCTCCGACATTGACGATTCCCGTGATGTGCACGTCGCCGACCGGCGGCAAGTGTTTGTTCACCCCGGCGCCGGGTTTCATCGGTCCGCTGCCGATCTGAATCGTGCCGACGCTGGACAGTTGCCCTAGACAAGCGTCGACGGCGATGATGAAGGGATGCTGAAACATTTTTTCGATGGTTTGCATCGTTTCGGGCAGGTTCAGCGCGTGAACCGGATTTTGCAGCGTGCCGAACAGGGTGAATCCGACGGATTTTCGCTTTTGCAGGATGGTGCCGATCAGGGGACCGAGGGAATCTCCGGTGGAACGGTCGGTGCCGATGCACACCACGACGATGGAACGGGCAGGACTGACCGAATCCAGCATCGCCAAAAGTTGCGCCGTCAGCAAATTGGCGGCGTCGGCGTCCCGGTAATCGACCCTGACGGAAACCGCGGCGGTCCGGTTCTCTCTCCACGGCAATTTCATGGACATTGTTCCCCCGCATGCATTCAAATTCGGCGTCAGCCGTTCTTGAGCAAGGCGCGACGAAGGATTTGCAGTTTTGTCATCTAGTATATGGACAAAGGGCGGGGATTATACGTATTTTTGGAAGGAATTGAGCAATGTGGCAAACGGTCTGTTGCTTATCGCTTTCGATTCGACTCAGCAGGCGCTCCGCGCGGAAATGCTGCTGGAATACGCCGGCGTCGAAATTGACATCCGGCCGACCCCGAAACAGATCACCGCGGGGTGCGCGCTATCCATCGAGTTCCCGGCGGAGTGTCTGGATCAGGTCAGAACACTGATCAAGGAGCAGCGCATTGAGATCCGCGGCATCTATTGTAAGTCGGGAGACAACTATGTTACCATCGAATAAGACGAAAGCCATGGAGGAAGCCTCGGCATGTCTGCGGCGGAGTTTTTGGCGGCGCCGGCCGCCGGCTTAGGCATCGGGTTGACGGAAATCGCCGGCCAACTGGCCGATCCCGGAATATGGACGGCCGTGACGCTGTCAGCGCTCAAAATTGTGCTCATCATCGTTTTCGCCGCGATTGTCAGGCGCGCGGCGGCCAGAATACTGGGAAACATCGCGGAAAAAAAGCGGCCGCGCATCGAGCCGCGGCGATCGGCCACGATTCTGCGCCTGATGAACAGCAGCGTGAAATACACGGTCAATTTCGTCGCGATTCTGATGATTCTCGGCGAACTCGGCATACCGCTGGGTCCAATGCTGGCCGGCGCGGGCGTGCTCGGGCTGGCGATCGGGTTCGGCGCGCAAAGCCTGGTCAAAGACGTGATCAGCGGTTTTTTTATTCTGTTGGAAGATCAGTTTGCCGTGGGCGATGTCATCCAAACCGGAAATTTCAAGGGGACGGTGGAAGAAATCGGGCTTCGCACCACCCGGATAAGAAGCTGGACCGGGGAAGTGCACATCATACCGAACGGCTCGATCGGTCAGGTGACCAATTTCTCCCTGCACAACGCCGTCGCCGTCGTCGACGTTCCGGTTCCGCTTCCGCTGCATTCGGATATCGACGGCGTGATGAAGAAAATCGGGGAAGCAGCGGCCCGGCTGAAGCGGGAAAACGAGAATGCGCTGAAAAAACCGGAGGTGCTCGGCGTGCAGACGCTGGGCGCCTCGGAGATGACGATCCGGGTGACTTGCGAATGCAAGCCGAATACGCAGCAAAGCGTGGAGCGGCATTTGAAAGCCTTGATCCGCAGCAGCCTGGAGTCGGGAAGCTCCGGTTGAACATCCGGCATCTGCGGAGGGAACTCCAAAACGGGGACCATTCAAGATAGAAGTTTACCGAGGGCGAGAGGCGAAATCGCATGGAAGAGAAGAAATTTCAACTCGGCGATATCGTGCAGATGAAAAAACCCCATCCCTGCGGCGCCAATGAGATGGAAATCATCCGCATGGGCATGGACATCCGCATCAAATGCGTAAATTGCAAACACAGCATTCTGATTCCCAGGGCCAAATTCGAGAAAAAGCTGAAAAAGGTTCTTCGCAGGGCGGGAGAAACGCCCGGCGGCGAAGGGAAGAATTGATAGAAAAAACCGCTCCGCATCCCGTTGCAATCGCCGCGCGGGATGTGGTACAATACTGCATGTCGCCCGCGGAAAGGTACCCAAGAGGTCCAAGGGGGCTGACTCGAAATCAGCTAGGCGTCGCAAGGCGTGCGTGGGTTCGAATCCCACCCTTTCCGCCATACTTACGAAGTTCGAGGGCTGTGCCGGATTCGGCGCGGCCCTTTTCTAATTCCGCTTCATCCGTTTCCATTTCCGGTTCTTGTTTTTGGTTTCCGGGAAACGCTCGCCCTTCTCCAGCTCGACGATCTGCGGGTCGTTTACGCCCATGTGGAAGTCGTTCTCGCCGACTTCGATGTACTTTCCCGCATTTGGCGCGCGCTGCCCCGGCTCGAATTCGGACCATTCGCCCATATGTCCGTTCACCTCCTTGCCGCATCCTTCCGGTTGCCCGGTGAAAGTCCTTCTTTTATCCGGCAACATATTCTTCCGCACGGCGATCCCGGTTTCGCGGAAAATGCGGTTTTCCTTATCATGCGGCGAAACACGGGGAATCATGCATCGGTTTCCGTTGGGCCGCGCTTTCCGCTTGTCAATTGACAACCAATTTGTTATAGTTTATAGATGCGAGTTTAATCACCAACTCCTTGCCCCTCCGGGTCGCCGCCGACCATGTGCGGAGGGGCCGCCTAAGTCCAGAAGGAGGTGTAATGCGTCATGCGCAAGTACGAAGTGATGTTCATCATTCGCAGCGATCTTGATCAGGAAACGGTTAACGCTGTGGTGGAGAAGTTTTTGAATGTCATTACCACCAACGGCGGAGAAGTGATCAAGCACGAAGTGCTCGGCAAACGCCGTCTCGCGTACGAGATTCAACATTACCGCGACGGCATCTATGCGCTGATCAACTTCAACGCTTCGGCCAAGGCCGTGGCGGAGCTCGATCGCGTGATCAGGATCACGGATGAAGTGATCCGGCATCTGATTGTCAAAGACGTGGCATAACCCGCCGGATAACCGGCGGACAGACGGCCTTGCTTCAAGGCCGCAAGTCGGGAGGAATGCGGTTTGCTGAACCGAGTGATTCTCATCGGGAGACTGACCCGGGATCCGGAGCTTCGCTATACGCCCTCGGGAGTTGCCGTCACCCAGTTCACGCTGGCGGTGGACCGGCCGTTCACCAACCAAAGCGGAGAGCGCGAGGCCGACTTCATCCCTGTCGTCACTTGGCGTCAATTGGCCGAAACCTGCGCCAACTATTTGCGCAAAGGCAGGCTCACCGCCGTGGAAGGTCGGCTGCAGGTGCGCAATTACGAAAACAGCGAAGGCCGCCGCGTCTATGTGACCGAAGTGGTGGCGGACAACGTGCGGTTCCTGGAATCGCCCGGCCGCGGCGACGAGGGGGCGGGCATGGCGCGGTCCGGCGGCGGAATGCGGGAATCCGGCCATCAGGATCCGTTCCGGGATGACGGCAAACCGTTCGACATATCGGATGACGACCTGCCATTCTAAATTGCGATACCGAAGGAAAGGAATGAAAAAAGCATGAGCGATGCGGAGAAAAAGCCGGCGCAAGGCGAAGAACAGCGCGGCGAGCAACGTTCCGAGCAGCGTTCCGAACAGCGCCCGGAGCGGAAATACGGCGGCCGCAGAGGACGCAACAAGCGCCGCAAGGTGTGCTATTTCACCGTCAACAAAATTACGCATATCGACTATAAAGACGTTGAGACGTTGAAGAAGTTCATCAGCGAACGCGGCAAAATTCTGCCGCGCCGCGTCACCGGTACCAGCGCCAAATATCAGCGGATGCTGACGAAGGCGATCAAGCGCGCGCGCCAAATCGCGCTGCTGCCTTACACAACGGAATAAGCTTGGTCATAGCGTGCCGACAGTCTGGATGATGTTCCAGACTGTTTTTTTAAAGCCGAAAAAAGGACGGAATTCATGTGGAGAATGGGATGGAGTTTATCGTTTACGCGCTGCTCGGCATTTTGCAGGGAGTGACGGAACCGATACCGGTTTCCTCCAGCGGCCATCTGGTCATTGCCCAGCATCTGTTCGGCGTCGAAACGCCGGGGCTCATATTCGAAGTGCTGGTCAATTTCGCTTCGCTGCTTGCGGTTCTGTTCATTTACCGCAAGGACATTGCCGGGCTCGCCGCGGGCACTTTGCGCTTTATCGCCACCCGCGGAAGAGAGGATAAGGACAGTTTCCGGTTCGTCATGCTGCTCGCCCTGGCCACGGTTCCGGCCGCGGCGGCCGGCCTGCTTTGGGGCGATGAAATCGCATCTTCGTTCAAGGGCATGACGGTGATCGGCGTTACCTTGCTGATCACCGGCGCCGCCTTGTGGCTGATCCGAAACCTGAAGGGGAAGAAACTGGACAAAGACCTGACCGTGCGGGACGCGCTGCTGGTCGGATTGGCCCAGGCGCTGGCCCTCATCCCGGGCATCAGCCGTTCAGGCGCGACGATCGTGACCGCGATGGGGCTGGGCATGAGACAGGAAACGGCGCTTAAGTTTTCCTTTTTATTGTACATACCGGTCAGCNTCGGAGGCATGATTCTGGAGGGGNCGGCGCTTTTTGCGAATCCGCTTCCGGNGAAGACGCTGCTGGCATTCGCGCTGGCGTTCNTCTGCTCCTTCGCCGCGTCCTATTTTGCCCTGCGCTGGTTTCAGGGCGTCATGGCGCGCGGCAATCTGATCTATTTTGCGGTCTATTGCTTCATCGCCGGGTCGCTCGTATTGATTTTCCTGTCATAATGCCCAAGCGGGCGGCATTATGTTAATCAAGGACGCGAAGTTTGACGCTTTTATGAACGTGCAATTATAATGAAGATAACGCTGACAAATTTTTTAATTTCCGAGGAGGTGTAACCCGACCTCTTCCGCGTCCGGGAGAATCGGGGCACATTTGGAAAGCGACCCTTTACAGATTGTCCTGAGTTTGTCCTTTGTGCTCATTCTGGTTTTCTTGAACGGATTTTTTGTCGCCGCCGAATTTGCCATCGTCAAAGTGAGGGGCAGCAGGATCAGCGCCCTGGCCGAGCAGGGCAACATCCGCGCCAAAATCGCCAGACGCGTGCTGGACAACTTGAACGCTTATTTGTCGGCGTGTCAGCTCGGCATCACGCTTGCTTCCCTCGGCCTCGGCTGGATCGGGGAACCCTTTGTGGCCAGACTGCTTGAACCGGTGCTCGGATTTTTGCCTGATGTACTGTTGCATACGATTTCCTTCGTAATCGCCTTCTCCCTTATCACCGCGTTTCACATTACGCTGGGCGAACAGGTGCCGAAAACGTACGCCATACGTCATTCGGAAGGAGTGACGCTGTGGACGGCGATTCCTCTCCTCTTCTTCTACAAAATCATGTTTCCGTTTATCTGGATGCTTAACGGAGTATCCAACTGGATGTTGCGCAAGGCCGGCGTCGAGCCGGAGGCGGACCACGAGTCGGTCCACACCGAGGAAGAAATTCGGCTCCTGATGAAGGAAAGCCACAAGGAAGGTTATCTCGACAACACCGAGCTGACGCTGATGGACAACATCTTCGAATTTTCCGAAACGACGGCGCGGGAAATCATGATTCCGCGAACGGAGATGGTTTGCCTGTATGCCGAAATGCCGATCGAGGAGACGAAGAAGATCCTGATCGAAGGCCGGCATACCCGCTACCCGGTCTGCCAGCCCGATAAGGACAACATTATCGGTTTCGTCCATATCAAGGATTTTATGAAAGCCGGTGACGGTCTGCGCGACCTGACGGAAATCATCCGCCCGATTCCGACCGTGCCGGAATCGATCTCGATCAGCCAGCTGCTCAAGATGCTGCAAAAAAGCAGGACGGAAATGGCCCTCCTGATCGACGAGTACGGCGGCACGTCGGGGCTCGTGACGATCGAAGACATTCTGGAGGAAATCGTCGGCGAAATTCACGACGAATTCGACGAAGTGGCGCCGAGCATCGAGAAGCGGAGCGAGGACACGTATTCGGTGAACGGTCTGCTTCCCATCGAGGAATTCAACGAATTTTTCGGCACCAATATCGATGATGAAGATTTGGATACGATCGGGGGATGGATGTATACGCAGGTGGAGATGCCGCCGCGTAAGAACCAGCGCGTAAACTTCGGACCGCTCGAACTGATTGTGGAGGAAATCGACCACAAGCGCATATCGCGCATTCTGGTGCGCGGTGTGATCAACCGGACGGCGGACGGGGAAGGGGAACTTCAGGTCAGCTAGGACGGCGGCTCCCGGCCAACAATGCGAAGGGCGCAATAACGCCTTCGCTTTTTTTGTCTGCGGGCAAAACATTGCCGAACTGACGGATGGTTTGTGCTATAATGTTCAGCAAAGCGCTTTTTTGGAGGTAACCGATTTGTCATCCGAGTGGGGCAAGACACTGCTGTGGACCGGCATGCACATATTGCTGCTGCTTTCGCTTGTGACGCCGCTGGGCTTCGTGACGACGCATTTTCTGCTGATCCCGCTTCTTGTGGCGTTTGTCGTCTCGGATGTCCGCAAGTTTGCCATTGTTTACGCCGCCATGATCGGCCTGCTGATGCTCGTTCTGGGCGGAGCCGGGCTGCTCTTGGCGCTGTTTTCCCTTTTCTATCTCGTTCCGGCGGCGCTGATGGGCCGCCAGTACCGCAAGGGCGCATCGCCCGGCGTTGCGGTCATTTCCGGCATACTTGGCGTCATCGGCGCCGCACTGCTTGCGCTTGTCGTTTTTTACGCTGCGGGATTCAACATCGCGGACGGGTTTAAGGCATACCTCAGATCCGATGCCGGCACACTGGAGCTGATGACGCAAATTCTCGGCTCCGAAGAAGAGCTGGATTTGACGATCAAACTGATGGTCGACATGATTCCGATGATGATCATCACATTTGCCGTTTACACGACGCTTCTGGCCCATTGGCTCGGACGGAAAATTTTGACGCGCGGCGGCATTGAGGTCGGCAGGCTGAAACCGATGAAGGAATGGCGGCTGCCCCGCTCCCTTGTGTTCCTTTATCTGATCGTGCTCATCCTGGAATTGTTCGTCTCCGTTGAGCCTGGTTCCACCCTCAGCGTTATTCTGATCAATGCGTCGCCGCTGCTTACCTATGCGTTTGCCTTTCAGGCGGCCGGCTTTCTGTTTTTCCTCGCCGACTTAAGGGGCTGGAATCGCGCCTTGCCGATCGCTTCGATCGTGCTGATGCCCGTGCCGGGCCTCGCGCAGCTCTTCGCCTGGCTCGGCGTCCTCGATGTGTCGTTCCCCATCCGTGAACGGATTGCGGAGAAACGGCCGCAGGATTAACGCTTGTTCATTTCGGGTAAGTGGAGGCAAACGGCCATGCCGAAGTTTCTGTTAAACCGATGGCACGGACGGCATATGGTAACGACCTATGTGCTGACGCTGCTGGTCATCGCGGTGCTGTTCGCGTTTGATTGGCGCGTCGGTCTGTGCGCCCTTGTGCCCCTCGGTGCAGTTGTCTATTTCGCCGTAAGGGCCGAAAAGACGTTCCGCAAGGAATTGATCGATTATGTGGCAACTTTGTCCCAGCGCGTCAAGCGTGCCGGACAAGAGGTGCTCCATGAGCTGCCGATCGGCATCCTGCTTTACAGCGAGGAGAAGACGGTCGAATGGCACAACCCTTTCGTCGCCGCCATGGCGGGCAAGGAGTCGGTGATCGGGGAACCGCTGGCCGAACTGTTTCCGGCGCTGAAAGGCCGCAGGGAAAAAGACGGAGAACTGATGGCGGCCATCGGCGACCGCCATTACCGGATCATCGTGAAACCGGAGGAAAGGCTCGTTTTCTTCTTCGACATCACCGAACATGCCGAGCTGCAGCGGAGGTATGAGGAGGAGCAGCCGGCGCTCGGCATCGTGATGCTGGACAATCTGGACGAATCGACGCAGGGCATGGATGACCAGGCTCGCGCGGTGCTGCTCGGCAAGGTGACGGGCGAGCTCTCCGAATGGGCGGCCCGCAATGACGTCTACCTGCGCAGAATCGCATCCGACAAGTTTCTGATCCTGATGAACCAGAGGACGCTCCGGGCGCTGGAACAAAGCCGCTTCGACCTGCTCGACGACATCCGCGAGCTGACAATGGAAGAGAAGCTGCCGATCACGCTCAGCATCGGCGTCGCCGCCGGCACGTCCGACCTGATTGAGCTCGGGGCGCAGGCCCAGTCCGGGCTCGACATCGCCCTCGGCCGGGGCGGCGACCAGGCTGCGGTGAAAGTCGGCGACAGGCTGACGTTTTACGGCGGAAAATCGAACGCGATGGAAAAACGCACCCGCGTTCGCGCGCGGGTGATCTCCCACGCGTTGCGCGACTTGATCCGCGAAAGCGACAATGTGCTGATCGTCGGCCACCGCATTCCGGACACGGACTGCATCGGCGCCGCGATCGGCGTGATGAAGGCGGTGCAGGTCAGCGGCAAAGAGGGGCGCATCGTATTCGAAGGAATGAACTCTTCCATCGAAAGGCTGATGGAAGAACTCAGCGGAAACGAGGAAATCGCCGGCTGGTTCATCAGGCCGGAAGAGGCGCTGGCCGCGATCAATCCGCGCACTCTGCTGGTCGTTGTCGACACCCACAAGGCTTCGATGATCAGCGAACCGAAGCTGCTGCAGCTGTGCAACCGGGTGGTCGTGATCGACCATCACCGCCGCAGCGAGGAATTCATTAAAGACGCGGTGCTGGTTTACATGGAACCGTACGCTTCTTCCACATGCGAGCTGGTGACGGAGCTGTTGCAATATTTTCACGACCGCATCGCGATGGAGCCGCTGGAAGCGACGGCTTTGCTCGCCGGCATCGTCGTCGACACGAAAAGCTTTTCCGTGCGCACCGGGGCCCGCACCTTCGAGGCCGCGTCGTATTTGCGAAGGAACGGGGCCGATTCGTCCCTCATACTGAAGCTGCAGAAGGAAGATCTGGAAGGGTACCTGAAAAAGGCCGACATCATCAAGCATGCCCGCATTCTGTACGATCACGTCGCCGTCGCGGTGGCCGAACCCGGCCGCAAGCACGCGCCGCTCATCGTCGCCCAGGCCGCCGACACGCTGCTCAACATGTCGGGGGTGCACGCCTCCTTCGTTTTGGCCGAGCGGCCGGACGGCCTGATCGGCATCAGCGCGCGGTCGATGGGCAGCATCAACGTGCAGGTGATCATGGAGCGGCTCGGCGGAGGCGGTCACTTGACGAACGCGGCCGCGCAGATGGAGGGCACGCTTAAGGAAGCGGAGGAGAAGCTGCTCGGCGTGTTGGCCGAATTGCGAATGGAGGAGGGCTTGTTCGAATGAAAGTGATTTTTCTGCAGGATGTGAAAGGCCATGGCAAAAAGGGCGAAGTCAAGGAAGTGGCGGACGGGTACGCGAACAATTTTCTTATTCCGCGCGGCCTGGCGAAAGCGGCCAGCGATTCGAACTTGAAGCAGCTCGAGCATTTGCGGGAAATCGAGCAGAAGCAGAAGGCGAAGGAGAAGCGCGAGGCGGAGGCGCTGGCTCAGCGGCTTGAGGCGCTGACGCTCACGATCCGGACGAAAGCCGGCGAAGGCGGCCGGCTGTTCGGCTCGATCACCGCCAAACATATCGCGGACGAGCTGAAGAAAAGCCATAACCTCGAAATCGACAAGCGGAAAATCCTGCTGGACGAACCGATCCGAAGCCTGGGCGCCATGCGGGTGCCGGTCCGGGTGCATCCGGAAGTGAAGGCGAATCTTCAGGTGAACATTGCGGAGGAAAACTGAAAGGCCGGAACAACGAAAGGGAGAGCGCCGGATGAACGGTGAACGTATCGAAAGCCGCATTCCGCCGCAAAGCATGGAAGCGGAGCAGGCGGTGCTCGGCGCCGTATTGCTCGACGGCGAGGCGCTGGTGGTGGCGATGGAGCGCGTCGCGCCCGACGACTTCTATCATGCCGCCCACCGGCTCATATTCGAGGCGATGATCCGCCTTAGCGACGAGAACGAACCGATCGATCTCGTGACGCTGACGGCGAAACTGCAGGAGCTGGGGCAGCTGGAGGAAGTCGGCGGCGTCGGATATTTGACGGAGCTGATGAGCAGCGTGCCGACGGCGGCGAATGTCGGCTATTATGCGCAGATCATCGAGGAAAAAGCGTTGCTGCGCCGGCTGATCCGCACCGCCACGGACATCGTCGCCAGCGGCTACGCCGGCGAGGACGACGTCAAGGAACTCTTGAACGAAGCCGAACAGAAAATTTTGGAAATCGGCAGCCGGCGCGCCGACGGATTTATACCCATCCGCGACGTGCTCATGGAAGTGTTCGAGCGGGTCGAGTTCCTGTATCACCACAAGGGCGGCGTGACCGGCATTCCTTCCGGTTTTGCCGATTTGGACAGGCTCACGTCCGGTTTTCAGCGCTCCGATCTGATCATCATCGCCGCCCGCCCTTCGGTGGGCAAAACCGCCTTTGCGTTGAACATCGCCCAGAACGTCGGGGTGCGGGCGAAGGAAACGGTCGCCATCTTCAGCCTGGAAATGTCGGCGGTGCAGCTGGTGCAGCGGATGATCTGCGCGGAGGCGAACGTCGATGCCGGCCGGCTGCGCACCGGCTATCTCGAAGGGGAAGACTGGGAGAAACTGACGATGGCCATCGGGGCGCTGTCGGAAGCGCAAATTTACATCGACGATTCGCCGGTGGTCACCGTTGCCGACATCCGGGCCAAATGCCGCAGGCTGAAAAAGGAACGCGGGCTCGGCATGATCGTGATCGATTACCTGCAGCTCATTCACAGCCGAAACCGCAACTCCGACAACCGGCAGCAGGAAGTTTCGGAAATTTCCCGCACCTTGAAGCAGATCGCCCGCGAATTGGAAGTCCCGATCATCGCCCTGTCCCAGCTCAGCCGGAGCGTCGAGCAGCGCCAAGACAAGCGGCCGTTGCTCTCGGACCTCAGGGAGTCGGGTTCCATCGAGCAGGATGCCGATCTCGTGGCCTTCCTGTACCGCGACGATTACTACAACCAGGAGTCGGAAAAGCGAAACATCGTCGAGGTCATCGTCGCCAAGCAGCGGAACGGCCCGGTGGGCACGGTGGAGCTGGTGTTTCTGAAAAATTTCAATAAGTTCGTCAACCTGGACCGCACCCACGCTGAAGCAGCCGCCGGGTTTGCCTGATCGCAAAAAATCCGAACATTATATCACAATTGTTTCATATCGTTCGTTTTTCATTGACTTTTTATTTGCCGATTGCTACACTTGAACTGCCGCTTACGGAAGAATGCGGCTATCTTGTGGTGCCTTCCGGCATCCGATGGAGGTCATGCGCCCGTGTCAACCGTAGTCGTGGTAGGTACCCAATGGGGAGACGAAGGCAAAGGCAAGATCACCGACTTTCTGGCCGAATCCGCGGACGTCGTCGCCCGTTATCAAGGCGGCAACAATGCGGGCCACACGATCATGATCAAAGACAAAAAATATAAAGTGCATCTCATTCCGTCCGGAATTTTTTACGGAAATAAAGTATGTGTGCTCGGCAACGGCATGGTCATCAATCCGGCCGCATTGATCGAGGAAATCGAATATATCCACGCCAGCGGCTTTTCCACCGAGGGACTGAAAATCAGCGACCGCGCCCACGTGATCATGCCTTACCATATCCGGCTGGACGCCCTGGAGGAGGAGCAGAAGGGGCAAAACAAAATCGGCACGACGCTCAAGGGCATCGGGCCGTGCTACATGGACAAGGCCTCGCGCAACGGCATCCGCATCGCCGACTTGCTGGACCGCGCGGTGTTCGAGGAAAAGCTGAGGGCCATGGTCGCCGCCAAAAACAAGGTGATCGAGCAGGTATACGGCGCCGAGGGGCTCGATGCGGATGAGATCCTGGAAGATTATTTGCGTTACGCCGAAGTGATCCGTCCGTATGTGACGGACACCTCGGTGGTGCTCAACGACGCCATCGACAGCGGCCGCAAGGTGCTGTTCGAAGGCGCGCAGGGCGTCATGCTCGACATCGATCACGGCACTTATCCCTTCGTCACTTCTTCAAACCCGTCCGCCGGAGGGGTTTGCATCGGCTCCGGCGTCGGGCCGACGAAAATCAAGCAAGTCATCGGCGTGGCCAAGGCATACACAAGCCGTGTCGGCGACGGGCCGTTCCCGACGGAACTGAAGGACGCCGTTGGCGACCGCATCCGCGAGATAGGGAATGAATACGGCACGACGACGGGACGGCCGCGGCGGGTCGGCTGGTTCGACAGCGTCGTCGTCCGCCACGCGCGGCGGGTGAGCGGCATCACCGGTTTGTCGCTCAATTCCCTCGACGTGCTGACCGGCCTTTCAACGGTGAAAATTTGCACCGCTTACCGTTACCGCGGCGAACTGATCGACTACTATCCGGCCAGCCTGAGCGTTTTAAACGAATGTGAGGCGGTCTACGAAGAACTGCCGGGATGGCACGAGGACATCTCCGGCGCGCGCAAGCTGGAAGACCTGCCGCTGAATGCCCGCCGCTACGTGGAGCGGGTGTCGGAGCTGACCGGCATTCCCATCGTCATTTTTTCCGTCGGCCGCAGCCGCGAGCAGACGAACCAGGTGGCGGACATCTACTGACAATCTTCGGCCCGCTGAACATGCTAGGACCGGGACAGCCCCGGTCCTTGCGCCATTTTCCGCTTTTCTCATCACAGTCCGCATCTTTCCGCCAGCAGTTCGATGAGGTGCACGGACTTCAATTGCCGCGAAAGTCCCTGCCGCTCGATGCCGATTTGCATCTGCAGGATGCAGCCCGGATTTCCGGACACCACGTAGCGGGCGCCCGTTTCCCGGACATGCGCCATTTTCTCGTCCAAAATTTTCATCGATTCCTCGAAATGCAGCAGATTGTAAATGCCCCCGGAACCGCAGCAGCGGTCGGCGCCCTTCATTTCCACGAGACGCACGCCGGGCATTTGCTGCAAAAGCTCCCTCGGCTCCCGGCGGACATGCTGGACGTTCAGCAGATGGCAGGAGTCCTGATATGTGACCGTGATTTCCGGACCGTCCGAGAAGGGCAGCGGCCCGCACTCCAGCAGGATTTCGCTGATGTCCCGAACGCGGCCGGCAAACCGCTGAGCGCGGTCCGCCCATTCGGGATCGCCCTTGAGCAGGCGGCCGTATTCCCCCATCTGCGCTCCGCAGCCGCCTGCGTTGGTCACGGCAAAGTCCGCTCCTGAACGTTCGAAGGCTTCGATGTTTCTCCGCGCCAGATCCTTCGCTTCTTCCGTCATGCCCTGATGCGCATGCAGCGCGCCGCAGCAGTTCTGCCCGGCGGGGATCACGACTTCCGCGCCGGCCGCGGTGAGCAGTTTGACGCTGGCGCCGTGAATCCGGTGCATCACGGCGTCCATGATGCATCCGGTAAACAGGGCGGCGCGCATCCTGCGCTCCCCTCTCGCGGGGAAGACAACGCCGGCAGGAGGCCTTTCCCCTGAGGGCGGGATTTCCGGCAAGGCCCGCTCGAACCAGTCCAGCTTCTCCGAAAAGGCGCGGATTAATCCCGTTTTCCTCAGCGCCGCCCTCAGTCCCGCGTGCTCGATAGTCCGGCCGATGCCGGCGAGCAGCCTCAGGCGCTTCGGATAGGGGAACAGGTGGCGAAGAGCAAGCCGCGTGATGCGGTGTTTCCGGTCAGGCTCGGCGTCGCGCAGGCGTCGGATTTCCTCCCTGGCCGCTTCGAGGATTTCGCCGTATTTGACGTCCATCGGGCAGACCGGCTCGCAGGCGCGGCAGCCCAGGCACAGGTCGATGGGCTGCGCCAGGTCGCGGAGCGGGTCGATCTTTTGTTCTGCGGCCATTCTGGCCAGGTGGATTCTGCCCCGCGGCGAGGCCGACTCCCTGCCCGTCGACGCGTACGTCGGACAGGCAGGCAGACAGTAGCCGCACTGCACGCAGGCGCTCGTTTCCTTAAGGATTTTTTCGTACAGCGGATTGTTCAATGCCGCTCAGCACCGCCTTGCCGGAGTTCGCATCGGCAAAAATTTTTCCGGGATTCATGATGTTGTTCGGATCCCAGGCCTTCTTGACCGCCCGCATCAACTCGACGCCCTCTCTGCCCAGCTCCATCTCCAGAAACGGCGCCTTGAGAAGGCCGATCCCGTGCTCGCCGGATAGCGTGCCCCCCAGCTCGACGGCAGCGGCGAAGATTTCGCCGATTGCCGCTTCCACACGGGCCATTTCCTCTTTATTCCGCCTGTCCGTCAGAATGTTGGGATGCAGATTGCCGTCCCCGGCATGACCGAACACGACCAGGTTCAGCCCATATTTCTCGCGGATTTGCCGCAGCCTTTTCATCATCGCCGGAATCTGGCTGCGCGGCACGGTGGCGTCCTCGGAAATTTTGGTCGGCCCGTAGCGGGCGATGGCGGGCGATATCAGCTTGCGCGTGCTCCAGATTTGCTCCTGCTCCCCGGGCGTATCCGCAACTTTGACAAGGCTGGCCCCGTGTTCGAGGCAGATCGCCCGGCACGCTTCGATTTCATCCCCGATGGCCAGAGGATGGCCGTCCACTTCAATGATCAGTATCGCGCCGGCGTCCAGGGGAAGCCCGCTCGGCCGGTAATCTTCCACAGCGCGGATGCAATGTTCATCCATCACTTCCATCGCCGCCGGCAGAATGCCGGAACCGAGAATCCGGGTCAGAGCGTAGCCGGAATCCTCGATTTCGGGAAAAGCGGCCATCAGCGTCTTGCGCGCCTTCGGCTTCGGGATGAGCCTCAGAATCGCTTCCGTGACGATGCCGAGGGTTCCTTCCGAACCGACGATGAGCCGGGTCAGATCGTAACCGGTGACGTTTTTGACCGTTTTTCCGCCGGTGCGCACGATTTCTCCCGTCGGCGTGACAACCTCCAGCCCGATGACGTATTCTTTGGTTGTGCCGTATTTCAGCCCCTTCGGTCCGCTGGAGTTTTCCAGCAGATTGCCGCCGATGGTGGACACGGCTGAACTGCTCGGATCCGGCGGATAAAACAGGCCGGCCGCTTCCGCTTCCCGGTGAATGTCGGCGGTGATCACGCTGGCGGTGGCGATGGCCAGCATGTTTTCCCGGTCGATGGTCAGCCGTTTCGGATAGGCGGACATGTCGACGACGATGCCGCCAAAGACGGGCAAGGGGCCGCCGCTGAGGGAGCTGGCGGAGCCCCGCGGATAAACGGGTATGCGAAGTTCGTTCGCCAGCCGGACCACTTCACGGATTTGGCCGGCGTTTTGCGGCTGCACGATCACATCGGGCAAAAATTCACCGAAGGACGCGTCGTAGCTGTAGGCGTGCCTGTCGGCAAGGCTGGTGAGCACGCGCTCGGGCGGAAAAATTTTTGCCAGCCGCTCCCGCAACATTTTTTCATCCATCTTGCTTGCACCCCAAGAGTTCGGCCGGATTCGCCGCGAAATCTTAAGTCCATTATAACAGCGCGCGCGTCACGAGACATTCCTGCAAATTTCGCGCCAAAGAATGAAAATATGGAAATCGCGTCAATACTAGGAGGTGAAACTCGAAAGGAGGGATGCGGATGAAATGGTTCGGTTGGTTTGGCAAACTGGTTGCTTCGGCGCTGCTCCTTTCGTTTTTGTCCGTGTTCACGACCGTCTATGTGGTTGATCAATATATTCAGGGATTCCTCAAAAAATGGAACTTGCCGGAAATCGAGCGTCCGGCCTTCGATCCCGGAGATTACGCGGCGGCCCTGATCCGCTCCGGAATCGGAGAACGCAGCGAAAAGCCGACGGAAGCCGGCGAACGGACGGAAGCGGGGGAGCAGGCGGAAGCGGGCACGCCGGAAACCGGCGCGCAAAATCCGACCGTGCCGCATGCGGAAAGCGGCCCTAGGCCGGAAGACGGAAGCGGTATCGCGGATTTCGGCGATACGAACCGGCAAACCGGCGAAACGCCGCCGGGCGGTGAACAAGAAGATGTGCAGGCCGTCCCGGTATTCGGATCGGCGGCTCTCAGCCGGTTCGGCGACGCGCTGGTCATGTCGGAAGAGGAGTTTAACGAAAAGCGGAAGCGGCTGAGCGACGACGACAAAATGGAAATTTTTTCGATCATGATGGCGAGGCTTCCCCAGGAGGAGCTCCAGCGCATGTCGCTTTTGCTGGAGGAAGGCATCACCGCGGCGGAAGCGGCGGAGATCGAAGAGGTGATCTACGCCTATTTGCAGCAGGACGAAGTGGCGCGGCTTTTGGCGATTCTAAGCAAATACTGATTGGTGGAATTTAATGGAAAGGATTCGTTGTTGCCCGTCTTGCAGACCTGTGGTAAATTAATAAAGTAAAATGAGGCATACACGTCAACTTTTTTCACATCGGAGAGGTTGAGTTCGACAAAGCGTCAAATCGCAGCGCGGACTTTCCGATTGGCGGCAAAAACTCCCGCGACACCGCGGGCGAACATCATTGAAAATGCTCCGGCGGGAGTTTTTAAAATAAACAGATAAAAGGAGCACGGCATGACAGTTAACTGGGGGAAAGACCGGTTCCGCCGGTTCGGCGGCCGGTTGCGAAATTTGTCTGCGTTTGTCAAACAAGCCCGACCGCCGCAGTTAAAGAAAGAGATGTGGAAAGACATATTTCGGCGGATAGCCGCGCATCGACGAGCCATTGCCAAAACGTTCGCGGCAACCGTTGTTCTCTTCGGCGTTTCCGCCGCGGGCAACCAGTACGTTGCCACCCATACATACGAGATTTATCACGTATATGTCGGCGAGCAAAAGATCGGCACGGTGAGCGATCCGCTGTACGTGCAGCAGGCGATCAACGAGAGGCGCAGGGAAGCGCAGCTGGAAAGTCCGGACATCCGGATGGAGCTGGACGCTTCCGACGTCAGGCTGGTCAGCGAGAGGGTGTTCAACGGGGAATACGACAATGTCGCCACGCTGCAGAAACTTGGCGACATGCTGGAGCCCCACGCGATCGGCGTCGAATTGTACGTGGGCGGCGAACGGGTCGCCGTGCTGAAGACTGAGGAAGAAGCGGCGGCGATCCTCGAGAAAATCAAGTCGAAATATATCGGGCCCGACAAGCGGGACAGGGATGTGGCGGTGCTGTCCGCCGCGGCGGGCGATTCGGACGACACCGAGGTTCGGTTCCTGCAATCCGTGGAGTTTACCGAAGAAGTCGAAATCGTGGAGAGCAGAATCGATCCTTCCGAAATCATGGACGGCGACAATGTGCTGGCCGCTTTGTCCGCCCTCGGCGAAGCGCCGCAGAAATATACGGTGCAGCCCGGCGACTGCCTTTCCTGCATTGCGTCGAAGTTCGGGATGAAAGGCGTCGAAGAATTGCGGCTTTTAAATCCGTGGATCGTCGACGACACGATCTATCCCGGCGACGAGATGATCGTCCGCGGCTTCCAGCCGAAGCTCGGCGTCAAGACGGTGGAAATCGAGATCACCCAGGAAGAGATCCAGCACGATACCATTTACGAGCAGGACCCGACGCTGCGCATCGGCAAGACGAAAGTGCTGAAGCCCGGCATGAACGGGCTGAAGAAGGTCACCTACGAACTTACGTCCATCAACGGCCAGCTCATCAACGAGGAGCTGATTGCCGAGGAGGTTCTGGTCGAACCCGTCAGCGCCGTCGTTGCCAAAGGCACATTGCGCCTTGCCGGCGAGGGAACGGGCAAATTCGCCTGGCCGGTGTCCGGAGCCAAGCTGACCAGCAGCTTCGGCAAACGGTGGGGCCGCATGCACGAAGGCATCGATCTGGCTTCGTCCAACCGGACGATCAAGGCGGCCGACTCCGGCAAAGTGACGTTCGCCGGCACGAAAAACGGCTACGGCAAGACGGTGATCATCGATCACAGCAACGGGTATCAGACGCTGTACGCGCATTTGAGCAAAATCACCGTTTCCAAAGGGGATATTGTCGAAAAGGGCGACCAGGTCGGCGTGATGGGGAGCACCGGCAATTCCACCGGCGTTCATCTTCACTTCGAGATCCACAAGGACGGCGAACCGAAAAATCCGATCAGCTATCTGAACAAATAACAGGTTGTCCGGCAAAATCGGACAACCTTCGCAGGCTGCCTGGCCGGCAACGCGTTTGCCGGCGGCGGCCTGTTTTCGTTTCGGGCTATGTTGGACACCTCAGGGGCCTCCGCTTGACAGGCGGGAAATGTTGAACCATACCTTTTTCGCGCGGAGATGTGATAATATAAAGTGAAGCCCATTCCTTACGGCATCGGAGGTGAGCGTCTTGACCGCAAAAATACTGGTTGTCGACGATGAGCAGCCGATCGCGGACATTTTGAAATTCAACCTGGAGAAGGAAGGCTACCAGGTCATTTGCGCCTTCGACGGACAGCAGGCGGTGGAGCTCGCATACGCGGAACACCCCGACCTGATTCTGCTGGACCTGATGCTGCCGGTCAAGGACGGCATGGACGTGTGCCGTGAGGTGAGGGCGGGACTCAATATGCCGATCATCATGCTGACGGCCAAAGATTCGGAAATCGACAAAGTGCTCGGTCTGGAGATGGGCGCCGACGATTATGTGACCAAGCCGTTCAGCACGCGGGAAATTTTGGCGCGGGTGAAGGCCCATCTGCGGCGCCAAAAGGCGACGCAAACACAGAAGACGGAGCAGGCCGAGAACGGTCTGCGCATCCATGAGCTTCTCATCGACAGCGACACGTATATGGTCTACAAGAACGGGGAACCCCTCGATCTCACCCATCGGGAATTTGAGCTTGTCCACTATCTGGCCAGGAACTGCGGCAAAGTGATGACCCGCGAACATTTGCTCCAGGCCGTATGGGGATTTGAATATCTGGGGGACATGCGTACCGTTGACGTGACGATACGCCGCCTCCGCGAGAAACTGGAGGACGATCCGAGCAAGCCGGAATACATTATAACGCGGAGAGGGCTTGGCTACATGATGCGGAACCCCCGCTCGGGAGGCTAAGCCGCATGAAAGAAATCCGGTTCTTTCAGACGATCCAGATGCGGCTGATCATCATCTACATCCTGCTGATCCTGATCGCCATGCAGATCATCGGGGTTTATTTCATCCGCACCTTGGAAAGCTCGTTTATGAGCAGCGCGACGGAGTCGATGAACCGACAGGTGGCGCTTTTGGCCAGTTTCGTCGAGCCGTATTTGACGGCGATCCAGGACGGGCAGAGCGAAGAAGCGAGCCGCATGTACAACGAGCTGGACGCCGTGGTCAAAAATCTCAACACGATCAGCAACGCGGAAATTCAAATCATCGATGCCAGCGGCAAAATTTTAACCACAACCTCGCTCCGGGAGCAGTCCAACGTCGGCAAGAAGAATACGGAGACGGAAGTCAGCCGCGCGCTGCAGGGCGTCCGCTACATTTTCGAATCGAAGGTGGATGAAGCCGGCAACCGCTATAAGGTCATCGCCATGCCGGTCGGCAGCAACGGCAAGGTGATCGGAGCGGTGTACATGGTCGCCTCCATGGAAGACATGTACGCGACCTTGAATCGCATCAACCGCATTCTGTTTTCCGGCACCGTCATCGCGCTGGCGCTCACGGCATTGCTCGGCATTCTCCTGGCGCATACGATCACCGCGCCGATCAAAGAGATCACCAAACAGGCGAAAGCGATGGCCGGCGGCGATTTCAACCGCCGGGTCAAGGTGCTGGGACAGGACGAGATCGGCCAGCTCGGGCGGGCATTCAATGATATGACCGACCACCTGAAGGAAGCGCTGTCCATCAATGAGGAAGAAAAGGAAAAATTCGCTTCGATCCTGTCCAACATGAGCGACGGGGTGGTGGCGACGGACAATCAGGGCAAGGTGATCGTTGTCAACGTGCGCGCCCGCCAAATGCTTCGGCTTGGCGACAAGGAGCCGCTGGAAGATGTGGACATTTCCGAATTGCTCGGCTTGCCGAAGGAAAAAATCGACGAATACGTGCTGGGCGAACGGAACTCCGTCACGCTGGATCTGGAGCGCGGCGAAGAGGAAGAGCCGATGCGGGTGAGGGTGACGTTTTCCCCGATTCATCGCAAAGGCCGCGGCATTACCGGAACGATTGCCGTGCTGCAGGATGTCACGGAGCAGGAAAAGCTGGAGAACGCGCGGCGGGAATTTGTCGCCAATGTCTCCCACGAACTGAGGACGCCGCTGACCACGATCAAAAGTTATATAGAGGCGCTGGAGGACGGAGCGCTGGAAGACGCCGCCCTGTCCCGAAAATTTACCGCCGTCGTGCGCGGCGAAACGGAACGGATGATTCGGCTGGTGACCGACCTCTTGCATCTGTCCAAACTGGATTCGAAAGAGGCCAGCCTGGCCAAGGAATGGACCGATGTGCGCGGGATGCTGGAAGAGGTGGCCGACCGTTTCGCCTTTCAGTTTCAGCAGAAGTCGATCAAGGTCAATGTCCGGACAGAACCGGATCTCGACCCGGTGCTCGTGGATCCGGACCAAATCGATCAGGTGCTGGACAATCTCGTCTCCAACGCGGTCAAATATACGGGCGACGGCGGCTCCATCGAGCTGTCGGCCGGCAAAACGGCGGGCGGCTTCATTGAACTGTGCGTGACGGATACCGGCATCGGCATTCCGAAACGGGATCTCGGGCGCATTTTCGACCGTTTTTACCGCGTCGATAAAGCAAGATCGCGAAGCTTGGGCGGAACGGGGCTCGGCCTGTCTATTGCCCGGGAAATAATCAGAGCGCACGGCGGCACGATTTCGATTGAATCGGAAGTGAACAAGGGAACCAAAGTTAAGGTCACCCTCCCGGCCGGCGAGAGGAGGGAAGTGTCGTGATCGAGAAGTTGAAAACGGCCCTGCTCGCGCTGCTCGTCTGTTCCAGCATGGTGCAAAGCTACCTGCTCGCGTTTCATTCCAACGATATGCAGGAGATGCTGCAGGAAGAGTATGTGGAGACGGAAACGATCGGCACGCCGCTGAGCGCGGAGAGCATGCTGTTTCCGCAGCAGATCGTGCTGCATATGGACCCTGAGACGCGCACGGTGCTTTACCCCGAATTTTATTTTTATGAGCGGATATTCGAGGATCTGAAGGAATGGACGTTCCAGGGGCTGCGACGCACCTTCGAATCCCCGGCCTTCTTCCGCCAGCAAAAAAGAGCGCTTCCCAGTGTCGAACTGCAATTCGTAAGCGGACTGCCGCTGCAAATTTTCGAAGTGTTCCGTCCCGTCGGCGCCGATCCGGAGCCCGTTTACGACCGCGTCTCGGCGATGTGGCTGGTGCTGAGCGAAAACCGCGACGATGTGAACGTCTATTTAATCAACGATACGGATACGACGGTCTATGAAGTGGAAATCACCAATCTGCCCGTCGCCAAGGTCGAGGAATATCTCGGATGGGGAGCGATACAGCCGCGCTACCGGGTGGCGGGCGGTTCCCTGTATGTGCCCGAGGACGACATGAGCATGCATCGCCTGCTGTTCAAGTACTCGAGCATCTCCAGCGAGCAAATGGAAATCATGCTGTTTCCCGATCCGGGCATCACGCGCAATTTGCCGACGCGGGACGGCACGGAGATCTATTCCGACGGCAAGCGCGGACTGCAGATCAAACGGGACCAGCTGTGGATGGTGTATACGGATCCGATCGCTTCCCTCGGCGAGGAATCGGATCTGCGCTCCGACCTCGGCGCGGCGGTCCAGTTTGTCAATCAGCGCGGCGGCTGGAACGGAAATTTCCGAGTCGATTACATCGCGCCAAGCGTCACCGACAAGGGAAGGCGCTATGTGTTCAGGCAGTTCGTTTCCTCCTTGTCGGGCGCGCACCCGATACTGGAGCAGCCGGGACACATGTTCGGCCATGTCGCCGTCTCGCTGCAGCGCGGCATGGTTTCCGAATATGAGCGTTCTCTGATCATGATCGAGGAGAAACCGATGACGCGCACTCCCCATGTTCTTCCCGGCGGCGACGAGCTGCAGCGGCGGCTCGAAAATTACCCGAATCCGGACAGAATTGCGGCGGTATTCCCCGCCTACAAGCCGGTCATCACGCCGGAATATGTGGAATTGTCGCCGGTATGGGCGATTGAGCTTACGAACGGCATCATGCTGGAATTGCCGTGAAATTGCCGGCTCGCCCGGCGACCGGAAAGGAGGTGGCGGGAGTTGGACTGGGGCAGGGCAAAAACGATACTGATCGTCTCCTTTCTGCTTCTTAACCTGATGCTCGGATATCAGCTCTGGTATGACCGGGTCGCCACTTCGGCGTCCGGTTCCGACACGCGGGAAGTGGCCCGCCGCATTGAAGAGGTGATGGCCGCCCGCAACATCGGTCTGAAAACGGGCATTCCGAAGGAAACGCCGAACATGGGGGAATTGGAGTTTGCCATATATCCGGCCCAGGGCGAACCGACTTTGACCCCGTTGCGATCGCCGATCCCGGTCAGCCTGCTGCGCGACAGGGATGCCCTGGAATCGGCCCTGTCGGAGGAAATTCCGGACGGAGCCGGGTATGAGCTGGATTTGCCGGAATCGGGCGACAACTTTTACATTCTGCATCAGCTGCACGGCGGATTTCCGCTGTTTGACGTCAAGCTGAAACTGCACATCGAAGGCGGCGTGGTGAAATCGTTCAGCCAGAGCCATGCCGAACTCCTGGGGCCCGCGGCGGGAGCGCGGCAGAAAGTGCTGAGCGGGCTCAGGGCAGTCGGCATCCTCGCCGAGAAACTGGAGCCGGGCACGAATATCATCGATATCCGGCTCGGCTACCACGGACAGGAATTCAACAGCGAAACGCGGATCTTCGCGCCGTACTGGCGCATCATCACGGACCGGGACGAGCGGTACTTCGTGCACGCGATTACCGGAGCGGTGGAGTGACACCGGTGAGGACCTGCCCGGGTCGGCGCCTGCCGGGATTTTCCGGCGCCGGCGCCGCCCTCCGCCGAGTGCCCGTCCGGATGCCGGCGGAGGGA
>Ga0065720_1019268_pt1 | contig 30683 bp, 22 predicted proteins | sample Thericmetagenome_FD_59107 | JGI IMG/M metagenome (GOLD analysis project Ga0065720, IMG submission 59107) | Thermophilic microbial communities from the Joint Bioenergy Institute, California, USA of rice/straw/compost enrichment - eDNA_2 v2... | ecosystem: Engineered > Solid waste > Grass >... | reverse complement strand
CAGAATTTTTCTCTTTGACAAACTAAGAAACTTCTTTCTGTGATCTAAAAATGGAGACTGGAAACTTAAACATCGGAAGGTGAGAGAATGAATGAGCAATTATTGCTGGTATTCTCAGAAAATAACTCGAATTAATCATTTTGTCATTGTAATAAAGTGTGAAAAAGTTACGAAGTAAATGAGTTACTCTTGTTGGAGGAAGATCAATGTGTAAGGTAAAATCCAGTTTATTATCATTGTGAGGCGGGTCAAAAAATCTGAAGAGTCTTTGAGTATAGTGATTTATTTGTGAATCATTGTTTTCATTTAACCATGACCAGCCATAAGTGGTTGGTACAGGTTGTCGGCATTTCAGATGCAATCTTGGATGCTCACGATCACATTTGAGAGGATATGTCTCATTAAAACATTTGTAGGAATTTGGAGGGCAAGTAATTAATGGCTTTGTTCAATCCACAACAAGTGTTTCTGAAGGGGCAAAGGTGGAAGGAGCGCTATTTGAAGTCTTGTATACTGTCAGAGTTGGTGAAATTAATGCATTTGAGATCACATGACGACAAGATGGAAATTGTATGCTATTAAGTCGAAGTCTATATCCAATAACTGTAATTATATCCTCAAAATAACGTTTTTTTTTCTTTGGGCGTTGAAGATCTCTAATGTTATGTGCACTTTATTTGTATAATATAATCGTGCTTGTATAAATTCAATTATAGCAAGAGCATCTTTTTTCCCATTCTTAGGAGATATTTAATTGTTTTGGGCGCAGAAAGACGTAGGGAACAAGCAAATTCGAGTCTGATATGCTTCCCGCAGGATATTGTGAACTAATACTATACTGCCCCTGAAAGTTATCATTTGAGTATACAGCCCTGATCATGCCAGTTCCTATCATACTTATTCCACAGCCAATTTCATATTGCGAAGTCTGCTCTACATAAAATGTGTAAATCTGTGTTTTATAACTCTCAAATCCATATTGTAACCCTGAAAATGAGTCAGCCCTTTCCTCAAAGGGATCTCCTATCGTAGGAAAATCATATAGAGTCCTATTAAGACTAGCCACTACAGGAAACGCTGTAAGGGTCCCAGTATTTAAAGTAATATAATGTAAGGAGATATCTGTATAGTTAACTAGAAAAAGGCGAGGAATTGTCACTGAACCTACATTTGGACTTATCTGGGTAAATTTCATAGCATAGAAAATACGAGCATTAGGACTGGTTTGTGCTGAAGGATCGAATGCGAAAGTACTCCAAACGACTTCAGAAGGCGCTGCCACAATAACAGCGTATATTCCTGGAAATGCCAAAGTTTTTTCAATTGTCAATGGAGAAGTAAAATCATATAACTGACAAAAAGCTGCTTTGAGTAAAGCACAAAAGCACCATCCATGGCCAGATTCTGATCTTACTATTGAGGTTCATATTAGTTCTTAAGAAAAAAAATCTAAATAAATTAAATCATACACCGAGAATAAATTATCGAAATGAACATTCCAGAAAACGGCCATCTATTTGGTTATCACATCAGTCGTAGGAAATATCAACAATTTAGTAGAGTTCTTAGTCCGTGAAACTCTATTAGCAAACTTTTGACAAGGATTGAAATAATCCATTTTAAGATTCAATCTAAATGTTTGTCTTTTTGTGAACATGAATTCTGGGGCAACTAAGAATAGTATTTAGGAAAGCTCTAGCAGAAACCGATTCTTCAAAAATTATTAAATTTATTAACTCAATTTTATAACGAATATCTTCTAAACTTTGAAACAACTTGAACATATTTTATGCAATCTTTTGTATAATCCAGACTCTTCTTTGACTATACTGGGAAATATAGAATTACTAACCTTCATATCGTGTAAATACATCATGAACAAACAATAAATTCTAACAAAATTTTAGATGCAGTCGTAATCATGAATTTACTTCTCATTATCCTTATCAAATAAAGAGTCCACTAATGCATCTTGAATCTTAATAGTAGTCAGCCTGCTTTTGAACTTATTCCTATCATGTTGTGGACCTCGTGAGTTCTCCAATCCTTGCCCTTGGCTTTCTTCATACATATCTTTCTCCTCTTCTTTGTCATTCTCATCATTGCTTAGGTTGGCATCATTTGAGGGTTCCAGCTTTAGTAATTCCTCTTCCTCCTTATCATCGACTTCTTCGATTTTCTTAGGTAAAACAGAAGTGCTCTTATCCTTTTCTGTGATAGGATCATCGACTTTCAATTGAGACACATTCTTGGAGCCTATTTTAGATCGGGAGACTTCAGTATTTTCATCGAAGCTAAATACTTGTTCTGCTAGATGTGACTTGTGAATGCTGGATAAGATAGGCCTGCTTTTAGTTAATGGTGCTGATTCCTCATTAAGGACATTTGTTAAGGAGACAATGAATTCATCTTGTGGCGTCAGGGGTCTAATGTGGAATTCTTTGGAATTGACTTTAATGATATCAAGTTTAGGCTGGCCATCGTTTTTAAGTTCTCTTATGCTACTTGGTTTGTCTAGGAGAGAAGGGTCATTTTCATGCCCAAGTAGTGAGCGGTTAGAATGTTTATCTGAAGGTTGTTTGAGTTCGAATATTGAAGGAGTGATCTTGGCCTTATTGGTTCCTTTTCCTTCCTAATAGATTATAACAAGTTTGATGAAGACATACATAAATCTCTTCCAGATCTCTATTGAGAATAGTGTAAATTCTGTAATGGAGAGGAGGAATCATTCGAATATCAGTCCTTCTTACCAGTTTGAAGAGGATATAATGGAAGCCCATGTACACCAAGGGTACTATCAGTAAATCCTGGAGAATAAAGACAAGGAAGTAACCACTCCAGGCCCTCCGTTGTGTAACGGTTTTCTGTGCAGCAATAAGAAACATTGCTATAATGCATATAATCACTAAAATGAAGGTCAAGACATGAATGAGAATATTCTTCCAGTCTCTTTTGGTCACTTCTCCTCTTCTTTTTCTATAGATTCTATTTTTTAAAATACTTTAAGAAAGATATTACCTCGGTGTTGACTCAATCATGATATTATGCATGAAAGAATTAATCGGAAGAATTGTGATGTAAGGTAGTAGGATCACATAGAATTGCATATTGTTTATTAGATTTCCCAATCCCTATGGAGATAAGAATCAAAAGGCATTACTTACTTTAATAGATCCTGAGCGAGCGCAAATAGCACTGAGAGTCGCATAGAGAACAAGTCTAAGATAATATAAGAGAACTTTAGTGTTTTTAGTAATGCCGAAGTCAAGAACAAAAAGAGATTTCATGAGTGGATTTGAGATCTAAATAAATAAGAGTATTATCATGATTACCATTAGTGCTGTGCAGAACTTTGAGCAGTTATCCTTCTCTTTAGACTTAATATAACTAGTGTAGATGCAAGAAGATCTGAATGGTCTTGCCACCAGATAGCTGACAAAAAGAAATCCAATAAATAGTCCAACATTTGTCCAGAACATGGAGGATTTCTGAAACTCCCAGTCTCTGAGAGCAGCCAAGTTCTCAAGTACACTTATCTGATCCTTGAAAATCTTGGTAAATTGAAGTTTAGCATCCAGGAAGGGGCAGAAACAGGTACTATCAATAGGCTTGCATTCCCTGAAGCAAGGTACTGTGCTAGGAAGAACAATTTTTGTGGAGAAGCCTGATAAAATAGGATTTCCTAGGGAGTCACTCAGAGAAGTCATGATGACATTCTTATAATCATTGATAATGGGGACGCCAGTACAGGAGAATATTTGTCTTCTATCTTTAAAGGCATATAATTTTACGGAGATTTCCTGAGTGCAATCAAGATTCCTATACGTCTCAGGCTCAATAATAATTTTTGGTGCATCTGATCCTAGAGAGAGGTTAAGGTTGGCAATATTGCATGGTGTGGTTTTAGCAGTAAGGACATCAAAGAGGTCAGTTTCTAAAATTACAGGTTTCTCATTGGGTATTTTGCTGTTCAATGTGTCATTGCTAACTTGATCCAGGTACTCCTGGGCCTTTTCTTGTAGATTGGCACAAAACTCTGTTTGGCAGTTACAGTCTTCCGATCCCACAAACTTAATCATATTCTTTAGGATATTGAGGACTATCTGACTCTGTTCTAATGTGAGTAGAGTGTCTGCTAAAACTTCATCCAGAATTCTTTGCATCTCAGCAATAGTCTCATTGCTATTGAAGAAGGGACTTGAAGATAAGGTTTCCAGAGTTTGCAGAAGCATATTCTTCATTTCTTCTGTTTGAATCTTTTGGTAGCTTTCATAAGCGATATCCAAGGAATTCTCCTTGAGTTTTACTATTTTGCCAAATGTTTCCTGTTTAAGGCTACAGTCTGGAAGTCCCCATCCACTATTACAACGGCATTGATTGAGTTCTGCGTCACAGGTACCATGATTTGAGCAGTAAGGACATCCATTCAAGTTTTCGGTGGATGCGGCTTCCCAATTAACAATTTCAGTACTAATTAGCAAAGACATCCTAGCATTTTCATAGGGATTAGAAGATCCAGAAATCACATTGACTAAGCCCTCCATTTTAGTTACAGCTTCGGCAACTGTGGCTTCATTCACCCCAACCTCGACATCGGTATATGAATAGGCTGATAAATCCAAGGAATCTATGACTCTAACTCCAACATAGATCATTTGGCTTGGGGTCTTTGCAGAAAGATATGTATTGGTAAAAGAGATCCTCTGAATATCTGTTAGTGGTTTCCACGTACCGCGATCTTCAGGATTAACTGTAAAGTAGAGTTGATAAGAGAGTGGATAATCCCCGTCATCAAGCCAATCGGAGGCTCTGATGTAGAAATATGTAGAGAGGGACCTGCCTGAGGGTGGAGTGACACTGAGGCTACCATTAGAGGGCTTATGGTTGACTGGAACATCAATAAATGCACTTCCACTGTAAGTGATGTTTACAAGATTGATGTTTATTCTAATTGAATCCTGTAGGATATCGAGATCAGGTGCGACTTTCATAAGATTCTTGTAGGTGGCTACTTGTAAAGAGGGAGTTGTAGACCAAGTATAGGTGTAAGTCGTTTGAAATTCGGAGTCTTCAATTTCTGCTTCAAAGAGGTACTCTGTATTAGGACCAATTTTGACGCAAGAAGAGGAGCTAGGATTGGTGCAGATCAGTTTGACTATCATAGTAGAATTCACTGTAGCGAAGTCTGTAGAATAGCCGGTCTTATATACTTTTGCCTGCAAGTTATAATTAGTATCGTATGGCAAGCTGCAGGAAGGGAACTGAAGCCACAATGGGGTCTCAGGGTGGATATAATTTGGAAGATTTGCTAGAGCGTCCCCACCAACAAGGTCCCAAGTCACATCCAGAGTATTATTGGAGAGGAGACAGCTGGAATATAAAGCAGAGAGCTTGATCAAGTTTTCCTTAAATCGCTTGATTTGCTGGACAGGTCCTCCAGACGAGACTACTGAAGGAATTAAATCAGAGTCTGTTGAAGTAGTGAAGGTAGTCGAAATATTCATTCCAAATTTGTTGAGATAAGAACATGTGAATGTGTACTCAATGTTAGGCTTCAAATAAACAGCTGGGATCTTGATATCTTTACCCCTTTGGGTTGCAAGGTAGTTATTAAGGGTTGCCTCTGCCGGGTCAACTCCAGAGTCGGAAGCCACACTCCAGATGTAGGTAAATGGACTAGGGGCTTGTTGCTCCTCAACAGGGTCTATTTCAGCCGATAGGAAGAGATCTGAGCATGAAGAGATTGAAGGACTTCCATGAACGTTTATGTAGGAATTACTTACACATTTTTGGGATCCATCCATGGTAGTTTCTGGGTGGCATTCTAAGCATTGGGCAGCTTCAGCACAAAGTATACAACCGGGCATGCAATTACCTGAACACCCACTGCTCTCGATATAGAACTTGCCTGGAGAGCACCTGGGGAGACAATGTGTTGAATTTACCTCAACAAGGTTGTCATCACAGGTGGGAACACAAAGTCTCTCAGGACCATTTATCTTCCCAGTACTGCAGGTAGTCACGCATGTTGTTCCATCAAGGACTTTGCCTGACATACAGGAGAAACAAACAGAGTTGTACCCATTATAGCAGCTGGTGCCTGCAGGATTTGTGTTTGGCCCAGTTATTGAAGCTGAGCTCTCAATATTGTTCAATTTTGAATGTCCATATTGCTTGAATCCTGTACCAGACACATAGACTCCCAAGATCCCTCCTCCAGTAATTAAGAATTCGAGTTGTGTGACTCCGGAAAAGATCCTTGAGAGAGTGATGTTTGCAGGAGTAATGCCCATATTGAATAGGCCTACGAAAGTGTTGCCATTCTTGTAAATCTCGATTGTTCCGTTTCCATAGAATGAGACTTGGCATGTGGTATTACACTCTAAATAAGTAATAACTCTTGCAAAATTAGCTGAGGGCCAGGTCGCAGTGTTGCCTGCTGGGATCAATGAATAGCTGTTGTATTTCATTTTATCTGCATTAGTTGATATTTGTGGGGCTGTGTAGACTTCTAGCATCATCGCAACTGATTCATCGACTTCATAGCAATAAGTGAGTAGAGATGGGGCAGTACCAAAGGGAAGAAATTCGTTATAGAATGTTGAAAAGCCATTATTATCTAAGTAGAAGATAACAGGAACTGCCTCTGGGAGATAATTTGGAGAAGATTCATACCAAGGATGCCCAGTAAAGCTAATCAAGTGGCTAGAAAAATATTGAAAAAGGCAGAGATTTCTCGTCCTTCTAGGCGTATCAACATATATACTCAAATCTAAACGGTTATCGCCTGTGGCTCCTGTAAAGTTGATATATGCAGTATAAGAGTTAAAATTCCTCATTAAAATGGACTGTGAAGTCGCCATATAATAAATACTCTCCACAGGGGTGGTTTGAGAGCACTTATGCAGCCAGAGATAATATTCATTTTGGCATCTTAGGGCAACTGTTGAACTTAAACATTTTATTGCTTTTGCAGGACAATTTCCTAAGGAAAGAGAGGTGTTCGTTTGTAGAGTCTCTGAAGGGAAAATTGTACTTGAGTTCTCTGTTGAAGTATAGTAATAGGTAAATGTGGGAAGTGTAATTGTGGCATAATTCGCAGAGTTGAAGCATTGGTCAATTGAGATGTCAGTTAATTTTAACCTATACCCGATAGCAGTTACCAGATTTAGTTGCCCAGCTCTAAATCTCACATTATAAATTGTAGCAGTTTCATCTGTAGTCGTGCCAATAGGATACTCTGTGGGGAACTTAAATTCTCCTACCATGTCATCATTAATATAGAGGCGTCTGACAATGCCAACACCTGTTAGGGTTAAATTACAGTACACATCCATAGGGAAATCATGCTCAAGGTATTGTGAGTATACATGAGTCAAGTAATCATAACCATCTGGCAAAGAAGCAAAAGAATCATCACGATAATCAAAACTGTCAGTGGTACTTGGAAAGTCAAAATATTTGCGGGTCTTACTGCACAAAATGGCAAAGGTTGATGAGGAGCCCAAATTGAGGTGTACATAGTGAAGGCTAATGTTAGTATGATTTACAAGGAACAAAGGAGGGATGGTCACTGTGCCTGATCCAAGAGTCAATTGAGTAAATTGTTTGGCATAGAGGATGCGAGAATTATAAGTCGTTGGGGCTGACTGATCAAAGGCGATTGTGGTATAAAGGATTTCAGAAGGTAAAGCGACAATTATTGCATAGTTTCCTGGGAAAACTAGAGACTTTTCAATTGTCAAAGGAGAGTTAAAGTTGTAGATCTGCGAATAGACTTGAGGTAAAAGACTGCATAGGAGGATGAAAAGATCAAGGAAAAGTGTGCGCATACAATTTGTAGCCAAATGTCTAGGCAAATAATTTTTATCAAATAAATCTAATTCAAAACGCACAACTAACCAACTTCAATTTTCCTTCTTTCTAACCTAATCCCATAAAAATGAAGACCATGAAATACATTATTTCTCTCTACTAACAAAGTTGAATAGCATTGCTCTCAGATCCGATACATTTTGAATTAATTAAAAATTTCATAATTGCTTGAAATCCTAATGTAATGTTCCCAGACCCCACTAAAAAGCTCTGCCAAATTTGCTTTGCTATTTTCCTTCTCTTTTCTCTTAGTTATTCACAAACTACAAATACAACACAGTCAGAAGTTAAGTCTGTCTCAAAAAACCAAAATGCAGACTTTAAAACCGCTGCAATCATGATAATAAGCATAATCGGTGGATATCTAGCCTGCAGCTGCATGATACCGACTGTTGCGGGCTTTTGTATAAGAGGAAACAAAATTAGAAATTCTTGTTTGAAATGTGTCAGAAAGGTCAGTGCATGCCTCAAACAAACTCTCGTTAGATGTTTTCGAAAAATGAGATGTTGCAAGAAGTCACCTCAACAAAGTGCCACAATTGTTCCAAACCTCTCATCAACTAATGATTCCTCTTATATAATGAATACCAGTACTCTAACCACCCAGAATTTCCTGGTAGATAGATCAATCAGTCAGATTACTTTTCTATGTACACAGACTATAAAGGTGGAGAATGCTGAAGAAACTGCCAAAGAACCCATCGAAGAAGATATGCTTTGTATAATTTGTATGGACAGGAAGAAAAATGCAATATATCAACCTTGTCAACACATTTGCGCTTGCATAGTGTGTGCATATCATACCTTGAGAATTCAAGGAACGTGTCCTCTCTGCAGACAAATAATTATTAAGGTCGAAAATACATATCTATGAAGCCAATCGGATTGATTGGAATCATATCTCTTTTCTCCCCTTCTATATAATTCCACACTCTATTCTTTCATATTTTTTTTTTCCCATATGACTAATAAAAATAGCACTATGATCTAAACTTTATTTATTTAATTCTTCATTTGAGCCAAGGTTTTTCATAATTTAGGTAAAAAATACCTTTGTTTATTAAGACAAATAATTTATACAATTTCTGTGCTGAAAACGAATATCCTTTCAGTTCCAGCTATCCCAGTACAAATTTAAACAACTACAAGTTGAAAGTGTAGTGTAAACTTCTTCTCCACCTCAAGTAAGTATGAAAAATAGCTTTATCCTCATATTACTTCATCCAGGAAACTGTAATTTTAGTTATGCAGGTTCTAATCTTTAATCATTTCACAGTCATGTAGATCCAGAAAAATAAACAAGATCATGAATTACTCACAGAGCATCTTTGAAATCAAAGTCTGATTCCTTGTGATTCTTGATTTTCTATTCATCAATTATGCAATTTGATCATTTGAGAATATCCGATCCTGAGCTGAGAAGACTGAAAATTTTTCTTAGCCGACTTTGACAACCCCGGGGTTTTATTGCATGTGCATTCCTTGACTTTAGGAGTTTTTGCGATTTTATATTGAGTTACAACCAGTTGGATTATATTGTACATAAATGCTAGGTTTTCCTAAGCTTGTTTTCTTGTCGCTTGACAAATTAATTAAATCCTTAAAAAACCTGTCAACAAAATCTTTATTAGTTTTGGTGTCAACCTTTAGACTTGCACAAAACAAAGTGGCTGATAAACTAGGGCTATCCTTTATCAAGCTCGAAATATTGGCCAGGGATTATGGCGACATGGTGAGAGGACTTTTCAGGCAATTTTCTTAAACGACTATAGTTTCTAAACATTCTTTCGAGAAGGAATTGTTATAAATAAAAGAATTTGAGTGGTTTAGAATTGTTGGTTCTTTACATTCTCTAAGTATTAATCGCTGAAAAATTGTTGTGATGATTAGAAAATTGGGAATGCTTAGGAGGGTTTAATAGATTAACGTATATAACTCAGAAAATTTGATTTAAAATTGAATTTTTATTGATGTACCTTAACAAGCAAACTCTGCTATTACTGCTATCCTTAACTGGCATATCTCTCGCGGAGACGACAATTTCATCTAACACAAGCAAGGTTGAGGTCCCACAATCTGAGGATTCAAAAGGAATCACACAGACAACAATCATCGTTTTTGCCATTGTTGGGACCTTCGTCGTTTATCTCTTTGTAAGAATTGTCTTACTGATCTCTATGTCTATTGCAGGAGAGAACAGTTGCCTATACAAGAGGGTTTTGAAGCCTGTAGAGCAATGTCTGACTTGTTTCATAAGTTGCAAGAAGATTGAAATTCCAAGGAGTGCAACTACTGAAGACATAGAGAATAGAAATTCTGGTGGGTCCAGCCCCGAAAGAGGAAGCGTTTCCACTGCTACCTCCCTCAACCTTGATAATATCAAGGTTGAGGCAGGAAGCAATAAGAAATCGCTTCCTGCGGAATTTCTGTGTGTTGTTTGCATAGAAGAAAAGAGATCGACTTATTTTGAACCTTGCATGCACGTATGCTGTTGTAGCAATTGTGCTAAGGATGTAAAAGAAACACAGAAGAAATGCCCACTTTGTAGAACTGACATAAAGAAAATTCAACATGCTTATTTGTAAGGTTCTCTTTAAGTCTTACTTTCTTCTTCAATATCTTAACGCTCTCCATATATTATATCCTTTATACCCAATATTAAGCCCTTTTTTACTGGTCCGGTTGTCTATAAATTTGCCTCTGATTACCCTTTAACCTCAGTATGAAAGCATTAATGTCACCTATAAACATTTTCAAAGCCTTTGAGACATCTTTTCTATCACCAGGCTGTCCTCTTCAGAACTTCTATTGACTTCCAGACTGGCTTTAACTCAATTCAGCTTAAGAGGAAATCGTAAAATAACATTACCGATTCTCAAAAAAATGCACATTTATAAGACAGATTAACTACTCTTCGTACAAGAGTGTTTTCAGCACATCACCGTACTAATGCTGAGGAAAGTTATAGAGGATTTTTTCGAGAGAAAAAGGAAGGTTTCTATCTTCGATTAAGTACAGTAATTTATCAAAATTTAATGAGTTCACTATCTAGGTTCTTTGAGACTCAAATTAACCTCTATTTATGTACACTTAGCTACCTGGGACACAAAGTTTGAATCAGCTGTCCAGATATTAAATATGAGATAGAAACCAGTTATTTCTGATTTCTATGTTAAGTTTTAGTTGAATGCGCTTGATAATGCTCAGATATTATTTAATGGATATTGTTGTGAGTCATATCGATAAGAATCCTCTTGGTTGAAAAGGGAAGACAAAGGTTCCCGACGTGGTGTTTTATGTCAGCTGTTAACTCAATCATCACATTGAAACATCCTCAATTCATACTTGGTTGGATTGGTTATGAAGATGTACTTTTTGAGTGTCACAAGATTAACTTGTAATTTAGTTGCTGGCTAGTCTATACATACAGATAATTCTTGAAAATTGTATTAAAATATTTTCTGCTATTCCTTAGAAATTATTTTCAGGTCACTAGCAGAAAGACTGTATATGCATCTAATATAAATTTAATTCCGGTTTGGGATATAATCAACAAATCTGAAAATATCTTCTGCAATGGAACAAAAAATATACTCCTTAGAGGACATTAAGAAAGATCCCTCCATTATTACCCCTGACTGGAAAAAATGGGTCAATCGACTTGCCGAAGATCCTAGTAAGTCTGGCTGGACATTGGCTGCTGACAAACAGATTGGAGACTATAAAGATACAAATTTGACTGTTTACACAAAACAGATTGATAATGACCCATTAAACTATATAAGATGGGAAATGAAATTGAAAGGCATTTCAGTTGAGAAGTACCTGGCTATGATGAGTAATACTGAAGTCAGAAAAAAGTGGGATGATAAACTCATAAGTGATCAGCCCTTACTTAGACTGCCCAACAATGGGGCTATTGGATATAGACAAATGAAAATGCCAGGACTGATGTCAAATAGAGATAGCCTTTCTAAGTATTTTATGATCTGTAATAAGAAGCATCCTGAACTGGTGGAGAAATATGGTCTTCCTCAGAAGAGCAATAAATACTATGCTGTCCTTATTGAGCCCATCAAGCTCCACGAATGTCCAAAGAACAAAGATTTTGAAAGATGTGATATGTTCATGTTTTTAATTGCTGAAGAAACAGAAGAGCAAGATGTTATTAAAATCTCAGGAATTATGCATATGGACCTGGGAGGTTGGATTCCTGATTGGGCCATGAACATGGGATCAGCAAACTTCCAATTCAAGATGATGGAGGAGTTCCTTAAGCACTATCCTGAATTAGACAAGCAAGGTTTACTTGTTTTGCAATATCAATAAGAACTTATATTTATATGTTTATTATGCATGAAATCAATATTATCTGAGTAATCTTTCCCTATTTGAGAAAAGTATTCAAGCCAATTAGGTAAAGTATATTGATTTATATGCAAAGAACTAATTATTGATCACTACTTTCAAGGTATGAAGAGTGAATAAAGCCACCAGCAACATCGAATTCCTCAGCATTGGGGTACCAGTCACTATCATATTCGAGGTTGCAATCAGCAGTAGGATGGTCATTGAATTGCTTGATGCTGGGCTTAGTATAACCTCCAAAGTTATAGCCACCATCATTGAAGTTAGTTTGGTTATCAAAATGAGCATACCATAGGGGGAGGGACTTGAGGGTTGCGGTGCTGGCAGTCCTGCTTCCGAAGGTATTTTCCCAGCACCAAATACAGGAATAAATACCCACATTGAAGCCAGCAGCTTTGGCAGTTGTAGCTAGATTATTGACAAATTGAAGATTTGAGTCGTTGTCCAGCCAGCAGTTTGTGCAAGGTTCAACATCGATCCATAACATACCATCAAACCCAGAGGGAAGTGTGGCCTTGATGGAGGCAACGATAGTTGCAGGGTTATTGTTTTTACAATTATTACAGGCAAACACATAGATGTCTACGTACTTGATTCCAGCAGCTTTGGCATTTTTCCAGTTCTGGACGTAATTCTTATTGATATTATACCCGCCAATCCAGGCCTGAATAATGGCAAAGTCATAACCCTTGTTTTTCATGCATGTGAAAGTTTCTTGGCTGACTGCACCTTGGTAATAACTGATATCAAAGCCAAGGACACAAAAGGCGGCTGGCACTGCTATGAATAAGAGGCAGAGCTGAAGAATTTTCATTAACTGAATTTTGGGATATTATTAATTTTTTTTTTTTTTATCTGAGCACTCTATGAATGTTCATATTGTAATAATTGTGCATTTAGGCTAAAAAGATGTACGGTTTTATCTCTTTCAGAATCATTTAATTCCATGGCCTTTGGACCTGAAACAAAGATGTTCCACCTTTCCATTCTATTAGAGTGAGAGATTTAAAATTCTAGCACCTTTTCTCACATAAACCACGCTTCATTATAGATCTGCCTTCAAGAAGAGAGAATAAGGCGTGTAGAAATTTTATTCTAATTGTTTTTTGTTGAGGAGCTAAGGAATTTGGGTCACTAGTATTACTCATGACTTCAGCTACATGGCTAACAATAAGCTCCTCTTATCGAATTACTATTAAGAGCTGTCTTCCCTCATGAGCGCTAATTGGGAACAAGAAGCCTTTTACATTCTAGTAGGTCAAAAATTCTTAGAATTTATACTGTATCGATTAAGGCAAACTGAGCAAACTAAATTATATTTTAGCTAATTTCATAAAACTTTACAATACAAACCCTCGAATCTCATGAAGAACCTAAGAAACTTCACTCAACTTGCTTTGAAAAGCCTGCGTAAGTCCACTGCGCCGCCACAGTCCAATGGAGGTGCTGCTAACGCTAACTCTGGGAACCTACCCAAAATAGATTATGCTCAAATGAGACTTTACAAGTCTAAGCCTGTGTATGACCTGGTTAATATGCTAACCATGAATACACTATGTACATCGGACACATTTGTTGACCACTGTGACAAATTATACAACTATTCCAACAAGATATTAGGTAATTATCAGGGCATCGAATGTTCATGTATTTGGTAGGCCAGACAATAACAGAGAAGATTATTGAAAATACAATGGGAAGAATTTTCACTGCTGGAGAGGATTTGAACAGTTTGGAAAGTTTCTTGAAGAGATGGAATAAAGAACATGAGAGTAATTTTTTCCTCAAAACAGTTGTAAAATTTCAGATGTGAGTATTATCATCGACTACGCTAAGGAGGCCATCCCAGGTCAGGCAATTACCAAGCAGGTAAATTTTATCCTTCTTTTTTATTTAGTTTTTTCTAAGATTCTTGACAATGTAAGCTATGTCTTCACAAGGACAATTGATCTTGCCTCACAGAATGCTACTCCAGGCACTTACAACAAGATTGCTTTAAAGATCAGTGCTCTAATTGAATTGGATTTGCTGAAAAAATTAAATAGAGCTCAAGTTACCATTCAAGAGGTCTTTTCTAAGGGCTTTGGAAACTTGAACGAGACCTTAACTGGAAAAGAAGTACTAATATAGATCGATAAACTAACTAATATAAGATTTTAGAAAGGTTGAGACGGTTACATATTGAATGTGAGGAATCTGATTTGAGAGAATTTTTCTCAACCTTCTTGAAGAAGAGTAACATTTCAGAAAACCTCGATGTCAAGATTACTAAGCTTGAATGGCTTGCAAATATGCATGCCTTCTATGTTTATGACTTCAAGAAGAACCACAATAAGATCTTGAAGCAAATTACCAAATTAGAGAACTCAGAAATTACCAAGCTCGAAGACATAGCTGAGAGACTCAAGCATATCTTCGAGACAGCTCAACAAAAAAAGGTTTGTTCCTTAGCTCTTTTTTAATTTTTGTAGATTGGTGTCTTGGTTGATGCCGAACAGACCTATCTACAGGCCTTTATTGACTCTCTTGCAATCCAATATGGTGATGTCATTAACAAACATGGCCCTATTGTCTTAAACACCTTCCAATGCTATTTAAAATCTTCTCAAGACAGAGTTAAATTAGAATACGAGAGATGCAAGCTCATGGGTGTTCCTTTTGCGGCTAAGTTTGTCAGAGGTGCTTACATGTATGAAGAAAGAAGACTCGCAAAAGAGAATAACTATCCTGATCCTATCCATGATGCTATTGAACACACTCATAATTCTTATGATAGTAACCTAAGAGAAATTATTCCAAAGTTGTCACCTAAGTGCCATTTGTTGGTCGCTTCTCATAATGAGAACTCATGCCAATTGGCAATTGATTTAATCAAGCAACATAATATCAAAGACCAAGTATCATTTGCTCAATTATTAGGATTTGCTGATCATATTACTTTCAGTTTGGCTAGAGAGGTAATGAATATTGTTTATTTTTTAAATGTTTAGAATATCCCTGTCTCGAAGTATGTTCCTTTTGGACCTTTGGAAACTATGATACCCTATTTAATCAGAAGAGCTCAAGAATCTCGTCAAATGTTTGCTTCGGGAAAACTTCAAAGAAACCTTGTCTTGAATGAGCTTGTCCAAAAGTTCAAGCTGTTCTAATACTAAGAGACAGTGGATAGTATTTCTAGTGATATATTCATTTTTAGGGTAACAATTATTTAACTAATTATCTATTTTATCAATGTCAATGTCAAGATATTTTTCCACAAGACGTATTTAATTGCCTATAAGTCTTTAAAATTACACTTACTCTCTTTCATGGGAAATCTTTTTTCCAGGTGATTTGTGATATTTAATATAGAAAAATGTTAGGGCTATGTTGTTTGTTATAAAAATAAATTCATTATAAGATGTCTTAATGCCCAGAGGCTTACGTAAATAGAGATTTAGCTATCTATACCCAAAATTCCAATTTACTCTGCAAAATATAGGAACAAAATAATATTATTAAAGCTAGAATAAGCAAATGAATAGGTTTAAAAAAGAGGAGCACACTAGAGTATAGTCCAAGGTACAAAAAAGTAACTATGGTATTAGAAATGCATATATGTCATCATGGAGCCCTTTTAGAAAATCATCCTTTTGAAGCATTGACTCTTCAGATCTAAAAAAATCTAGATAAATGCCTGAAATTATTGGAGAATTTCTAGTGCATCGTTTTCTAGTATGATCTGATTTTAGAGGCGTGGTTTGACAAAAAATGACCAGGAATTGATTGATAGACGACATACTCAATCTATCCTTTATATGTCCGAATACATTAAAAACACTTTCCATTGCCTCTTGAGTCATTCTTCATGTCTTATCTATTCTCTTGCTAAAATCCCCAAGTCTTTCACTATAGAAGGCAATTTTCTTTGAAGATTTGTTAAATATCTTGTCCCAAGGAGTCTTCACTATGTCAAATTGTGGCAGATGACTTAATTCATGTGAGGAATATTAAGTCAGAAGAGCTGGAGAGCTGAGAGTGAGAACTTGTAGAAACGCGCTATTAGAATTCAAATGGACATTTATAAATTAAGATAACAGCTCATTAATATAGAAAAAAATTTTGAATTTTGCATAGTAATCAAATTTTTGAAGTGTTAAATTTTGAATTCCTTTATAATTATTTTTCTAATTTCAAATAATAATACACAGCTTGATCTATGATTTTTTCTCATACAAAACAAGGATAGACTTCCAGAACTTTTTCAAGGCGGATCCAATCATGGTCATGTCTGCAAAGATTACTGCTGATAATTGAATTCTCAAAAAAACTAATATCAAACTTGGCGTAAAGCTTCGGTACACATTACAGAAAAATGGGATCATCAATCGGGTAACAGGACATAAGAAGCAGTCAACCGATAAAAGGGTAGCTGCTCTTTGCTTATTACGAAAAGATAATTCAAAATAATATTGGGTTAAAGGGTCTTGAGCTAACCACTCAGACTCTGAGTATCCAAGAACTTGAGCATAAAGCTTGTGAAGCTGAAATATCACGGGATTGATAATATTGGAGATAATACTGGTGCAGAAAATGCAATTGAAAGAATCTAAGAAACAGTTATGAAGACGAAGAAGTTCTCAAGAAGATGGATGCCTTGTATGCTCTTCAGATAGGATGCTTGCTTAACTTGCCTTTTTTGATTAATCTGGATGACTTTTTTGAAATCCCCTTTGGAAAAATTTTTTTAAAAGAGAAGCTGTTTCTAACAGCTGTGCAATTCAGTTTTTCAGTCGTCTGTGTAAACTGAAATTGCCTCTTATGATGCTTAAAAAGTTCTTTTCTCTTTCGTCTAGAGAATTTAAGAACTTGCATCGTTTTGTCCCAGATTGAAAATCTTTTAATATTTGCAAGTGTCTTGATAAAGAAGAAGCAAAAGGAATTATCTGTCTTAGTAGTTACTTCGTTAATATAAAATGGGGGTTTTGGTACTGGGCATTTTCAAATTTAAATTTGGGTAACTGTAAATCAGACTTAGAAAAATGTACACATGTAAAAAAAAAAAAATAAATGGGTTATTACTGGGCGGGATCACTTAGTAAATAATTTTTTCTCACTTAATCAAATATCGAATAATTCGAACTTCACTCAATATGAATATCAAAGAAATCTCTATGAAAAAAGAAATACACTTTACATTTCGTAAAGTGGGAAATTAGACAAGATAAATCTTCGTGAATTTATTTTTTTCCTAATTTTTAATTTTTTTCCAATGCAATTATTTTTTTTTTAGACAATGAAAATTTTTCTCAATCAAATCAAAAAAAGTTCCTTAGAATTTTATTTAACTAGAAATCTATTCAATGAAATTTTTTTCGCTCTCAAAATTCTATCATAGTTTCAAGGGTGTTGGATTCTAAGGCTATGATGATGCGGCTTTGAGTTTGTTAAAACAACTCAATGTTCGAATGACTCTAAACATATGAAATACTTTCTTCATCATGAAATATAATAACTTACCTAACTAAAGAAACAAACTTCCATACAGCACTTAAATTAATCTGTCAATACTAACCAGGCTCTCTATGAAAATTTCTTTTTAAATCATCAACTATTACAAGTTTCAACAGTATACCAATTTCATGTTGGTTTCACTTATACTAAGAAAGGACTACACTTCATATTATGCTAATGTTTGTTTCAATAAATTGAGCTTAATATAGGAGGTCGGAGATGGAGAAGGGATTCGAGTTGGATGACTTTATTTCCAATGTGAAATTCATTTGAAGAAATTTTTATTTCAAATTTTTGCAAAATTTATGATAAATTAGCAAAGTGAATAATGTCTGATATATACTTCCTCCATGTAGTTGGGGAAAACTCTTGAAAGAGCCAAATCAAAAATTTAAATTGTTATGTTAGTCCACCCAAGAAAAATGATGCCTAAGCAATTCGATAGATTTGTCCGAGTGACTTGAAACATGCTTTTCTAAAATTATACAATTTGAACTCATGAAGATGCTTAGAAATTCGCTGTCTTAATCTTTGATGTTTCAATAAGATGCATAGAATATCATACTTTTCTTGAATGAACTTCAGTTGGTATTCCATTCTTCATCTTGTTGATTTCATTTACTTATCTAAAATACTTATGAAAATCTCAGCTAATTCATGGTCTTTCCTAGGCAATTGTCTACGCGGCCTACCGTTAGCAAAATTTACTTCAAAATTAATTTCTTCGAGGTCTTACGTAATTTCTTCACCTTATAAAAAATTATCTGTCTACGAAGCTCAAAATTATAAATACCGGAACAGCCTGTGCAAATGTAAAGAAATCCAAATAAAGTTCGAAACAAGCAAATGTCAACTTAAACAACTATCCTTGTTAATCTCGCTTTATGCCAGTTTGTCTCCATAATTTCAGCTCAGGAAAATTATGGTAAACAAAATGAAATTGGAGAACCATGCATGACAAATGAAGAAGAATACATGAAAGAAATCAGATCTTTGAAAACGAAATTAAGTCTTTATGAGAGGGATATCAAGGATCTGGAAGCAGAAATTGAAGCTCTTAACCAAGAAAGGAAAGCAGACAAGTTAGAAATAAGGAATTTAAAGAGGTTACTAGAAGAAGCTAGTTCAGAAATTAGAGAGGGACAGACTGGAAATAGGAGAAATTTTGAAGATAAGATCAAATCTGGCTCTAAAGAAGTCATAAAAGAGAAGACAAATAGTGACTTTTACCTCATGATGAGCTGGCTGACATATGTAGTTATGATTATTATGGGGATATCAGCAGTTGGACTACTCTTTGCAAATCCCTTTGCTGGGATTGTAACGGGAATTGCTGCCTTTGCCCTTAAGTTCTTCTCAGAATTTTTATATTACTATCAGCCATCATAATCAGTTTTCAAGTTAAGAACATTTTCATTATATTGGCCTAAATACTGATTTTCATATTGTTTGAGTATCTATATAAACCCAATAAGTCCTCATGAAAATGTAGCAATCCTTCAAAGAGGGTTTCTAGGACACCACAACAAGAGATGGTCGTCTGATTGTGCTGTGTGGTTTGGCAAGGGAATCACCAAACTTCAGATAGCCATTGTCTAACTCAGAAGAATTGATCAGAATTGAATTTATTTAGAATTGATTTAAGATTTTTTATAATCTAAAACTTGTTACACTTTCAACGTCCTACTAGATCTTGATCTTTCTTTTTTCGATGATATCTCAATCAATCTTTCTTGTTCTCTTCGCTCTAATTTTCGACAACATCCCATATTCAGATGCTCGCAACCTGCGAGGAGAAACTAATGTAATATCAGCACCAAATGATCCTCCAACAAATTTTCCAGACTTTATTACTTTGGAGAACGGACTCATCCTAGGAGGAGGAATAGTATTCCTTGCCCTTATTTGCAGATGTGTTATAATTAGAAGACGGGCTTTAAAGGCAGTCGTCATTAGAGCTGGAACTGCTTTAAGAAATTTAGTCAGCAGAACCAAGCATAGAAGACAGCCCTTTGTGAGAAGACGACACAGAAGAAATGGTGTTTTCATTCCAGGACTGCCTTCTGACATTCAAATGGAGGTGCAGTCGGGTGGAATGGATTTAAGCGAGCTTGAACTTGCTATACAGAATGAGAGTAATATTAATATTTCCCCTAGACAGTTGCCGGAGGATAACGCTTGTGCTATCTGTTACACGGCAATGAAATCTGTCGTCTTTGAACCTTGCAATCACAATTGTGCTTGCAAAAAGTGTTCTTGGATGATCCTTAGAACTCAAACGAAATGTCCATTATGTAGACAGGAGGTTGTCTCATTTAAGATCGAGCAACCGAACTAATCTTTATTTACTTCCATGAAAATTTTATGTTCTTTTTTGTCACATTCATTATCTCAAGTTGATAAAGAATATGACTTTATAATGATGTATCACCTTGTTTGATACACAATTCATGATATGATTCCACTTTATTATAGATCAATTCATAATCAATAAAATAAGTCTCCAAAATCTTTTACCAAATGTTTATTCTTTTATGAATTTTCTCGTTTTTCCTTCTAGACATATTGAAAAGTATCTCTTCTGACTTGATTTTTGACCTGGAGACAGCTTTAGCACAGGGTTGGTCATTGCTTATTGATTATTCCTTAACTTTTTGTCTTTCTCCAGACAATCATCTCACCCAAAAAATTGGCTCAGCTATCTGGTGATTATATCTAGTTTAGTTGAAGTAGATATATAATAAAGGGTAATGCCATAAAATTTTTGAATCTTTTAGTTTTCGACTTTTCTCCAGCATTTCCTCATCAAAGAAACCAAGATCAGGATTACCTGGTGCCAATTTATTTTGCTAAGAAGATCGAAAGTGCTTACTTTGACAATCTTTCGATTAAAAGGGCCATATCTTGTAGTTCTAGATGTGACATAATAGGCTCAGGGTACATTTTTCTTCTTCAGGATTACGTAATAATAAAATCCCATATTTTGCTTGAGAAATTAAAAATATGAACCATATCAATTTTCCAGCTCTCTAGATATATCTTAAATGATCTCGTAATTCTTTAGTGAAAATCAAATAATGACTGGCGATAAGATACTAGAGTTATAAAAAATTTTGTAGAAAAAGCACTTTATCTACAAAAGATAAGTTTTATATGAGGCAGTGCAGAAGAATCAACAGAATGATTTCATTCTCTTGATTTTTTGATCAAAATTGGAATAATTTTTATTGAAGCAATTTATAGAAAAATTAGTTGATTACATTGATCTACAACAAGTTCTAATGGATGTTCACAAAGACTAATTAAATAATAATGAAATTTAAGTGAAGGACAATCTTTTATATGAAAGCTTAGCCAATTTGATTGGGGTTCAAGTTGTTCTGCTTTATACAAGTCCTCATACAGATATACTTTGTACTTTATCCAATTGGTATCAGTAAAAACCAATACTAAAGCCTAAAGCAGCTCAATTACCAAATTTGTTTAAGCATTTGCCAGAATAAGCTTCAGCTTTAAGGGTTTTAAAATCAAAAGAAAGTTGTTATTATTACTGTAGCCAAATCGATTGAAGCTAGTATAAGGCATGTAGGTTAGGTATTTATAATAGGCTCAATCTTGAAAGGTAAATAATGCTAATAAATTTCCCATGAGAAAGTGGACATTAGATATATTCACTTTAACTAACCTCCTTATATATACTGATTTTTGATCAGACATATCCTCTCTGAGAAGTCGTCATCACATCATTACATGTATTAGTTTTTGCCACTAAAACTCTTATTCGTAGAATTGTACATTTTTTCATTAAATATAGAGGTTTCCAGGGGAATTTCTCACAATACAAGTTTATAAGACCTTCTAAATTTTCGATCATTAAAATATGATCAAAATCCTCAGTATTAGAGCTAATTTATGTAATTGTTAATAGATAATTCATTCGATAAGACAGATAAAATAAAGATCCAAAGAAAAATCATGCTTTCTTAAAGCCTGACATTTCATCATAATTCAAATTATTCGTTTCTTTTCTTTATAATTGAAATTTTCATTAGGATATCACATAACCGGAACTCAATCCTCCTTAAACCTTGTAGACTATTGCACAGAGTATGGTCTGCTACTCTTCTTTAATAATTCAGTTGAATTGTTAAGTTTGGGACTAATTTCCTGTGATTTTGGATAATTTAATTTAACGCTCATTTATATTTCAAATATAATTCCCCTCGTAATCAGAACTCCCTAGACGGAAGCTTATCAATCGAAGTTAGTCAAGATCATCACATGGCCCCTTTGTTCCAATAAAGAATAAGTGATCGATTCGGGCAGGCTTAATTTTATCCTAGACCAATAGGTCAAATAGTAGTAAGAGGAATCCTATATCATGAACTACAGAGAAGATAGCAACTGTTAAGATCGCCATCAAATCTAAGGGTAAATGCTAGTATTACTCACCAAAAAACAATAGAAAACATTGATGTAATAGATTTAATGGTAGAGAAGCATAAAAAGCCCAAATTACACAAGCAGATCAAACATCCCCTTAATTTTGTACTACAAGGAGAGAGTTATAATAGTCATTTTGCAATAATGAATTCTTAGCAAGGCACTGAAATGAACCGGAAAATTTAGAAATTTATCCCTGTACAATAAACCAATTTGAATAGAAAATAGAGCCAAAGGTTTTTCTTGATTCTACTGGGAGCACACTCTAAGATCTTTCAGCACCTATTCTTCATAAAACAAAATAGTCTTTGTAAAAATTTGATATAAGCCACGATAATCTAAATATCAATGTCATATTAAACATGCCTCTCTTTTTCTTAAGTTACTATTTTAGTAAGGACTCTTTAGATGAGTTGGAATGATTTGAAATCGCTTATTATTATTTTCCCGATACTGATTTTATAAAAATTAATTTAGTTCTTTTAAATGTTGGGATGTTAAGCTCGTCCGCATGTTCTGACCTCAATCGAGCTTTTAATCACTCCGTTGGAGTGTCAAGCTTGGAAACTGAGCGTGACTACTCTGATGTGCAAGTGATTCGTCTAATTAGTAATTCCAAATTTCCTGTCTTCCTGGCCTATTCCCGACAGGCTAATGAGTATCTGGTTATGAAGAGCTATCCTTTCCACAACGGGGAAATAAATCCTTCTTACCTCCACGAGTGCAGATTCCTTAACCTGAATCATCCCAATATAGTTTCAATGGTTTTTTCTGTTGATGCCACTCAGGCATTGTACAAAGGGAAAATGGTTGATTTGTCATATATTTTGATGGAATTAGCCTTTTGTGACTTCACTGATATGCTTGAGCTGAACGATTTCGCCAAGGATGTAAAATTAGGGAGAACTTATTTCCTCCAGCTTATTGAAGGTCTAGAATACCTACATGAAAACGGAATCTCGCATCTCGACATCAAGCTTGAGAACCTCTTGCTTGGTAGAGATTACAAGCTGAAATTGTCTGACTTTGACCTATCTTATGTCAAAGGAGACCGCAAATTCAGAGGGAAAGGAACTATTCAATTCCGAGCCCCGGAATTTTTCAGCAGTGAGCACTTTGATCCCTCAAAGGCTGACATCTATTCTGCAGGGATTATACTTTTCGCCTTTACATGTGGTTATCTACCCTATGATGAAGGTGGACCTATCAATGGTCATGACTTGCAGAGGCTCATGTTTGAGGAGCCTGAAGCCTTCTGGGAAGTGCATAGCACATTTAAAAGCGAGAAGGTGACTCTAAGCAAGCCCTTCAAAGACCTCTTTATGAGTATGGTTAAAAAAGATCCTAAAGCTCGTATTAGTCTTAAGGAGATTAAGAAGAGCAAATGGTGTCAGGGACCTGTCTATAATCAAGAGGAGTTGTCCTTGCTAAAGAAGAAAGATCATCTGGTTAAAAAATAAGTAGTACCTTATCTGTGACTATATTGCCATCTGTACTTTTACAATGATTATATTGGTTTCTTTATTTCAATCATGAGGTATCGATATATCATCATCAATTAAGAGTCCGACCTTAGTAGGACCAGACAACATTTGTTTCCAAGTTTTCTCAATCAGTGATATTAATTCCTAAATCTAATTTCTAATATTTAATCGTGTTGGATAATTTTGCACTGATTATCAATTTATAAAGTACTATCCAAGTCCTAATCAATAGAATATGATATATACTATTAAATATCAGGTTTAATAGCTAGTATTTTTACGTAGAATAGTTAGTTATTTTTGAATGCTCATTTCAATTGTATTATCTGTGGGATTCTGAGGGTTTGATTGATTAGAAATCTTAATTGTTTTTCTTTTGATTGTGGTAACTGCGTCCCTCAGTCTCTTTTTATTATTCGTCATCTGGTTGCTCTGATTATAAAGCCCTTTATTCTCAAGGTCATAACTTACTGTATATTTCACAAGATTGTCCAACATCTGCTTGGTGTCTTTGCTTTCAGATGAGGTTGATCCCTGCATCTTCTCGATGTAAGAGACAGGGTTTTTCTGATCATAGTCATTCATTAAGGTCTTTTTAAGTTCAACATATTTTGTGTTTGATCTTTTTAATTTGTTGAAATTGATGAGACCTTTGAAGAATAGTCTCATTGGGAAGATGATGTAAATTACCAAGAGAATTATAGTAGCAATTTGTAAGATTCCACTTTCATTGTAAACTGTTGAATATGGCTTCATGTAGAGAATTTCCCAAAGATATTTACTGATAGCAAAGAGAATGATGCACAGATCGTAGCGCAAGGTCATTACATAGGAAAGTTCTCCACCAAGATCCTTTGAGATGGTGGTCCTTCTTGTGATGACAAATTTGTCCACAAGCAGGACCAATGTAATTCCAAAGGCTCCAATAAGTGGACAGACTGGGACAACTGGTGTAAAAACAGAGCAAAGAATTAAGATCAAATAGATTGTAGAGTATCTGTCAATGTAATCTAGTTCTGGATATTCAAACATATGATTGAGTTGCTCTTGTGTGATCTTTCTTTTTTTGGCTAGCCTTGTTCCGTACCATCTTTGGAAAATATAAAGTAGCATATCAGGGTCAACAAAAAGATTGATAAAAGCTGGGAGTATGGAGTTAGCTATAACAACGTTCATAATTAGACCTGCAATCACATGAGCGGGTTTGTGGAGCTTCTCAGAGAGTATCAATATGCCAATATTCATGACTGAATTTATGAATTTAACGAATATTTGCCAAGCAGTGGCATCGATCATGTAGTCAGTGTAGGTCTCAGGTCTCTCAAAGCTGACTAAGATTTTCAGGGTGACTCTGACAAAAATGTTAAGACCTACAATAACAAGAGGAAGGACAGCTTCTTGGAGCTTGAACATGAATTCAGTTTCCTCAGGGGTAATAATGTCATCAGAAACTATTTCTTCGATTTCCATTTGTCTGTGATTCATAGCAACTAATATGCAGACTCCAACAATAATAATCACGGATGAGACTAAGACAGTTAGGATCATATTGGGAATTCTCTTCCAATTGCTTACAGTCAAATTTTCCCAGAAGATATCTGAAGGTTCTGGTGCCTTTTCCAGGACTAACTTCTTACCCTCGAAATAGAACTTTGAAGGAAGCTCATAAGTTTTTCCATCAACTTTATTGATAGTTTGACTTCCAAATAAACGTTCAACCCAAGTTCTATTTGCATTCTTGAGCAACAGGTCGACCTGTTCTTGATTATCAAGGATCAAGAATGCATTTCCTGATGTCTTCTCCTTAATTTTTCTTTCTTGAAAAGTCTTTTGGATCTGATCCATAAGCATGTTGTATTCCTTTTGAATCTGTTCTTTCTTCTGTGGGTCTTCCTCTGCCAAAAGTCTCTCCTCGGTTCTCTTCCATCTTCTTAGGAGGTTGATGTACTTTTTCACGTCATACACAATAACAACTTTGACAATATCGAGCCCATATCCGTGAAATACTTTCTCAAGCCTTTCCTCCAAATTCCCCTGAGTATCTCTTATAGGGAGCCCACGTATTCTTATTGCGTAGTCTGAAGGCGTATCATTATGCATATCAATTTCGTTAGCTAACTTCTCGTGTCTGTACGCAATTATCTGAGAAAAACCAATCATTACAATCAGCAATAAGAATGCCAAGAGGTCCTGAAGATCATGCCCATAGTCCATAGGATTATCAAGGATGTTCGCAAAGGTTATTCTGTTCAAGAACTCATCTGGACACTCACCATGTTCATCTGAATTACAATAATTGCCCTGGTAAAAAGAATACACACAGTAAAGGCCAAAGAACAAAAATTGGACACCAAGGAAGTATATGGCATTCTTTAAGTAATCCACATATAAAGGTATGGCTGGGCCCAAATGATAAAAATGCTTAAGATCGGCATTATAGGGTATAAGTTCATTGCAAATTAAGTTTCCACAGCATGGGCAGCTTGGTAACTCTCCCAGGCCACCCTTTTCTTCTGTAAGGACCTTTGTAATTCTAACAGCTTGTTGATGATTCTTTGCTTGTTCAAAACTAAGATCAGAAACTGTTCCAAGTGCCACACCTTGGAGAGCAATACTTTGTAGTGGCTCACGGATCTCTTGATTCTTACCCTCTTTTTCATCATTGAAGACCTGGTAATTCATTCTTTCTAAAAGTTTCTGGTGAGTTGACAAATTTATTCAACGAAAATTTCTAAAAAATTGATTAATAAAATTTTTTCTAACATCAGCTTTATCAAAAGTGAACATATAATATTATTTCTAGGAGAAAAGATATGTGAGATGATGAAAATCTTACACTTGTCAATTTATCGGTCCATTTTAATATCAGATAATTATACAAATTCTTCAATGTATGAGTTTTACCCACATCTGTTCAAATTACAAGTAAAGGATAGCTACAAAGTGTTTCATGCACTCCAACGACAATTAAAGTATAGTCAGAATATACCCTGACAATTCCCATGTGGAACAAGGTCTTTTTATAAAAGTATCTAGGTTAGGATTAATTTTTCTTGAGAGGATAGCGTTGAGTTTCAGCGTGTTTACAAGTAAATTCACAATACTAGACTACAATTGCATAATATAACATGTATCCTAAAAAATATTGAAAAAATCCTATGCGAAGTTAATCTATTTATTGAGCTTTAAATAACAGTCTATTTGTTAAATGGCTGACAAACAAACTAAAGACGACTTATCCACTCTTTTCGAACTATTAAAGTGTAAGAAATTAAGCCTGTAGAGTCCTTTTAACATTTCTTAGTTGAGCCGGGAGCGAAAACAATAGATAAATCTACAGTCCAAGCTCTTCTTCTCTATTGTGACGTAGATACAGTTGATACTTTGTTTTTCTCAGCTGTGACTAAAAAGCTCGAACAGACCCAGAAGGAACACTTAACATATGCCGATTTCTATTCCATCTTCGATTTTTCTAAAGATACATTCGGAAATTTGAACACTCAAGAATTAGCACAAGTAACGATCTGTCTATCCTTGTCATTTTCTAGTTTTTCCAAACCTTCGATATCAACAACAACGGAGAGATCAGGTTTGACGAGTTCCAGGCTTTCTATGCCCAAACCCCTGAGTTCCAACAAACATCAAATAAAGAAGAACTTAGAAAAGCCTTACGTAGGGACTTTGAGATAATAAATCCTGGGAAAGCATCTATTACAGTAGAACAATTCTTGGAGATCTGGGCCGCTAATAATGTTAAAAACCCAACTGATATAAAATAAAGATACATATTTTCGGTACAAATATTATCAGACTTAGTTTACTTGTCCTGCTTTATATAGTTTGTGTGGCCGTCTAATTTGTCACAAATTCTTGAGAGCTTATGTTAAACTTTATGACAATTTTGGCTGGGAAAAAGACGCATAATCTGATAACAAATAAATTTGATAGAAATATACACAAAATAATATCATAATGACGCTCAAGTGTCAAAAGAATAGAAGTTAAAAGTGGGTATATTCCGAGTACTTCTTCAAAAGATTTCCGCTGGACGTCGTCTCAGCGACAACTAAATTCTTCTGATATGCCATGTTATCAAAAACAGTATTAACCTTAGGAACTCGGTCATAATCCACTTTGTACTTAGTTAATAATGTATTCTGATATAATACACTTGGATCAACAAACTTAACTTTATTTGTCCTTGGTGACAGTATAGCTCTGTCAACTTTCTTCAGGACTATGGGCTCTTTACTCTTCCTCCCATCTTCTTCTTTGATTACCCTAACAAGAATCCTTTTAGCTGAGCTCATAGTATTTTTGTTGAGGAGTTGTTTAGGGGTAGTTCCCCTAGTAATAAATTCCTCAGGAGACTGTAGTTCAGTTGAAAAAAATTTCTTTAAAGACTCGACTGATGACGATTGGGTTAGGCGAGGTTCCTCAGGTCGATCTAGGCGGAAATCAAACGCCGTTGTGAATTTCGGACTATTGCGATTTGAGCCGAGATCTGTAGGAGACCTTCTCAGATTCCGTGGAGTAGTTACAATGCGAGGGAGAGCATCTTTTTTAATTTGTTTAACTTTTCTTCTTGTGACTTGCTTGTTTTTGTAAAATATGTTATAATCATTTGTTTTTTGCACTGACTTGGGGGAGTAATAGTTACCCACTGCCAAGTTTACAGGACTTTCATCGGTAATAAAGAATCCACGAGAAGGCGGGAGTGTACGTGGGGATTTTCGGTAGTCTGGAATGTTTAGATGCAGCGGAGCAGGATGACTTATTATCTTAAGCATTTTCTTAATTGATTTTATTCAATATTGAAATATAAATAAATATATCAGAATAAGGATTTGATCATGAAAGTGACTGTAGAATTCAGGTAATATCTTGCTTAATCAATATCTAACTTGGGTATAGTGGTGGACTCGAGATTGCTTTCGACAAGCAGAAGAGTCTTTCTGTGGAGATCCCCTCCGATAAGTCAAAATTCACTCTTGGAGACTTGATTATTCTCCTTAGAGATAAATACATCAAGGGAAAGACTGATTTCTTTGTCAGTGGAGACTCATTGTAATGTGAATAAGAAAATGAATAATTTGGCTTAGGAGACCAGGTATCTTGTGCCTGATTAACGAGACTGACTGGGAATTGGAAGGAAAACAGGACTATGAACTCCAGGATAAAGACACCATTTCCTTTATTTCAACCCTCCATGGTGGTTAAAATAGGAGTGGGGATGGACTCGAATTGAGAATTTTTTGTTTAAAAGTGAACGATACATGACATAATGATTGATAATAACGTAAGTCAGTGTATTATTACGATGAAATTGTAATGAATAATAAACTATTGATACACTTCTTGAAAATGAGAACCTTTAGAATAATATTGAAATGAGTTTACACGGTGTTCTTAGTGCTTTAACAAACCCAAGAACATTCTTGATTTGTTCTCAATCTTCCTTCTCTTATCACTCTGGTTTGCCTTCACCTTATCATACTGTTCCTTAAGTCTCTGAAGCTCTTCCTTGTAAGTACCCTTCTCAACCTTAAGTTTTTTAATTTCTTCCTTAGTGTCCTCTAGCTGAGCCTTGTGAAGTTCCCTATTCTTGATAATATCAGCCTTGATTCTATTGATCTCATTGTCGATTTCAGTAATAGTATTCAAATAAGCAAGTCTGGCAGACTCAATTTCAGCTTTACGCGCAAGAATTTCATGATTTGTCTTTTCAATTTCTTGTTCGTAGAAAGCAACCTGCTGTGTGAAGTGTTTGTTTTGTTCCTTTGCTGATCTCAAAGATTCTTTTAAATTGAAATATCTGTTCAGCTCGGGGAGAATATCCCTTTCAAGTTCAGCGATTTGTTCTCTTAATTCTTGTTCCTCACTCTTCAATTCAATCTTTTGATTCTTTCTGTTGATAACCACAGTATATCCGCTTTCCAAAAGACTATCAACCGACTTGGCAAGGGACTCATCAAAATATTGGTCAGCTCTCTTCTTAATGATAGCCTGAATTTTGACTCTAGGGACGGGAGTTACACAGGTAGATTTAGTGCGTCTGGAGGATAGGGCAAAGGAAGAGAAAAGGCTTCCCTTGCGCAAATCTGCAGTAGGCATGGTACTTGTACTTGGGATTTTTTGAATTGAGTTTGCAGCAGTAGAAAAAGTATACACCCTTTCAACGCTGTGACTCTTTGGTGTTGTCAGCTTGGCCAAATCAAGGTGCTTATGGAACAAGCTGCCTGGGGTACATGAGCCTGAATTGGGTTGTGCCATTAACGATTTTTAAATTTAATTGAAATTGTTCAATTAAGAGTTCGTTATTGCTTTAGCGAGCCAAAAATTTGGGACTAGACTCTCTTCCTATTTAACGGAATTTCTTTTGACTCTTCAAAACCAAGGATACGGAGATTTCATTTAGAATAAACTAGGATTCAAAATAGCGTATAAAGTCTTAGAAACAGATTATGGAAGATATGATGAATTCTATGCAAAAGAAAATCAGTATTAGTCTAGTTTGAGATGCTATTAATTGTGAGTTGAATCTCCTTTTGAAGTAATATGTTGGATATTTTACAGTTGCTAGGTAAATTTATTCTCTCAGTTAATAATTAAACCCTCAGTCGTTAGTCCTACTCGGTATCTAGTGAATTTGGTTGTAAGTTAGTTCAGGAACGATCTAGAAAAAATGGACTTGGAATATATAACCACTCTGGTGTTTGACAGAATTACAATAAATAGTCAATTTGGCAATACCTTAAGTAGAAAAAAGATTTATCATCTCATATTTTATGTTTCTTATGTTCTCTTTACTCATCTAGCCGCTTGTGTTGAATTAAGACTTTGTCTAATGGAAAGTATTAACTGGATTTATTAAGGAAAGTTTTTTGGAGTATGCAATATCTTTCTGAGACCAAGAAGTTGATTAATTACATTAAATTTGACCCAATTTGTAAACTTTTTGATGTGGATATTCATGTTCATGGAGCAATGCCCTGAAGGTTAGAAGGCTTACTTATTGAT
>Ga0065720_1019267_pt1 | contig 30699 bp, 46 predicted proteins | sample Thericmetagenome_FD_59107 | JGI IMG/M metagenome (GOLD analysis project Ga0065720, IMG submission 59107) | Thermophilic microbial communities from the Joint Bioenergy Institute, California, USA of rice/straw/compost enrichment - eDNA_2 v2... | ecosystem: Engineered > Solid waste > Grass >... | reverse complement strand
GGCAGCCTTGTGGGGACTCCTTCAGCTTAAATTTGCTTTTTGAAGCCTTATTCTGATTCAGTGTGAATTAACCTGATTTATTTTATTGGCTTATATATTGTGAAATTCTAGTGGGGCTCAATTGAGTTATATTCTAAAGAGGATCTAGCTAAAGTTATTACTCTTGTAGAAGACTGATATAAGTAGCTAATTTCGGATGTTAATTTTTAAAAAAAGGTTATTAGCAAGAAGTATAGTCCTGATTACATTTTTAAAATTCGAAGAATATCTATTATACAAAAATATTTAAGCTGAGGGGGACTAAAGCAAGGGATTTTCATGGGTAAAATCCTCACATTGTTCAATCAGCAGTTGAGCAGGCTAGGTTCAATTTTAAACTTGTGATATCTCTTTATTAAATTTCAACTACTTTTTTTAACAACTGAGCAACTTTTACTGACAAATAATTGTCAACAATGAAGAAAGCAGCTAACAACAATACATCCATACGAGTCTTCTGTAGAATGAGACCTCTTAATCAACTGGAACTGAGCACTGGTGGTGAATGTTGCATAACACATAATGAAACGAGTATTCGGCTAAAAGTAACTCAATTATGTTATAATCAACAAAATTTAGGTCCAAGGAGAAGATACTCCATATGATTTTACATTTGATGGAGTGTTTGGAGCTGAATCGACTCAACTTGAAGTCTTTCAGAAGGTTGCCGAACCTGTAATTGATGGTTTACTTATCAAATCACAAAATCTCATTTTGTAGGAGTAATCCAAGGCTATAATGGAACAATCTTTGCCTATGGACAAACATCTAGTGGTAAAACATATACAATGGAGGTACAGTTGTTTAAATAGAGCCAGTATAAAGTATTAGGGTCCGACAGTTATCGATTCTGAAGATAAGAAGGGTATAATCCCTAGAATGATGACTCATCTCTTTGGTTTGATTTTAAACTCAAGCGACAACATCGAATTTAACGTCAAAGTTTCCTTTTTGGAAATCTACAATGAAAAAATTCAAGATCTACTTGATCGTAGAGAATAATCACAATCGATAATGTTCTAGCTAGGAAAACAAATCTGCAAATCAAAGAAGATAAAACTAGGGGAATATTTGTCCAAGATGCCACAGAAATTTATGTGAATAGTGCTGAACAAATGCAACAAGTACATAAAACAGGATCTGAGAATAGAACAATCGCTGCCACCAGAATGAATGAAAGAAGCTCAAGAAGTCACAGCATCTTTATCCTACATATTATTCAAAAAGACATCAAAACTGAAGCTACTAAGCACAGTAATGTCATCGATAAATGTGTTTAAGAAACAGGCAAATTATATTTTGTTGATCTCGCAGGCTCCGAAAAAGTTGCTAAAACCCACGTCAGTGGTCAACAACTAGAAGAAGCAAAGAACATCAATAAATCATTGACTTCTCTTGGAATGGTCATAAATGCTTTGACTGAAAAGAAAGAAAAGACCCATGTTCCTTACAGAGATTCCAAATTAACCAGACTTTTGCAAGAATCTTTGGGAGGAAACTCTCAAACGACTCTCATTGTGGCTTGCTCCATGTGCTCATACAATGATAAAGAAACTTTATCAACCTTACGCTTCGGTATATTTTTTTTAAAGGGAGTTAAAATTTTAGGAAGTAGAGCCAAGAATATCAAAAATACTCCTATCGTCAATGTTGAAAGAAGTGCCAAAGAATTAATGGCTCTGCTCGAAAATGCAGAAAAGAGAATAAAAGAGCAAGATGAGATAATTCAAAACTTACAACAACAACTTGATAACGCACCAAGTACAGGAATAATACCAAGTCTAGATATAGCAAAAAAAGGTATAGTTACTGAAAATTGTTTAATAGTCAAGAAAAAAATGAGGTTGCAGAAACCGAGGATAAGACCTCTCAAAATGAAAGAAATCCCCCATTTGAGAAAAAGAAAACTGCAACCGAAACATCTACATCAGCAGGATCAGCTTCACTAACCTTACTGAAGCAACATATCCAAATTGTAAATCTCAGCGAAGAGATTCAAGAACTCAAATTGGCAAATAAAGAATTAGAAAACGAGATTTCAAATAAAAATCAGGAAGTCTATGATGTATAATAAATCATAATAAAACTAAATAAATAGTTGAATGAGAAGTTACTTCAGTATGAAACTCAAATCGCAGAGCTAACAGAGAAAAATTTAGCTGTAATGGAGGAGTTTCAAGTGAAGTTCGAGAAAATCTGCCATGAAAATCAAGAAAAAGCCATGCTTGCTAATAAATTCAAAAGACTCCTAACGAGATTGAGATCTGATCTCAATTTCCTTTACATAAGTAAAAATCTAAAAGTTCTAGAGTCTCCTGATGGAGTTGATGAAAGTCCTTCCAACAAAGAAGATATAATCATTAGTTCCATTCAAAATTCAATATCAAAACTTGAAGAACTCGAGAAAGAATTTGAGCAAGCAACCAGTACTTCTACTCAAACAGAAGAACTCGAGGCAATTGTTGATGCTATGATTAAGGGACCTCAATCAAGCAGAAGAAGACTAGGAACTGTTATAAAGCCAGAGAGTAGTGAAGGAGTAGAATTCTTCTTTGAACTTATTAACCTATAGTCTCAGCCAATGCCTAAGCTAAAACAAGCTCCTACTGAGTTACTATCCACTGCAGCAGATGAAGAACTCAAGCTTACAGTAACATAGTTCATGAGCATCTAAATAATGATTAGCTTCCCACAGAAGAATCTTCAAGTGAAAGAAGAGATAGTGTTGACGCATTTGAATCACTCAAGACTGAAGGGGATAATGATGGTAAGAAGAAATGCAAAATTGTTGAGTAGTTAGATGATATCATTCAAAGAATTCAAGCACAATTGCTACAACTCACTGATGAAGAGAAAATTCAAGAACTTCAAACTCTGGTCTCTGATCAAAGAAAAACTATCTCTAACTTAGCCAAGATGAATGCAGAGCTATCACAAGCGGTATCACTATCATCAATAAATTTAACAATTCAGAATAATAAATATCAACAAAAGCAGGATAAAAAGATTCAGTCTTACAAAAATAAAATAGAAGAATTGCAAAAGTTCTACACTGAAAAAGTGAGAGACTACGATAAGAAGATTCAAAATATGAAAGCTCTTCTTGTATATGAATCTTATCCCCCTATAAACTTTTTTAGGAAGAAAAGTTACAAGAAATAAATGAGTTAAGGAGTAAGAACGATAAGGAACTAATAGCGAAAAACCAAATAATTACAGATCTAAGATATCAGAATGAGAAAATGCAAAAGTAAAAGCAAAAGAATGTCCATAAAACTTTAGAATCATCATGAGCAATGATTTAGCCAAAAGAGTCTCAGAGCTTGAACATAAGATTAAAGAATTCGCTTTAGAAAGACAAAAGGTTCAAAACATCCCTCCGTTGACTCAAATTGTAGTTGTTTGAAGATGTCTTTAAATTGAGGAAAGAGGTTGATGAGAAAGAAGACATAATTAGTGATAAAAATGCTCAAATTCAAATACTTCAAAATAATCTTAATACAATTTCAACAGAACTTGAAACGCTCAAATATCTCAGACCTAAACCCCAAAGAAGTGTTAGCAAAAGAAATTCTAAAGACTTCGATACTAGCAAAGTAGAAGAAGAAAACAAAATGAACCAAAGGAAGAAATCTGATCTCCTATTCTTTGACAAGCACGTGATCAAGCCAATCAGAGGAGGTTATATACCCTGGAAAATGATTAACTTTTTAGGTGGAGGAAATGTTAAAAACTTTGAAAGGGACAATTACCTAATATTTGAAAAGCCTTCCAGTTTAGATGAACCTCAGGCGACTCAGAGAAAGCAGAAAGTTTCTAAACTTGAGACTCCACAAACTTCAAGGGACTTTAATTATCCTCCTGAAGCTGCTCTTACAACTAGAGATCAAGCAGAAAAGAGTTTTAGAAAGTTTGATGAAATATTAAAACAAAAAAACTCGCAATCTTCACTTGATAAATCAAGGATGAATTTAAATATAGGCACAGATTTTGATGAAGAAGAAGAAGTAAATTACGCAGAAGTTCAAGAGAAACTTCGTACTATTAGCACCAAACATTCTCAAACAAATGATAAAGCTGGAAAATCATTCTTTGACAGTGTTAAAAATTTCTTTTCTTAATAAACTTTACTTGGTTTAAATTTGTTAGTCATACTACTTGTTGATGTAATTGTATAAATTCTTTTAATAAAGGTTTTATGGTTGTTCAAAGTTTGCTTATTGTAGGCCTTTTCTCCTTTAGCTTATTTCCTTCCTGTTGAGTTTTTGTGAAAAGTTAATCTTAAGAAATTATTAATAATAAAAAATATCATAACAAATGCTGAAAAAAGCCATTTGCGGATTCAAACATACTCCCTTCAGTAATTTATTCAGAAAAAGGGGTTTTGCAACATTAAACTATAATTATGTCACCAATTTTAGTGAAGAACAACTAGCAGTATTCTCACTTCTTCCTTCTTGATTTTATTGTTAGCTTCAAGATCAAGTTAGGAAATTCGTTGATGAAAAGATAGCCAAAATTGCCGACCAAGTGGACAAGTCTAATTCTTTCCCTCGTGAACTCTGGCCTGAGCTCGGATCCATGGGTCTATTAGGTGTTACTTGCCCTCGTAGTTTTATATCTAATAATATCTGACTAAACTAGCTGAGTATGGTGGAAGTGGACTTGACTATACCACTCATTGCCTCATTATGGAAGAAATCAGTAGAGGAAGTGGTGCTATTGGACTCTCTTATGGAGCTCATTCCAACTTATGTATTAATCAAGTATATATGCTAAAGCCTCCTTGATGATTTAAGATTGTGAGAAATGGAAATGAAGCTCAGAAAAAGAAATATTTACCCAAGTTGTGCAGTGGTGAGCATTTGGGAGCTTTGGCCATGAGTGAACCTGGTTCAGGATCTGATGTTGTTTCAATGAAGACTACTGCAGTCAAGAAGGGTACTTATCAAGTCAAGGTTTAATATTAACTTAGGTGACAAATGGATTTTGAATGGTAACAAGTTCTGGATTACCAATGGTCCCGGAGCAGATGTCCTAGTAAATAATTGCCCTTGAAGATTCTCATTCTTAGGTTGTTTATGCCAAGACCGATCCTAAGGCACATCAACATGGTATTACAGCCTTTATCATTGAGAAGGGATTTAAGGGATTTTCAACCGCTCAAGTATTACTACTGATCTTATATTCTAAGTTGTAAGAAACTTGATAAGCTTGGAATGAGAGGCTCAGACACATGTGAACTGATTTTTGAAAACTGTGAAGTCCCCGAGGAAAATGTCCTTGGAGAGGTCAATAAAGGTGTCTATGTCTTGATGAGTGGATTAGACTATGAAAGACTTGTTTTGGCTGCTGGTCCTGTTGGGTAAAATTTTATAAGCACGATGATAAAGATTTAGAATTATGCAAGCATCTCTTGATCTAACCATGTCTTATGTAACACAAAGAGAACAATTCAAGAAGAAAATTGGAGAATTTCAGTTGATGCAAGGAAAGATAGCTGAAATGTATACAAAGCTTCAAGCCAGCAGAGGCTATTTGTACTCCTTGGCTAGAGCTGCTGATAAAGGCCAAACAACTAATGCTGATTGCGCTAGTGTAATTCTATTCTGCTCTGAAAATGCAACTCAAGTTGCACTTGAGTGTATTCAATCTCTTGGAGGAAATGGATATATTAATGATTATCCTGCAGGAAGATTCTTGAGAGACGCCAAATTATACGAAATTGGTGCTGGTACAAATGAAATCAGAAAATGGCTTATTGGAAGAGAATTGTTCAGTCATTACTCAAAAAAATAAATACACAAGTATGATATCAATCTCGAAAAATGTATCTAAACTAGTATTAGCTAAAACTATTTAATTTTCCTCAACTTTGCAATAAACATCCCCCCTGATTTACTTGTCTTTGGATCAAACCGAATGGTTTTCTCAAGATATCCTGGTGTTACTGGCATTTTGGCAAGAATGTCCTCAGGAAAAGGGTCGATTAAAACTAGCTTACCCTTTGTCTCTTCATTTTGATCTAAAACATATGAAACCACATCCTCATTCTGACTTCTTGTAAAAGAGCATGTGCTATACACTATTATCCCATTTACTTTAGTCAGATGATAAGCATTCACTAAAAGTTTCTTTTGAAGCGACACAATATTATTTAATTTCTCTTCGTTCATAACTCTCTCTTCAAAATTTTCTATTGTCCAAGTATTGTTTAGTTTAATTTTCTTCTTTTCCATCCTTTCTAGATGTTCTAATTTTTGTTTTTCTCTTCTTTTTCTTTCTTTGTTACTAATGGGTTGAGCTATTTGATCAGGCATAACTTTTTCTATCTTCTTTGACTTAATAGTAGATTCATCTTGAAACTTTAGGAGGTGCTTTATAGAACCGTCATGAGTGCATTCCGCATCAACGAGTACTTTATCGTATCCATTGCTATTATTCGGTATTTTGCTAAACGTTGTTCCATCTTCACAATAGAGAGAAATCAAATCATTGTGGTTGTACTTCTTAACTAAATTTCTACAAATATTGAGTCTATGCTCATTAATGTCAACTCCAGTCAATGTTCCTTTTCCATTCGGATCTTTTGATCTCATAATATCAGCAATATAGCATAATTTCGAACCAGGTGAACAGCACATATCTAGCACATGATCATCAGATAAAGGATCTAGTGAAAAGACAACAGCACAAGAACTTAAATCTATTCCATACAAATTTCCCTCTTTATAAGCAGTTAATTGAGATATCTTTATATCTGACGGTAAGCTATACACATTTGGAATCCATTCAATTGGCTTGAGTTCAATTCCAAGCTCCTGATTTATGTCATCAATATTAACATTTCTTCTAGGATTGATTCTCACATATCTAGGCAAATTCTTCAACGTTTCGTCATTATAAACAGCCTCAATGTCAACTGAGTTCTCTTCTAGATACTTGAAAAACGACTCTGGAAGCTTATTTTTAATACTCACAACCTCTTCATTTTTAATAACTTTTTCCATTACAAACAAAAAATATAGTTAACAAATATATTTTGAAACAAAAGGAATTAATTTATTAATTATACTTCTTCCATCTTCTATCACGTACATATGCTGTTTTACTCAATTGATGAGAGCCTTTTTTTTTATTGTTGGTGATCAAGCTAAACTTTCTCATATCTTTTTCAGATATGAGAATTTAAACAGATTAATTTAATTCGTAGTGATTCAGGCCTCAAATTTTTCTGCACTTAAGTGGTGCTATCACTCAAATTCCTAGACTCATGCATGATTGATATTGAAGACATATCAGAACTCCTACATATGTTGATGATATGAATTACTAGAAAAGTCCCCTGAAGCTGAAGATCTTTTACATTATCATATTTTACAGGTACTTTTCATTTGCATACAAAGAAATGCAAGATTCTATGATCTTTCTTAGATAGAAGATCAGAAGAATCAAATGCAGAAAAAGACATGATTGTTTATTAGCTTTTATCGCAACTCATGCGATATTAAGTCAGTCACTCTCAAACAAATTGAAATCATTAAGATTTATTCTAATCTCATAGAGTCTGATGAACATCCATGCTAAGAGTTTATAGATGCTCATTCTTATGTATTACTCTTAATCTTTGAGTAAATATATTTTCTTATTTTATACTCTAATATGTATTAAATCTGATCATGGAGAAAGACTCCAGTGATATAAATAATGGCATTCATCAAAGGCTCGATCTAGAAGAAATAAATGTGGAATCCCCTCCCAATCGAATGAATACCTCTTCTCTTTATCTAGCAAGCAAAAAGTAATCTCGAGAATAAAATGATAATTTGAAAGCATGGACTTTTCATCACGAGACAGTCCACTCAAAAAGAAAGATAATGGAAACGTCAACTTAAGGCCCTTGCTTCATAGATTAAGCTCGGATGTGCCTATTAAGAGAGTGGATGATGAGGACGAAGAATATAATAAATCAAATAAAGAAAAAACAGGAGACGATTCACCAACCAAACTTCCAAGAGTGTCTCGTTGGACGAAGCTGTCACTTGTTTTCAATGCAACGAATCGTTTCAGAAAGACAAATGTTGTGAGAATAAATAGTGCTGTATGTCTCATTTCATTAACTCTAAACAATAGAAAAATCTAAGAGATATTATGAGAGCTGAAACTTTCTATGAGAGAAGCTCATTATCACCACCGAAAAATAGAAAGGAACTTTATATCTCAGTAATTATTCCTTTTTTTACCCTTATTCACAGCCACATGAAATTCAGAATCAAGCTATCAGTGAGTTCAGAGACCAAGCTGACTTTTTTAAAGCCCTTGAAAGAGGAAGCGATAAAGATATGGAGTATATCAGAAATGCACTTCTTAGGGACCCAAAAAAGTAACTACAACCTCTTCAGAAATCATAATTCTAGAAACTTACATGATCCAGAGGATCCTAATCGAATAGCTAATAAACCAAACTCTTTTGGTTATACTCCACTATATGTGGCATGCAAAAATGGGAATTTGAGAGTAACTCATAACATAAATGAATAATAAGATTTCAGCTGGTTAAAATTTTACTAGACTTCCAAGCAAATCCCTACCAACGATGTCGGGTAATAACTGCTAGTTAATTAATTTAAACTGTCAGGTTTCTCCCACTTTAGAAGAATCTATTTTGACTGTAGCAGCAAGGTAAGATAAAAATTATTGTATCAAGAAGTTAGATGGGGACATATAAATGTTGTAAGCTTTCTACTTGAATCAAAGTTTTCATGGACTACAAAAGAATTAAAAAGAGCTTTCGAGAATGCAACGAACAAAGAAATTAGAAACCTTCTTAAGGAAAAACTAGGAAAGAGCAAAAAATCTCTTTTTACTAAGCTTTTCAAGTAAGAAGAAAACTTACAACCTTTGGTTTTCTATGAGAATATCTTTCTTGATTGAGATCAAAATTTGTATGACCGTCATCTATAAACCTTTGTATCATGTGTCCTCAATTCTTAACATATTTTTGATTTGTTATTGTTTCCTTTTTACTTTATACTTGAAAAAAACAAGAACATGTTTTCATATCTAATTTTTGCATGATTCTCCAGCACAGCCTTTGAATATAAGTTTAAGCAGATAAGTTGCTTAGTTATCTTCTGATATTCGAAGATAGAATTTTGAATTTCCTATTCCTGGGACTTATATACGCTATAAGTCTGACTAGGATTATCATTATCGTGCATATCTTAGTTTTTTTTAAATTAATTATCAATTTTTAGTCATGTCACAATACTTTAGCAGTTCGAATAAACGTGGTGAGTTGAACGAACTCCATGAGGATCTAAACAGTCCCAAGTTTGAAAAAAAGAAGGAAGCTCTCAAAAAGGTTATTGCTCATATGACCATTGGCAAAGATGTATCACCTCTTTTTCAAAGTGTGATCAAATGCCTTGAAGTTAATGATCTTGAAATCATCAAGCTGGTTTATCTTTATATCATCAACTACTCTCGAACAAGACCTGATGATGCTATCATGGTTGTTAATCTTTTTAGAAAGGTAACACTCCGTTATCAATAAGCTGAGATAATTTATAGGGAGCAAAGAACACAACTAGTCCTTTGATTAGAGCTTTGGCTGTTAGAACTATGGGATGTATTAGAGTTAAGAAGATTAATGAATATCTTATTGAGCCACTGAAAGATTTACTTAATGATGAGGATCCATATGTGAAAAAGACTGCAGTTTTATGTGTCCCAAAGGTTTATGAAGTGAGCCCCGAACTCGTCGAGCAACATGGAATAATTGATATCCTCCAAAGAATGATTCAAAAGGAGGGAAATTCTTTGGTTTTGGCAAATCTTGTTGTTGCCTTTCAAGAACTCTCTGAAATGAGGTAGATTGAGTAATAATTATCGAATCATGTCCTAGAGGGGGAAAAAGTTTGCTTCAAATGAATTTCCAATTACTTCAAAAACTATTGCTTGCCATAAATGAATGCATCGGTATTTTATCAAGAAATCACTTAACATTTCAGAATGGGGACAAGTTTTCATTTTAGACAACCTTCTGAGCTATGTGCCTAGTGATGCGAAGGAAGCAGAAAGGTAATCTTATTGTTATCAGACTATATTTCATAGTATTATCGATCGTGTCATTCCAAGATTAGCACATATTAACCCTGCTGTCGTTCTTTCAAGCATTAAAGTCATTGTTAAGTACATGGACTATATGACCAGTGCAGAAAATATTAAGGCATTGTGCAAAAAGATATCACCTACACTCGGTATTATTAGTAAGGTGGTCTCTCTGATATTCTCTAGTCACCTTGTTGAAACAACCTCCAGAAATTCAATACGTCACACTCAGAAACATTAACTTCATCGTCGAAAAGAGACCTCACATCCTCGAAAAAGACATCAAAGTCTTTTTCATTGGATTCAATGATCCCTATTATGTGAAAGCTGAAAAACTAGAAATTATCACTAAGCTAACTGATGCTAAAAACTTTGAGATTGCTATTGCTGAATTGGCTGAATATGTCAATGGAGTTGATCCTGAATTTGGAAGAAAAGCTCTCAAAGCTATTGGAAAGATCTGTCTTAGAGTTGATAAAGCAGCAGAAAAGTAATAACTAACCAAGAATTAAAAGTAATATCATATAGATGCATCAGTGTACTTAAAAATATCCTGCTTGAATGCAACAACGCACCTCATGTTCTTGCTGAGTCAGCTGTTGTGTTCCAGATTATTTATAGAAAATATCCAGAAAAGTTTGTCTATGATGCTCCCTTCAAAATTATGTCAGAGAATTTACAACTGATTACTGAACCTGAGCCGAGAGGATCCTTAATCTGGCTGATTGGTGAATTTGCTGATAAAATAAAAGAGAGTGTTGATATCATAAAAGGCTTGACTGAATAGTAAGCATTCAAAGAATGTACAGTAACAATTTAGCTATCTTGAAGAGCCTGCTTTTGTTCAACTCCAAATTTTAACCGCAGCCGTCAAAGTATATTTGAAGAATCCTGATGAGTCTGAGGATTTAATCGCAACTGTTCTTCCACTTGCAAGCGAAAATAATGAAAATCCTGACGTTCGTGACAGGCAAGTCTTAAAACAGTTCACTTTTAACTGACTAGAGGATATATATACTGGAGAATGTTGTCCACTGATCCAGAGAAGACCAAGAAGGTCGTCCTTGCTGATAGACCCATCATAGTCGAAGAATCTCATACTTTTGAAGAGACTCTATTAAACAATATGATTGAAAATATATCTATGGTGGCTTCTGTTTTCCACAAAACTCCAGAACAATTTTTACCTAAAGCTGTTCTGGAATCTGCCAGAAGGTATTCTATATAGCAAAGTCTCTAATTTAAATAGATATGTGGAAGAAGTTGAAGAAGAAAGTCCCGAAGTCAAAGAAGCTGAGAAAGCTGAAGATAAAAAGACTCCAGATGAATCTAAAGCAGACAAAAGTCCCCCTAAAGAGAAAAGTGTGTCGAAGCCTGACTCAAAGCTTGATAACAAGCAAGTCAATATAGCTGATGAAATTGATCTACTTGGAATGGGTGACAGTAACCCAACTCCTAAGACACAACCCACAAATGTAACTTCACCTACAAACAACAATGCAGGTAGTGGAGATTTACTTGATCTTGTTTTTGGAGGAAGCACAACTACCTCTACAACTAACACCAGCACGCAAAATGTGCAAGGAATTGGAATTGATGATGATTTATTCTCTCTTGGAACTACTACTTCAACGATCGAATCCTCAACACCTGTACCCTATGATGTACAACTTTTCAATTCTTCATATTAATTAATAGGTTGTCTTAAATGAAAATACTTCTGGTCAAAGTGGAAAGAAAGGACTCAGGGTCGAAGCATCTGTCCTCAGAGAAAATCAAAAAATTTTACTTGGCTTAAGACTAACTAACTTGACCATGAATGTCATCAAAGACTTCACTATGCAGTTAAAACCAAACTTCTTTGGACTAACTATTGAATCTGTCCCATTAATTGAACTTCAACCACAAGGCCATCAAGAAGTCAAACTTACAATTAGTACAAATGGACCAAAAGACGTTACTATTCCCTCCCCACCCCTCCTTCTGACAACAGGAATGAAAAATAACTTAGATACATTTTACTTCAATACTCCATGCATGTATCATGTTTTATTGGTAGGAAAATACTTTGATTAGTTCATTAACATCATAGGATCCTAAAGGAGAACTTTCTCCTAATGATTTTAAACAATACTGGAAGCAAATTCCAGACTCAAGCGAACTCCTGATTGATATTCCAGAAATTTCTAACAATGTCAAGAACGAAGAAGGAATGAAGAAGTTGATGAGAAAAAACAATATTTTCTTTATCACCAAGAGAACAAATGATAAAAACCAAAGTAATGATTTCCTAATCGATTTCATATATTATAGACGTGTATTATTTCACATCTAAGAGTGTTGATGACTCTATTTTCTTGATCCAGATCAGCATTCCAAGCTTGAAATTCCCAGGAGGATGCAGTATTTCATGCAGATCTACAAAACAACAGCTTATTCCATTATTTTTACAATGCTCTCAATTCATATTAAAGCAAGGTTTATAAAGACATGCAATAATTAGAATATAAAAATTTTACCGAATAAGAAATATCTTAGTGTAGTCATACAGCAAAATCTCATTGAGTTTGTTTTACACAAATCAAATGATTAATTACTTCCCCAAGCTTTTTTATCACTAATAGTCAAATACAGAAAATCATCTGGACTTTTATATCTTTGATATAATTCTCCAAATAAGTCACCTTGTCATTTGAATCAATGAACATATTAATTTTACTTATTTTTACAAGAATTGATCCATTAACGAATAGAAATAATGCTGTACTCTCATCAATTTTAGCTTTCTCACGAATCACTTGAAGCATATTCATAACTTTCAATGATCCAGCAACTAAAATCCTAAAACTTGTGAAATTGGAGTCAATGAGATATTACACTTTCTTAGTTGAGAAAGCTTCCAAGTTTGAATCCTTCTCCCTTTGTAATACAATAGGTATATGCCCCTTGACTTCTTGCATGAGGGTAGAAGCATATTTCTTTCTTTCATCTGGAGTTTTGTAAGATTCAAAACTTCTTTTTGCTTCTAAGTTATTCTTCATGTTAATTGTTTAATTACAAATTGTCCTTAATGAGACCTTATCAGAATTTAGAGAGAAACTAATGTAATACTAATCCCATAGAATTGTATCTCCATCCTTGCAAAGTTTGTTATATTAGGGAATAGTAAATTTCATGGCTTAAGAGATCAACAACTAATCTCAATACTATAGACGCATTCATTAATTACTAACTCTTCAAGAGGCGATAGAAATTCTCTCAAAAGAGTTGAAATATTTTAAAAGCACTGATAGAATAAGGTTGGTTTGAAGAGCTGAAAAAAAGAATCTAAGCATTACCTGAATTAATTTTATTTAAAGATCATGCAGAACAATTTTAGCCTTAAGGAACTTCTTACAAAAAGATCTACATTAGGAGGCCTCTTAGGGATAGCAACCTTGGGTAAATGCTCTCCTATCCTTTAATCATTCAAGCCTGTTCTATATATTATCTTGTGAAAAGTTCCAATACAAATAATTCAAAAGAAAATGGACTTTCTCAAGAAAAAGGTCTTCAAATAATTAAGGAGCCACCAGGGTTAAAAAATTATGGAAATACATGTTTTATAAATTCAATTCTCCAGGCAAAACAACTGAAATTTGTGCATAATTTTATAGGCTTTAGCATCTTTACCACATTTCCTGAAGTTCATGGTGAAATTAGCAAAATTGGCTCATAATCCCGACAAATTTGATAGTAGAATCATATTAATGTTAAATGAGATACTAACATGTAATTCACATTGGATTTATGATCACAAGCTCAGATTTAAACAGGAACAACGAAGAGACACTTTATCCTATTGAATTTATCAACTTGTTAAACCAAAAATCAGACTTTAATTTTTACCAGGAGCAACAAGTAATCACTATTCATCTATCATAATATACTAGGATTGCCATGAATTTCTTAAAATGTTAATGGGAATATTAGACGGAAAGCTAAAAGCAAATGCTATTGATTTGACAAGATCTCTAAATCCAAAAAATACCATTCATCAACAAAAAGGTTCGTTATAATCTCATTAAGTCAGCTTTAGTTTCTAATCCTTTTAATGGTTACTTTGCACAAATTCTTCAATGCATTCAATGTTCTCATAAAGTAAAAATTCTTGAGCTTGCATCAATTCATAGTATCACATGAAAGTAGAATGTTTTAATGATATCTCGTTATCAATTGAGAAAAAGGTTTTCATTTTGCTTTGCTTTATATTTATAGTATTCAGAATATCACTGACATCAAGACTGCTTTTAATCACTATTTTGAGCCTGAATTCCTGGAAGGTATGTCTTCATCATAGAAAAATCCTCAAATGTCATAGATGTTGAGTGCTTAGAGTGCTCACTCAAACAATTAATAAAGAAGAAAGAGGAATCCTTAGCGAATTTAGAAAAAAGGATTCTGAAAGCAGAAACAAAAAGTATAGCTTATCTGTGAACTCTCAACTTCTTAGCACAACTAGCAAACCATTTAGCCCAACAAATCACATTTCTTAAAGGGAAAAAGCAAAAGTCCGTCTTAGATCAAGAAGAGCTGAGTATGATCTTAGTTATAAAACTAATATCTAGCTGCATCTCTTACTCATCTCGTTGAGAAACAACTTTCAGAGCATGAAGAGAAAGGGCAAGCAAAAGAGTTCTTATTACATCCCTATAAAAAGGTGAAAACAACCATGAAGAAATTTATTCGATTTGTCAGGCTTCCAGTAATACCAAGTTTGCATTATTTATATTGAAGAAAATACTCTGCATTCATCTTAATAGAGTCACAACTGATCGTTTTGGAAATCTGATTAAAATTGATAAGCATATTGCCTTCAAAGAAGAACTTAAGCTTGGAGACTGGGTAATCTAATGATCTATCTCTTGAATGCTCTAGTTGGACCAAAAATTATTCAATGAAGATGCGCAAGCAGAATATCAACTTTCTGCTGTAATTCGACATTATGGAACTGAATCCTTTGGTAGGATATAATAACTAATGTTGACATTTGAAGGACATTATATCACATACCGAAGAGCTTGGCATGAAAAGGAGTATCCACTCAAAGAGAAAAACAATAAATTTATGAAGACGATATGGAGTTATACTTCTGATGATCGTAAATTATCTTAAGCACTTTATTCATACATAGAAACCTTCGTTGTAACGAAGGAGGAAGTATTGAGTTGCCCAGCTTATATGCTCTTCTATGAAAGGGTTTAACTTATACTGAATAACATCTGACTTATGTGAATTAGGGTAAATATTCATTTTAAATCTATACAATCTACATGAATTACTATGTATTTGAAATAAGTGAGGAAGGCTTTGCCAACCAAGAGTGAAAAATGGTCTCTTTTATGATCCTTACAAAACCCTCACATTAACGATTTTAACATCAATTAATGGTTTATCTGTTGAATCAGTTTCAACATTTTCTATTGCTTGAACAACTTCCATTCCTTTGATCACTCTTCCAAAAACTGTATGTTTGTTATCGAGCCAAGGACATGGGACAGTAGTAATAAAGAACTGAGAACCGTTTGTATTTGGTCCCGCATTTGCCATGCTCAATGTAAATGGTCTGTCATGCCTTAAAGCTCGGTGAAATTCATCTTCAAATTCGCCACCCCAGAGGGACTCACCTAATAATATTACAACAGAAATTGATTCTTCTTACCTCCTGTGCCATCTCCTTTTGGATCTCCGGTTTGAATCATAAAACTCTTAATCACTCTGTGGAATATGCATCCATCATAGTATCTAAATCTTTGAGAATTTGAAAAATTGCTATTACCCTTTCTTTGCTAAGCCGATAAAATTTTCAACAGTCTTAGGACAATACTCAGGATAGAGCTTGACATGTATGTCACCTTTTGTTGTTTGGATGACAGCCTAATAGATCAGTTCAGTAACTCAGTTAGATTACTTCAGTGGATAGAGTTGAAGTTGTTTGTGCTTTGATTATTTGATTTTCTTCTTTTGTTGGTTTTTCGACAAAAATGTCTCTTGAGTTTTGAGCTAATTTATCTTCTGTATCCTCAGGCTCTCTCTTTGTAAAGATGTAAAATCTATTCTTTTTAAAAGCTGTACAAAATATGCTGGGATCAGGTTCCTTCTTTTGAGATGATGACCCTCCTTGACCTGAGCTACCAGTGGGATTTTTCATAGGCTTTCCTTGGAATAAGAAAACTTTCAAGAATCTTTCTGTGTTCTCATTTTTCCCAAGTAATCTAACAAACTGATATTAAATATATAGCTTGCTATGATTACCTTATTGGTTTTGATATTCATAAATTTGATTCCAAAAAGTGTAGAATATGCTATAATATTATCTGACTCGTCAAACTCCACTGTTGTTTCAATAAGATGGTCAGGATTCTTTTCAATTTCCTTTTTGATTATCAAATGATCTCCATTTAAGATACTTTTTCCAGTGCCATACGTCTGTCAAAGTCTATTCTTTCAAGTCTAAATGGATCATACTCAGCACTTGGATTATTTTGTATTTCCACATATTTCTATTTACTTTAATGATTAATCGTTGGTAATCTACTTGGAAAGTTTCGTCATAGGTTCGATAAATTAATCCACTTTTAAACTCGTATACTCTGACAATGCGATCTTTTCCCATAATAGCAAAATACTCATTATTATGACTAAGATTCAAAGAAAGAGCAACAGTTTTTTTCTAAAGCTTAGAAAAAAAAGAGTTCAAGGTCTACTTTCACAAGATCAAATAAATCTGAAGTCAGTTTAGATTTAATTTGGATCTCTTTTTTGTCCTTTGGGAAATCTATAGAATGATTCAAATTGATTATTTATGAAACCCCCTGTTTCAGGATCCCAATATTCTATGTATCCTGCTGAATCAATTGAGATCATGACCCCATATTTCGAATTATACTATTATTTTGTTTTAAAAGTATGACTATCAAATACTTTCATATGTCTGACTGGGTGTTTGTGGATCTTGACGATTTGAGTCGGGGTATTCTCTATCTTGGCCTCTTCTCCTTCAATTTCTATATATCTGGAAAGCTTTTCTTCTTCCATGAGCCTGATCTCCCCTTCATTAGCATTTGAACTAAAGAATGAAAGAATAAAGACATTCTCTCTACATTGCAATCATGGATAATTTTGATTGTTCCTTTTCAATATATTGACAACAATAAGGTGTAAAATTCAATTTTGTCATATTAATCATATCAAAACCCATGACATCAAATATTTTGATGAATTTATCCGAAGAAGAAACGGTTGCTAGACGCTGGTGATTTAACGAAAGACTATATCCTGTGATCACACCTATATAATAAATATCTAGTATAAATCATGATACCATAATGCGCTCTGAAGTGTTTCACGAACTCAATTAACTGATAAGTTTTTCTCCAAAACTTCATGAACCCATCTATACTTATCGTAATGATGTGGTTGTTCACTGAAGATACAACAACTAAAATTTCAAGACTTATGTCACAATATTCTACTTCCGTTGACGATATCTTTATGATTATAGGACTTTTCATATAGCTCCGCTGAAGGCAAATTTTCCTCATATAGGTCGTTTTCATTTACTAATCATTGAGGTGAGAAGAACAAAGAAATACACTTTGGAATTTTTCTTAGACTTGGTCCAACTACATCTTCATCATCTTCTTTTTTTTCTCTGAGTTTTTTTATTAGCTGAATCTTGCTCTCACTCTTTTGTTTCAATATTCTAGGATCAAGTTCAAAATCTTCGAGATATTCTTTATTGCCCTCTTTATTATTCATTTGAATTAAAAAAAAACTTCAGATTCGCTCGAACAAATTGCACTTCTATTATCAAGAAAATATTTTTAGTTTCTTTCTCTAAATGGGCTTATTTTCCTCAACTATTTTTTGACTGTTGCTGCTATCTTATTGAGTATACAAGAAAATAAAGAATTTTGGGCTTTTGAATTGAAAGCCTTAGTTGTTTACTTGCTGATAATAATTCTAATCCTAAATTAAACATACTATTTGGAAAAGCAGAACCTCTGAAAGGGATCAATTTAGATCACATCATGATGGATCTATTGAATGCTCTATATTCTTTCATTAACAACAAATATATCAAGGGGGAAAAATATCACTCAAGGAATGCTCAATTTTATGCTCTTAATTCCAAATGATAATTAGAGTCTTGACATTTTTGAATATTTACTGAAATAAGTTTTGTTATGCAATTGTACAAAATTATCGAGGTTTGTAGGTGTTTTGTAATATGTTTTTGACTCCCTTTGCATTGTTTACGCATTGCTCTATTATAATAACTATTTCTATAACCAGGAATCTTACTTAAGCAAGTTATTTCAGTATTATCAAGCTTATCATCTTTTCCTTTAAGAACTCCACACTTTTCTGAGCAGATCTTGGTGAATTCAATGACAGAGTGGAAATAATCAAATTCAGTGATGCTTCTTGGGGCTTCGTCACTCATTTATCGAATCTTAATGAAAGTGAGAATCTAATATTGAATTAAAATTATCAATTTGTTATGCAAATCTAATACTTTGTCTCTCTCACTCTAAGAAACGTCTTTGGAGCACATTGGAGACCTGATAACTTTTGGGTGAATTTTTTCTTAAATTACAATCTATGAAATCGAATTTTCAGGGAATCTAGTTCCACCAAGTCAAGTGGACCTAGATATCAAGTTTTACTAACTATAAGAAATACATAGGCTTCTCTTACACCTTCGAGCAATTATAAGACATCATTTTTTAATCATATTGGACCTTGTTAGCTTTGCTTGTAAAGTGAATACCTTCTCCTTCTAAATTTGGAGCTAAAGTGTTATCTCAAGAGATGTCATCTGTACCACAAGGAAGACACCAGAGGAGGATGTTATTTCCGAGAACTGACTTCAGGTTTTGATAAGTACCCATATCATAAGCAGCCTAGCTCCTTTACAAAGAAGAAAATAAAATAAATACATTCTTCTTGTTTTCACAATATTCTAGGGTTGTCTTATTAATTGAGACGAGCCAAAGATGGAAACAGAAAAATCCAGTTAAGATAATTCCCAAAACAATTGAGAGGGCATATGTAAAGAAGATGATGAAAACTTTCCAGGTTGGAATCTGATATTTTAAAGATATTTCGTAAGCTGATTACCTCGAGATTGAAAATTGTATCTGTCACAGCCTCTGTGTAGGTAATAACCATGAACCATATGGATAAAACTTTCATTAACTCGATTAATAATAATATTTTACCTCCATATAACACCATATTTAAAAAGTATTTGTAGTTGAAAAATCCAATGCATCTTCCAACCCAAGGACAGTGATGATCCATTTTCAATATACAAGTATTGCATTGCTTACAATGGTGAGTTCTTTCAGGCTAGATAGTTATAATATTTCTGAGTTTTCTACCTTGAACTTTTGGCAATGAGCACAAAATCTAATATTCTCTCTTTTCATAGCATTATAGAGAGCAATCTGATTAAGTTGTTCCAAGAATTGTGGATCTTCAATAGACTCTCTAACAGAACCATCTTCACCTTGATCACCTTGTTCTTGTGGTTCTTCTTCATGATGAAATTCTCCTAAACTTTTTGAAGAATAGTGCGAATATGATTACTATCTGAATTTTTGTCACTAATAAGTGGCTGGTTTTCTACAGTTATATTGCCTTCTTTATTGAGAATAATCACACTTTCTTCTTCTTTCTGAGATTCGGTTGCTTTAGAATTTAGCTCTTTCCTCTTTTTCCAACGATTCCTCAATACTCTCTTCTCAATTTCTAATGCTCTTGTTGCCTTTTCTTCTGTCTTCAGATTAATTTCCTACTGGATATTTGATATCTTTAAAGAAATTACCTTGGAGACAAGACCTGCATGAGTGAAGATGGTTTTGAAGATAGAGATCATTAAGATGATCAACAATAGATGTAACACAAAGCAGTAAATAGCTCCTTTCTGTTGTTGATGTGATAATTCAATTTCTGCACTTTGGAGGGTACTGATCATATTCTGGGTATAACCTGAGATTGTCTTAATAGTAATGAATAAAGCAGGTGTCCCTCCGGGAAGTTTCTTTTCTTCCTGATGGTAATTGTATGAGTCATTCAAGAGAGGGATGTTGTATGTCTAGAATTTAAGGATGTCCCACATTTTTAGGTACTATCATGTAAGTAAAGTAGATATAACTGATGATTCCAAAGAGTAAGCCCACCGGAAAATAAGCAGCAAGCTTATGAAAGAAAATATTCTGCTGTTTGGCCATCCTATTTCAATCAAACATACTACGAAATAATTGTTTAAAAACGCCTAACTCTAAAAGAAGGAATATATCACATGGAAATATTTATTAAACGCTTCGAAATCCTTCTGAATACTGGAATCAAGTTTAAAAGAGAATAATTTCAACATTTCAGAAAAAAAGAGTTTAGTTCTTTTATATTAGTTTTTTTGTCCTAAAGAACCTTTTCATATAACTAATATACACATATGCCAGAATGCATACTGTCCCAATCGTTAGCAAGCTGAAGAGAATAAGCTGAGAGGAGATATTATCAATCGATGTGCTAATAGCATCTTCATAAATAGCTGATGAATGGGCATCAAGTTTTATATTTTTGAGTGCCTCCTTTATTCTCTTCACTGTTAGCTCCACTTCATTTAGGCTTTCTTTCTGAATAGCATCACTATAGTCTTTGGCTTCAACTCCAATTTTTAAATTGAGACGAACTCTGGTCATCCCAATTCCATAATTCGAGAAACAAAATTTGTAGTTTCCTTCATTGAACGCTGTGAATGAAAACTTATATATAGTGTTATTTGCAAGCTCAACAATAGTTTCATCCCTTTCATTCTTAATGTGACCTTCAAAGGCTTCAAAGTTAGCATTAGGCTCAACTTCTCCAACTACTAGCACATTTTCAGCTAAAAACTCTGCAAAACATACTTCTCTTCCTCTTCTAATATCAAAAGAGAATTCCAAAGAAAAAGTCAATGAACTCTGGACCAATAATAAGGCTAAAACCAAGAAAATCTTTTTCATCCTATCTTCAAATAAAAAATATGATTTACAATTTAGGATTCGAGGGGTAGTGATGATTGTTATCACTATTTTTTTTTATACAGTCTCATTCTCTAGCTAAAATATGACTATTTTTTCCCGATCTGCGATAGAATACTAGATTTTTTCTTCTAATTCACTACTGAATACTTCACAGAATAATACTACTGAAAGAAACGATTTGGATTGTTTGAGCAAAAGTTAGAATAAAAATAAGCTTTTAAGCTTATCCTTGAGTTTATGTTACAAGTAATCCCTTCATGTATACAGAGTACTTTATTTGCTTTAGCTTTGATTTTCGTTTTCACTTTTCTGGCTTTCATGGTCTCCATCACTATGAGTATTCTTTGGACTAATCTAAGAAATTTTGAGATAAAAGACTATGGGGCTTACCACTTTCTGAACCAGATCCTCCTCTAAATTTTGGATATATTCTTTGGCTAAATCAGTCTCATATCCTCTTCCGGATGATTGACTCTTCACACTTCTTTCACCAGATTGTCTCTCTTCTTCGTCTTCAGATCTCTCTGTTTCTTTAACTTTCTAAATATAAGTTCAATAATCCAATATCATACAGGTTTATCTTCTGAATCAGAAATTGAATGAGCAGATTTAGTTTCAACTTGCTTTTCAGATCCCTTTTGATTAAAGGCTTTTGGCTGGTAGTGACTTGGTTGAGATTTATCCCCTTGTACATTATATTTAGATTCCCAAGTAAAAGGACGATTCTGAATGTTATTCAAGATAGTATTAGTTTTTTACATCTCTAAGAGCTTCAAAATAAAGTGCTGCATATTCAATGATATCCTCCGGTTGATCGCGGAGAATTTCTCTTGTGAGGTTATGCACAATATCATTAAATCCTTGAGGAATAGGATATTTTTGAAGGTATTTGCTCGCCATATTTTATTTAATTTCAGTTATGCAAATCAAATGAGATGGAAGAATCTTTTTTTACATTACAATACAAACAAACACAGCTTGCAACAAAAAGCGAAGTTATTCAGATTTAACTTTCTTCTTTTTCTTCTTTTCTCCAGCCTCAACTTCGAGAGGTTCCTCTTGGACTTCTTCGACAACCTTTTGCTTGTTCTTCTTCTTCTTCTTCTTCTTTTTAGCCAATTCACTTGGGTCTTCGAAATAGAGGTTTTCAGCTTTTAACTCATCCAAGACTTCCTTCATAGCATCAACGTTCTTTTGTGTCTTTTGTCCAGTCTCCAAGAATGCCAATCTTTCTTCTACTTGTTCCTTCATTTTTTCACCAAAGCGGCTAGTGGGCTTTAAAGTAAGCAATGTCAAAAATATTCATACCAAGAGAGCGAAAGAATCCAATCTAGCAGCCAAGGAGCATTTGTTAGCAATATATCTGGAGATCTTTCCCTTATCTTTAGCCTTGGCTCTACCAATGTAGGAAGAGTGATACAACAATCCATATTTTGGAGTATTTCCTCTGGTTTTAAGAGCTCTGAATAAGGCCTTCTCAGCACCAAGAATTTGAATGGTTGAAGCAGGACATTTGGCCAAATTAGTCAAACTTCCAGCTTGGCAAATCAGCTTAGCACCAACCTATAAAGACTTAGTCTAGGATTAGTGAAACTTTACATTTTCTCCAATGAATGCAGTCAAGTTAGGAGCAACAGATTCCATTTTATCTTTAAGGTATTCCTTTAGTTCGTCTCTATACTCGTATCCGCTGATAACTTTTTCGCAGAAACTGAGGAGGGTTGACTTGAACATTTTAATGAGCCATTCGATTGTCTTACCATATCTTCTTCACTGAGTTCTTGACCCATGGAAGCAGTTGCAGCTTGATGAATTTTCTCAGCGAGACCTGCATCAAGAACAATCTCTTCAAGTTGGCTAATCATATCAGAAGTGAGCTTGCTTTTATCCTGAATTATCAAAGATGTGTTTTCTTATTTATACCTGGATGAGAGAAACCAATTTCACATAGACTCTGTTATCGGAGACAATCTTTACAAGTTCGGGGAAATGCCAAGAGTACCATTCTTTTATTCTCATGGAAAATTGATTCAAGTTCTTTTCAATTTGATCTAACAAAGAAATGGTTTGAATAATATGTCTGTCTTGTCTGGCGATATCAGTAGAAGCTTTATTTCTTGAGAAAGCGTGTCCGAGACCCAAACTGGCCTTGATAAGGTCCTTCTCTTGTAAATCTAAAATATTAACAACCAAGACAACTATCTTACTCTTCTTTTTCATAAATTTGGTAAAATGGAGTCTTAGTCCTCTGAAGATTTCGAAGATAGCATCACTAACTCTAATTGGAATGCCAAATCTCTCAGTAATCTTTGTTGCCAAAACTTTGTCAAGAACGGCCAAATGAAGCTTTGATCCTTTGGCTTTTGAGATGGCAACTTCGAGAAAGTTGATCAGATCTTCACTTAACTCAGATTCAGCCAAAGCTTTCATATTAGCAAGGGCTTTGTCAGCACCTTGGAATGACATGAAGGATTTCAGTTTAACCATCTTGGAGAACTGCTCGAAGGACTCAATTGAGTTCTGGACCTGTTTTAATGTGGTAGAAGTCTCATCAAACTCAACTTTTTCGAAGAGAGCATAACCTGCTGCTGTTTCGTAGAGAAAATATAAACTCATATCTTTTATTTAATTAATAGAGCAAGTTTTTATATCATACAAATTGATAGAAACATACTACTTCTTTTCACTCACTTCATCTTCTAGAATTTCATGATTATAAGTTGTTTTGAACTTCTTCTTCCAAAGTGTAGCAATTCCTTTTGATATCACCATTTAATACTAATAATCATACCTTTGAGGTGCTTAGGGTCTGTGACAGCAACGACTGTTTTATATAAGCTTCCAGGTATGATATTGAGCTTTGGCTGCATTTGTTGCATGATGGAATCAACGAAAAATTCTTCTCTCCTATCTACTAGTATTTCTTTTTCAATTTCTTCTTTAGTTTTAGTTAATTCTTGAGTAGGAGTTGTTTGAGCTAATTGCGGGTTGATGTCTGGTTTTTGATTTGATTTATATAGCTCTTGGAGTTTCAGCTTTGCATCGATCATCTTAGCATATTCTTCTTCAGGTCTATCAGCATAGATAATTTTACATCTATTCTTTTTGCAGAAATAGAGTGGATACAACTTATCCAACATATCTACTCTTAATCCTATCAGATAAATTGTGATCTAATGGACACATACCTTGAATATCTTTTATGTCCTCAGATTTTATTTTTGCAAAATACTCAACCCTTTGCATGGTCTCATCAAACTTTGGATTGCTCATGATTTTAGTGTACGTGTTTTGATATTCTTTCTCTGACAGCTGTATTGCCACTAGATTTGGTTTTGAGAGATTCAACATATCATAAAGAGTAAAAAAAGAATCTATGTCTGGTTGCTTGTATCCATAGAGATAAAGGAAAGACATTGTACTATACAATATTTTTACATTTTCCTTTTCTATAAGTCGCAATCTCTTCTGATAAATCTCATCTATTTCTTATTATTGGCAGAACTTTAATGGGTACCTTTCGAAGAAGATCCTACTTTGTTATTCTGGGTGATATAATATATTCCTGCTCCACATACACCAACCATGCTACCCAGAACTGCTATTTTCTCAACTATCGACATTAAATTTGACTTCCTAGATATTTAGATGTTTAAATAAGGCAAACAGAAAGATTCTTAAAATCATACATACACAACAATGTTTTAAATGGAATTAATGCATGAAGTTTTCAGCGTAGAGCCTTCTGAGTTGTTGCAAGCTCATGAACATGACAATGTTCCAGGAAACAATTCTACTGCAGTTAGCTGTAAATCCATTATAGAATGCCAAGGGCCCCTAGTAATTAGTGATGACGAACAGAAGATTACTTCATTTTTCAGTGTCTTAACGATACAATCAAGTGGATTCTTATAACTTTCACCTTGGCCTTTCTTTAAGATTAAGACAGAATAGTGGAGACCTTACAAGTGAATTCATCATTCTGGTTTTGACTACATCAAATGGAGAACCAAAAATAACTGCCAAGAAACCAGCGAGCTAAGAAAGATCAAGATAAATTTATAATTTGGTACAGCAGAGGCTACAAAATGGCACCCAATTCCATCATTGAGGAAACCTCTGGAAATAATCTGATACTTGATTTCATCATAACTAGCTAGTTCGACAGCATTAATAACAGAGTTTCTCAAAATATTTGGCATAAGTCCCCTCCATAAGCCTCCAACTCTAAAATGTATAACAGAAATCATAATAATCGAACCCTTCTTGTTTGAAAATCTTTACATATGCATCCATAACACCATTGTATTTCCTAGGAACACCAGGTGGAAGACGACCTTCAGCTTGAAGCCTAACTTTGACGACATCCTAATATGAACAATTAAGTAAATCGAGAGATACAGTTGGGTTGGCTACTGTTATTCCGATAGCTCCGGTAGTCAAACCTGCAGCAATTTTTTTGGATAGAGGAGGGTCACCTTTGAAGTCTTTACCGCAGTAAAAGTCTCTAACCTAAGTTGATTAGATCGGGCTTAATCAATTTGATACTGTATCATAGAGTCCAATTCTTATTGAGGCAAACACTAATTGTCTTTGTAAACCAGCAACACTTCCTTTCCATAATGACAAGGGGCCTTCTTCTCTGGCGACTTTAAGTACAGTATCGAATAATCCTTTGTATTTGGGGGCTTCACCTGGCTTAGCATTAGAGCCCTGGATTTGAAGTCTAACTTTTGCTGTATCTAGAGGTATAGTGGCGATCTATTTTATGTTAGAAAATTTTCAAGGAAAACAACTTCACCAATACATCCAGCAAAACCTCCTGTTAAGAACATAACCCATAATGGAAGCTTTGGTTGATTAGCTGAGGTACTTGGTGCCATTTTCCAGTTTATTAAATCTTTATTTTTACTCTTTAATAATACGTAATTCTCATCAGAGTTGAAGATTACCACAGCATATGTATTCAATATCATACTAAATTACTTATTCAAAATCGTGCATGATATCTCTGTTATTTGCAAAAGAGAGATGTTTCAACTATTTTTTGCTATGACTTCTTGAACCACTATTAAGTGTAAGAAAAAACATGCACACAATTTTCAATACCTTCTACTACTGCTTCTTGAAGCACTTCTGGACCTACTTCTATTTCTTCTGTGCCTTCTGTTGCTATGACTTCTGCTTCTGCTCCTACTCCTACTTCTATCATATTTATTTCTTCTAGATTTGTTTCTGTGGTGTCTGTCTCTATCACGACGTCTATCCTTAGATCTGGATCTTGAGTAGGAGTCAGATCTAGTTGAATTGTCAGGTAACGAATTCAGGAAATTTACCTATCTCTTCTTCCTCTGGATCGGGAGATACTTCTAGTAAATTATGACCCCAAAAAAAATCATTCTGACCTTGATCTAGGACAATCTTTTTTTATATGTCCTTTTTCTCCACAACGATAGCATTTATTTCTAAATATCAATAAATATTAATAAATTTCTTGCTTCCAGCTTGATTCGCGACATTCATTAGCCCTATTCATTGTTAGCAAATTTAGTTTCAAAAGCAGATAAAGAAAAGTAGCTTCATATTTCAGCTTTCATCAAAGTAAAACTTCCTTAAGGTAGATAGATATATCTCAAAAATTTGATCATCAAAAATTGAGTCATCTTTGAAAGAAAAATGATAAGATCATCTAATTCATGCCCTCATTTGAAACATGAAAGATTAGGTATTTCTTCAAGGAAAAATTGATAAATTGCTGTCTTCATACCAATGGCCTCTTTTTCCACAATTATAGCAAATATCTCTCTCACTCGGACCTCCTCCTCTAGATGAATTTTTTTTATTCTCTCCTATCTCAATTAAATCAAGATTACTGAAGTGATTACCGGCCCATTCAACCTTAAGCTTGGAATCTTCAAATGTCTTTCCATCCATGTCATGAATAGCATCTTCAGCCTCCTTAGTGCTGGAAAATTCCTGAATTGTTCTTCAAAATAGTTGGATAAGTATTACAATAAAAGCAAATCCGTTTCTCATTTCAATATCTTTGATCTTTCCAAACTTATTGAAAGAATCCTCTAGATCTGATTTGCTGGTGTCTTTGGGTAATTTTCCCACAAATATCTTTGTCTTTGACATTTGATTTTTGGATTAATTAAATTCTAAGAAGGTAAAAAATCGAAACCTAAAGCAAAAAAAAAAAACTGACAAGGTATGAATTTAATTATTCCATTATCATTAGGACTGAAAAATCTCTAACACTACCAAGCTAGCCAAAGACAAATACAATAATCTCTTCATAAATACTCGTTAGATCAATGTTAATATTTAAAATAAATCAAAATAAAACAGATGCTGGCACTCTCGAACAAAGTGGCAAACCTAGTCAAAGATTCTTCAACAAATAATGACAGAGACACTGAGAAAAAAGGACTAACTCTAGGAAAAAGAAATACAAATAATGATACTCTAACTAAAGAAGAAATAATGAAAAGTATGGGCATAATAGATCCAAGTATTAAAGATTCTGTCTATGAGAGTCTTTCATCCATCAATTACAAAGCAAAATCGAAAATCGAAGTAGCTGATGAAGTCGTTGTCGAACTTGAAAAGCAAATTGACAAATTAAAATACAAAAGAATGAAGATCTTAGAGGTTAATATAGGATTTTGTGTTGTTGAACTCACTAGGAAGAAAATTCGAAAAAACAACCTCAAGTGATGACAACGTAAACTAACAAACAGAAGCATGTTAATTAATTAGTGAAGAGGATCTAGAAGAGGAAGAATTGCAAAAAGCAATAGCAGAAAAAAATATAGAAAAGATTGAATCAATTCTGGTAATCAGAAAACATCATAGTTTTTCATAGTTGAACAGGCCAAGAGGAAGAGCAAGCTGGAAGAACTTGGAAAAAGATGGTCGGAAAAAAGAGGAATTGAAGAAATGAAAAGATCATCTGGGGAAAATAGCAGGCTTCAAAATTCTCAATCCCCAACGAAGTCTGCAGTTCAAGAGACGGCCAAATTTGCTGCCTTAAAAGCTTCTATCAGTAAGATCCTTTCTCACGATTTTAAATGTTTTAGATTTTTTATCAAATTCAGGAAGCGAGAGTAAAGTTAGACCTTCATCACATCTGGATACACCAAAGAAAGCTAAAAAAGTTCAAGAACTTATTCAGAACAGTGAGAGGCTGAGAATGATAGATCCTAAAAGAGTTGATTTTGAGAATAAACTATCAGAGTACTTAGTTGGCAAAAAGTAAAATTCTTGATTTCCTTGATTAATTGTAGACTCAAGAAGGAAGCAGAAGACTATCTTAGCACCAAAGAAAAAAAGCAATTCGACAGGTTCAGAACTCCAGACTCTTTCAGACACTCTCAAGAGATTAAGAAAGGGAGAGATACAAACTCTCTATCTCCTATCAGTCATCTACCAGTTCGAAAAGAAGTGAGTCCTGAAGTGAGAAAAGTAGAGACCTATTCACGATCACCCCCAGAAGCAAAAATAGATCAACAAAAAGTCAAAAAGCATAATGAATTATTCATTGCTAAGCTTGTGTTCGATGCTTTGGATCATGTAATAAGAAAATACCTGTTAATCAATTAAACTAGGGTAAAGAGGGGATTATTTCAAAAGAAGATATCATCGAATACGTAGGAACCAACAAGGATCTGATCACTATTTTCGATTTGAGACCCAACTTTAATAAATCTTTAACTGCCTTGAAAACTGGAATTGAAAACTATCTTAATTTCAAAGAGTTCACCGACTTTATAACTCAAAATTTACCTCAGGCAACTCGAAATCAGATACAAAAAGCATTTCCAGCTAGACCTAAAAAGGTTGTTGAAGAGCATTCATCAAAGGAAAAAGGTCTTAGTGATCTGGACACTCAAATATTTCAAGAAATATTCACAACAGTTGCTGAACAAGAAAATACAATTGTTCCTACTCAAGAGTTTATAGCAAGCTTAAGAAAGGATATGAGAGTTATCAAGTTATACCCTAAATGTGTGATGGTGATTCCTCTCATTGAAAAAGAAATCACAGTCAATGATGTCCTTAAGCTAATTGAAAAAGAATTTGAGATAGCAAGTGGGAATTTGCCTAATAAAATGGAATATATGTCTTGGAATCAATTTATGGATTATTTTCAAGAAAGCTCAATCTCAAAATATAGCACAGTTGATGAAGAGTTTGAGTATTCAATTAAGAGATCTTGATCATAACTATTTAGAATTAACGAAGCAAAGTTATATCTATGGGGAGAGAGGTTACAAATCATCCAAGATATTTTTGACTCTTTACCTCGTGTAGTCGAAGGTTATGTGGACAAATTTGAATTCATAAAAGCAGTGAAAACAGATCCTCAAGCATCTTCATTTTGGAATGAGCAGCTTGATAAACATAGTACTTTGACAATTTCAACGACTAAAAGTTAGAAATTATGAATCTCAACATGCTCATGGATTATATTCTCAAGAAAGAAAAAAATTTTATAAGTTGGAAGCAAGTAATCCATGCCTTTTCTATAGATACCCATAAAGAGTAAGATTACATTGGGTTTAGATAAACTTTTTAGTGATGATGAACAAAAACTAGACCAGATACAGCCTACCCTTGCAGATTCTAAGCCCTTTTTCCCAGATCATATTTCCGAAGGTGAGTGTATTGAGTGACATTTTTGACTCTCAGAGGCTAGAGAAGAAAGTGTACTTGAGCCTACAGACAGACAGAAGAATATTGAAGATAGAGAAGAATCATTTAGACAGCTTGATGAAGAACTCAAAAGAGAATTTGAACAATTAGAAAAGGATTTTCGACTGTATGGTCTGAGAAAGAAGGATTATAAAGATGACAAAGGATTAACCATACCCAAACCTTTTAAATTTCTGGAAAGAGAATCAAAGTCAAACATTCGAAAAAGGAAGCTTGAAGAGATGATCAATCAAAAAAGAAAAGAGGAAGAAGATGCCCTCAATTTTAGATTTAAAGCCAATGATGTTCCTTTGCAAGTCAAGACCCCAATGTAAATTGATCTAAGCCATGGTTAAAATCTAAAGGTTTCACACAATCATGCAAGCCCAGAAAGAGAGAGAGGCTCAAGTCAAAGAACAAAGCAAACAAAATACTCTCGCTAATCAAAAACCATTTAGCTTTTACGAGCGTGATATGAATAAGCCTAAAGTCGAAAAACAAGAAGAAACCTTTAGACCTTTCAAGGCAAATCCAGTTCCTGAGTATCTTAATTGATGCTATTAACTAATCCGTATAGACACTGTAAGCTCGAAGTGCTTAAGAAAAAGGAAGAAGAAGAGCAAAAGGCACGTCAAGAAAGAATTAAAAAGCGAGCAGAAGAACTCTTGGCATCAGCTCAGCTACCTCTAAATATGGAAAGAATCAATAGTCAGACTAAAAAAAAGAAATATGAGCCTGAACAACCAAGCTTCAAACCAACAATAACTAAGTA
>Ga0065720_1003303_pt1 | contig 30718 bp, 39 predicted proteins | sample Thericmetagenome_FD_59107 | JGI IMG/M metagenome (GOLD analysis project Ga0065720, IMG submission 59107) | Thermophilic microbial communities from the Joint Bioenergy Institute, California, USA of rice/straw/compost enrichment - eDNA_2 v2... | ecosystem: Engineered > Solid waste > Grass >... | reverse complement strand
ATCTTGGAAGCGAGTTGGGCTGATTTAGCTCTAGCCTCTGATTGAATCCAATCAGGGACTTGAATGTCTTTTAGGAAGGTCTTTTTGATGGAGATCATGCTGACGAGCTGTCCAATGTTCAAGGGATCCAGGAATTCTGAAGTTTTGGCTCCAAAGAACACTACATCTCTTAAGAGGTTCTCGAATTCATTATTTCTCCTGCAGACAAAGGCGTAGTTCAATGTCAAGATAGTGAGAACTGTCTGAGGGGAAACATCACCAGAATCCACTCTTTTTAAGGCTTCTTCCACAAAGACATTCATTACAATAGACTTGATTCTAGCAGGAGAAGCAGAAAAGACAGCTTGGCAAATTAAGAAGTGGAAATTGATGGCGGACTGACCCTCCCATATTCTTGGAAGCATTTCTGAGCAGGTAGTTTCCAGCTTTTCAGTAACTATTTGATCATCGTGACTTGCATTCAAAGAGAACAACAAGATAAGTCTCAATAAGGCAATCCAATAGTCTGCTTGGACATGGAGAATATCTTTTTCGTTGGGAGTAGTTTGATCGATTCTTAGGTAGTCAAAGAAGGCTGTGAATAAGCTCTTGGAATAGGCGACATTCTCATTCAAAGCATTTTCAATATACTCCTCGAATGCCTTTTTAAAGATATTATGTAAATTGGCATTATTCTCATTCTTTTTCATGGCTCTTAAGTAAGTGGTCATAACTCCAAAGACTTCGACAAAGTCTAAACTCAAAGAATACTCTTTTTCCTTTAGGATGGTCATCTATTGTATTATTTATTTGATGAAAACGAATTACCAAAACGTGATTAAAAATGTTAATCATACTTTGGATTTCTTGAGGGGTAGGCTTATTCTTTCTAGCATCGACAGGCTCACTCTTATCTGTGAGGAAAGGTTTAATAGAAGCCTGAGAGCGCTGGTCAGTAGTGTCTTTTGAATTGTCAAATTTCTTAAATGCTTCTTTAATGGATTCTTCGGACATGGGGGATTCTATCTTCTCTTCAGAGATTTTGCCTGGTTTTTCATCAGTCTTTTCGAATTCAGAACTTGGTGATTCAATTTCCTTCTTTTTCTCTCTAATCAGGTTAAATGAATCATTTTGCCTATTACTTTTCTCCTTTGGAGGGTTTGGCCTCTCCTTCTTGAGCGTAGATAGATAGTCTCTCAGCAAGGGAGATATTAACTGTGATAATGTTGAAGATGTCTTTGGCTTTGATATGTTGAGTTAGTGCAGAAAGTTCATCTGGAGTGATATCAAAATCCTCAAAAAGTTTATTCAAGACTGAGACAATAGTGAAGTCTCCATTTTCGAAGTCGTTGCCTGTAAGACTTGTTGCTCTTTCTGAGAGTTCTAGAATAATTCTTTGCTATTTTAATGAGCGAATTTCCTTTAGATCTTACCGAATTGACCTTTGAAATGGTCAAGCAATTTTCGAGAGTCTTAGCAAAGAAGAGTATGTCGCTCATGGAGAGCTTCTTTATGACATTTGCAAAGGCTTGATAGCATAATTCTTCTAATCTGGGATCTTATGAATAAGAGAGCATTTCTATTGAGTTACCTTTCTTGATGGAGAGCATCAATTTTATCAATTCTTTAATATGTGGATTGTTAGGGCTTGTTTGGACCATAAAACTCAACAAGTTACTCATGCTTTCAAATAGAGTCAGGCTAAATCTATTTTTTGCGAGGAATTTGTCTCTAAATACAAAAAGAGCCTCTTCTCTATTTTTATTTCTATTAACATTGAGGTTTTTTGGTGAGATTCATACTTCAAAATATTCGTAATATTGAATGAAAATTCGAAAGCTTCAACATCTTCATTCATAGAGTCACTTCCTCCGAAAAATTGATGAATATTCTCAAATCCTGTGACAACAGAGAAACTCTAGTAGAATTAGAAAATCCATATGAGCTCTTTACATCGACCATTGTCTTAGATTGTATCTCTGGATACTTCTGGTCTTCGTCAACAAAAATGAGAGTCAAATTTTTAATTGCGAGACCCAAAATTTCGTTCGAGCTCTTTTTCTTGATGCCATCAGTTAGACTCTCAGGCTAGCGTGGTTAATAACGTCATTATCGTCTTGCTTACATCATTGCAGATAAGATTAAATTGACTAACCGAGTATCTAGCAGCATTGTAGAGGGCAGCTTGGATATATCCAACATTATCTAAGACATTAGTCTAGATTGGGAATGAGTTTGCCTTTATCTATGAAGCTATAGCTCTTTCTATTTAGTAGGTAAAAGACAAATTGAAGGATCTTCTTGTGGAGATCAACAGACAAGTTTCCGCCTTCTGCAGGATTAAATATTGGAGTAAAAATTTGGATACGAGGTGTCACAAGACCGTTCAATAGGTTAGCAAGAGTACGGGCTTTATTCTTCTTGATGGGCTCATTGGCGTCGAGCTTTTTCAATAACTTAAGGAAGAAAGTCTGAAGGCTTAGAATTGTGAAAAAAGATTCTACTTTAACAGCGTTAGCTGACTGCTGCTGAAATGTTTCTTTGTTCTAGGTAGATTAGAATATTCAATGATATGGTAAGAAACGTTAAGAGTCTGAGAAAGTGCTAAAGCAAACTGGAGATTGAGGTCTATGTTGCTTTTTTGATTTGGATCAGACATGCAAACAAATTAAAATAATTATAATTTGAATTTCTCATGATGTACAAAATTTGAGAAAATCTTTTTTCGTCGAAATCCAACCTAATTTTCATTTATGTTTATGCTAGTAGTTCCTGAAAAAATCATTAATTGAAGTTTCTTGATATGCTTTACATACTAATACTCTACCCTTTCCAAAGGATCATTCATAAAGAAAGTCCCTATAGTCTCATCTTCACTCCAGTTAAATTTGTCATGTCTAGTATTTGATGTTATGATAGGAGTTCTTAACGAAAAATAGATTGAAAAGCTTCATAAGACCTATTTCTATCTCCTTATATGATTACTATTATTATAGGATCTAGAAAAACGAAAGATGAAGGACCATCTTTCATATTACAACTTTAAAATAGTTGATAATTCCTTCTCCGAAATTAATGTGGATCAAAAAACATTAAAACTAGAAAATTGATTGATGCTATTTAGTATAGGACTGATAATTTATATCCACTGTTAGATTAATTTTGGGCTAAAATCCTGAAAAGCTCTTCAAATGGCTGCCATCTAAGATCACTCCACTCTCTGATCTAATTTACATGACATTGAACTGAGGTGTCTTCTCAAACAAGTTTGTTTCGTCATTAGTATAGTTAGACTTTGAATAAGAGGCTCTATAAAATCCTGAAATATCATACCAATCTCTGACTATAATATAGAAGTGTTCTTCATAATTTTATTGAGGGAATATTCCCAAATTATAAATAACTAAATCAAAAAACCTTCAGATACACTCTCAATCCAAATGATCAATCATAATAATTCTTACTGGTGGACACTAGCAGGAGGTATGACTCTTATGTGGATCATTATTGGGAGTGCTTGTAAGAAAATCTTCCCTTTCCCGAAGGAGTTAGATCCAAAAAACAACGATGGAAAGAAAACTAAGATGTACTAAGATTATTATCGAAACTACCCATCAACTCTTCATGCTATTCTTGCTGCAATTCTTGGGACTTAAAATAATCCTCCCAATTGATACGTTAGCAACCTATGCGATAATGCACGAGGGACTTACAGATGGTCTTCCAAACTCCAACAAATCCAACTGGGTTATTTGTGTAAGAATCTATTTCTAGCATCTAAAACCGATAGAACTCCTTTGCATATTTTTTATATGATACCATCCAATCGGAGTATCATAGATATAACACTTTGGCCATGACTTTCCATCATTTTGCTGGAATTATTGTGTTCGGATACAGTATTTACCTTCAAAATAGTGGGAGCGAGTGTGTCTATGCTATTCTATTGGCTGAGATCTCAAATCCATTCAACCTGTCCAGAGAAATTCTTAAACATTTCAAGGAAGAAAATACTAATAAATTCCACTACGTGAGTCTGACTTTCGCTGTTCTTTTCATCATTACCAGGTATTATTATTTATCTTTCCTTAATTCTGGAAAGATTTATCATGATTCCAATTTACTTAGCCCAACTCTATCCTGGAAGAGCTCATATTGCTATTAAGATCTTAGCTAGCATTGTTTGGTTTATCTCCTGGTATTGGCTCTTTATCATTATCAATCTTGCTACAAAGGAATTCAAGCAAAGAAATACCACTGAAGGTGGATTTTCGGAAAGAGCTTATGCTTTTTTTTACAAGTTAAGAAAGAATAAATTATTTTTGAAAGGATATTATTTAATTGCTGCCTTTTATCATTTGGCACCCTTTACATTTGTCACACTAGACAGTAAGGCTCTTTATATTTCACTCTCTAGGAATGGAACTTCTTGATCTCGTTGTCAGAATCTAGACTCTGGCTTTCTGTGGGAAATATTTTCTTGTAATTACATATATGGCTTAAGTTAATTTACTTCTTTGTAATTTCCCGAATTAACAAAGATATGTCAGAGGTGAACGAATTGCGACTGAGATTTCATGTTAATCTCTTAAGAATTAAAAGAAATTATATTTTGGTATTATAAGCAGACCCTTAAACAATTACAATACAAACAATGCTAAAAACAATCACAAGAAAATTATTTTATAGATTATTTTCGAGTTCTCGAAGTCTCGTCAAAAACTTAGGATTCTTTTCTAAGAAATACTGAGCAAAGACGTCTTGCTCAGTAATTCCAGTTTCTTTATCTTCTGCCCTTCTCTATCACCATTAAAACTATTATCTTCCAATATGTTTACTTTTACAGCCTGTGAGAATCTATGATGAATCGATGTTAGCTCACCCTCCTGAGCAGCTACAGTCTTTTTAAGAGTTGCGAACTTTTCATCCCAAATCTATTTTTCAAAAAAAGAAAATCTCTCAAGTACCTTTTGAAGATCAAGAAACTCTCCCTGTTTAGAGTACTGCTTTTCAAAGGAACGGAAATTCAGGATTGCCTGCTTGACTTCACGACATCTATACAATAAATCAATGACTGCACATAATTACTGTGAGTTGATGCCATCAAAAATTTGCTCACTCTTTTCTCGCTCCTCAACCTGAGCCCTCTTTTGCTATACAATTAAACTCTGTTCTTGATCCCATACCTTCTCAACGAGGTGGCGTAATAGATTAACCACATCCTCCTTCATGATAACAAGATCAGATTCATCTCTTAATTGAAGATCATCGGCATCTTCAAGCTGCTCGATCACTGGAGGATTAATTATGTGAAAGGTACACTTTACATTCACGAGCCAATCTATAGAGACTGATTAAATATTCATCTCTGACGGAAACTGTGCTTCCTCCTGTTTCTCTATTCAAAATCTCTTTGAAGTTGTCCTAGGGATGAGATTTAGTGTATGTCGTCTTACATTTAATTGTTTCAATTGTTGGAAAGTTGCATTTAATTGCTCAGCTTTATCAAACATCTCATCGTAGTCTTTCTGGCAAATTTCTTGCTCCTTTTCAAGACATTCCTTTGCCTTCTTTAATCTCTGTTGTTGTTGAACTGCTAATTCAGTAAGTTGAGCTATCTTTTCTTTGAATTCTTTCTTTGAGAAATAGTTTCTATCACTCCTTTCCAGAATTTCATCAATCTATAAATGAGGAAAAAACATTGATTTTAGTACCTCCTTTTGATATTTCTCTTCAAAATGTCTCCTAATTAGATCCATCTCTCTTTGGATCTTTGAATTATAGTCATTTATTGTTCTCTTATATTCATCATCAGCAATCCTGGAAATTATTCCTTGAAAGTAAATTATACTTTTTATAGGAATTAATATTGAATCTAATAATTCCGTCGGAGTAGATATTATCTCTAACATATTTTAATGTGCTCTCATATTTTTCTTCAGCCAGCTCCAATAATAGCTCCTCAATAGCTGCATCGACAAGGCTAAAAGTTGAACAAAGGCCTCATAAAGCATACTCTCTCTTCAGGAGCTTAAGTTCAGGTCCCATTCCCGTACTTCTTGCACTCTTGAAAAGCTTCTGTTCTTCATTGCTTACTCTGGTAGCCTCCTCTTGGCATTTAATCAATATCTCTTTTTCCTTTTTAATAAACTCGTTCACGAGCTTTGTTCTTGAGAGCATATCTGACTCAGAATTATACTCTAGTGCGATAGTTGTTTGTTTCAGAGTCTGGTCATTCTGGTCCAAAAACTCCCTGCAAACTACTTTAACCTGAACTTTCAGAATTTCTGTCTTTATACATTTTACCTCTTTCATGCATTCAGCTTTGAAAGCTTTTGCTTTTTCTTGTTCCAGCTCAAGTTCAGAATATGCTGCCTTTATCTCGCTTAAATCTTTCTCAAGAGTACGGATTTGATCAAGGAGAAGACCCTATTCATTATTCAGAAACATCAAAATTTGAATACTTTTTGTACATTAAGCGAGTCACAATCTTCTCTTAAACTTTCTATCTCTTCTTTCAATTCTGCCTCATCTTCAGCCTCAACATTTTCAAATTCATCTTTGCAAATGGTCTGAATTTGGCCTAAATTAGCATGTAGGCCTGTAACATATCTGGAATATATTGACTTATCAGCTGGGATTGAACTTGATTTATTTTGGGCCACATGGGCAATTAGGCTCCTTGTGTCATCGTCTTCAAGAACTTCATATAACTCAGTTATGTCATCTTTGTTCAGATCAATGCCTTAAATGTTTTTTAGGTGTTATAAATACTTATACCTAATTCTAGGAGCTGTTGAAGGACTTGCTCGATTTCAAAGTCTTTGTTCTCAATAGTCCCACTTTCCATTTTATTTAAATTATTGTTCTGTTTTAACAAAATTTAAATCTTTGAGCTCTTTTTGGTATTAGTGATGCGCTCTCAATTCTAAATGTAAAAAACTATCTTTTTTTGAGAATTTATCCCAAATGGTTATTGAAAGTACTCTTACCCTTACTCAAAACTCAGTAGTATAGAACCATGAAAACATATGGAGAATACTTCCTAATGGACTTATATTTACACAAAACTGGATATTTAAAATGGGAAAATTGATTATTGAGCCCAGGCCTGTAGTTTACTTAAGTTTCATCTTAGTAAGAGCTTGCTTAGGATATGGTTTATGGCAGCCGGTACAGGGATAGTTTTTGGGTGGCTTTTCGATACCCAGATCCTTTAGGGTTGTGGCTTCAGCAAGCTTCTTTTTGAGCTGATATCTTTCCCTGTAATTCAAGTGGGCTGGGATTTCAATTGTCTTAAGGAATTTATCTTGTAAAGCCTTCACAGTCAATTATTTATCAGTTGGTTTTTACCTTCTTCTTGGCTTCTTCTTCAAGTAATTTTCTTCTATAATTTTCGACTTCTTGGGCAATCATCTCTCTATCGGCTTCTCTTTGCATTTTCTCTTGTAACTATCATATTAATCCTTGTAAAATTCATGCTACCTTTCTTCTGTTTTTCTCCTCGATACTCTTTTCATAGGCTCTCTTTAGTTCCTCTTTGATCTGGAGTTGTCTCATTTGTTCTCTGACTTGTTCCTAAGGACTTAACAAGAAGATTAGTTCATATACCTTGGTCAATTCTTGATAAGCCTTCTCTCCTTGGAGTTTAGCAAATTCCTTAAATTGCTATAGAATTAATGATGCAAGTGAAAAAGAGTACTTCCTCAGCTTCCTTGGCTCTGTTTTTCTTTTCATTGATTTGTTTTTCCAAAGCTTTCTTCAACTCTTCTCTTCCAGTAATGTATTTATTTTGATATCCTTCTTGGTATCCTTCTCCAACTGGAATAGTCGTATTGTAGGGCTCCCATCTCTTTTCTTGCTCTTCCTTCTTCCTCTTTTCATTTTCAATAATTTGCTTTATAATTTCATCCTTATATCTTCCTCTTTGCTTTTCTTGGCTCTGTTGAATAAGTTCCTGTCTATCAAAGACTTGCTTCAATGGGCTCATATCCTCTCTAGGAGGGCTTCTTCTCAGTTCTTTAAGCCTTTCATAGTCCTCAGCTATCTTCTTCTTGATGTCCTTTGCGAATTCCATTCTCTTAAGTCTTTCATGTTCAATCATATCGCGTTCTTTTTCCAAAATTTCGCGATTCTTTTCGGCAAGGGCAGCTTCCATCTCTCTGGCCTTTTCTCTATCCATCAACTCTCTATGTTTCTTTTCAGCAGCAAGTTGGCAGTTTATACAATTGGCACAGTAATAATCAGAAGAGAGAACTGATAAAGGGGTGCTATCACCTCTAGAGCGAGGAGTGCGATCGTGATTGTGATTGTGATCATGGACAAAACCTCTCTGAGAGACAGATCTGGCATCAGATTGATCATCTCTTGGTGTTCTATCTTGTCTAGTAGGAGTTCTATCCTGCCTTGTGGGAGTTCTATCCTGTCTAGTTGGAGTTCTGTCACCTCTTCTAGGGGTAATGTTCTCTTCAATATGGATGTCGCTTCTACGTTGAGGTCTTTCGGGAGTCCTACCGTCTCTAGTTGGTGTTCTTTGCTGATGAGTTTCTTCTTCATATTCTTGATAATGGCCTTCAATGACCTGAGGCTGCTTGTTTTCAGCTCTGATACTTCTGCCTTTGAGATTCTCAGGACCTGGAGCAGTTTTCTCTTCAAGTCTTGGAGAGGCTTGTTCATTATTGATGCCCTTGAGATTCAAGTTGAATCCACCATTCTTCGTTGGAGTTCTTGGAGTAACAATAGAGAGCTCTCTCTCGTTAGGTCTTAAGTCAGAGAAGTATCGACCTTGACTCTTTTGAGAAGGAGTCTTGGTCTTAACCTCTTTGACTTCTTGGGTTTCAACAGCCTCTCTTTCAACTTTTTCTTCCTTTTCTGGGGAAGGCATATCGAGTTTCATTGGTCTGAGTTGGAAGTCCCTGTGAGCTCTATAGAAATCAGGTGGAGCTTCTTCCTTTTCCTGGCTGGGTTTGTCGATGGTTGACTCTCTAGATCTTCTCTTAGTTTCAATAGTTTCGCTGAATTTGTCATTCCTAACAGGAGTGAGCAGTCTGGGGTTGGGCAAATCATTCTTGTAGCCATAGTTGTAGTCATAGAAGACATCACTACTGACTAACGAAGGATTAACGAATGCTTCATTTTTCCTTCCTTTTTCATAAGGAGCAGAATGGGTGTAATCGATATAGCGCTGGTTGAAAGATCCTACGGTCTTCCTAAGGTTGTCCTTAGGTGTGTAAATGATCTTGGTGTCTTGTTGCTTTCTTGTTGGAGTTGCAGATCGTTGTGTTTCGGTGTACTTTTGATTTGGAGTTAGAGGACGTTCACGTTGGGTAAGCCCTCTGTTGGTGGAGCCACTGTCAAAGTTTGATACACCACCTTGATCTCTCATGGGCGAAACTGAAACTGGATCTCTATAATAGACATCATACTTAGTGGGAGATCTAACTGAACGCTTTGTAGCTGGCTCAATTGAGTAAGGCATGGGTTGCCAGTTAATTGGACTTAGAGGTCTTTCCTGGGGTTTTCTGCCTGGAGAATTGTGTCTTGATATTGTTCTTCTATCTGTAGTAGCACCGAAGCGGTCTTGAGGGTCTGCTCTTGGAGTCCTTTCAAGTGCACGATATTTATTTTGACTTATGGGTGTTTGAGGTTGGAAATCTTGTTGATATGATGAGCGGAAGAGGGGATTAGGTGACCTTGAGCTCATTAACGAATAATTTATTTTTTATTTAAAAATGCGCACTTTAAAATCGTTAAGTATAATATATTGTAATAGGAGCAGCTATGCATATTATTTTAATATGAGGATTTCTTGTTTTTCAGAATTGCAAGGGCATATTTCGCCAATTTTTTCAACAAAATGTAACACCATCCTATACGACTCAGTCTAATAATATTTAATAATAAAATCCCTATTAAGCAACAAGATATAAAAAAACTAGCATGTCATCACCTAACAAGCAGAGATCTGGCGAGTCTCCAAACAAACATACTTCAGCAGGCTCAATCTCTGAGAAAGAACAACTCAATAGAGATTACCTCAAAAAGAAGGTAAATCCCATCCTTGAACCTCTTGTTAGAGAACTCCTTCTCAAAAAACCAGAAAATGTTCATGACTTCATGATCGATTTTATCAGACATGATAAGGAAAACCCAGGATCTGCTTTCAACAATATGACTAAACAGGATGAAGCTTTGGGCGCGAAAAAGCAAGAGGAGGGCTATGAATATCCTGAATCCGAAGAGGATAATGAGGAAGACGAGGTTTCTCCCATTTCTAAGGAGGATTTAAAAAAGAAGAGTCAGGCTAGACACTCCGTTAGTGCTGAAGCCTTCGGAAAATATCACAAGAGGTCTGTGTTCAAGCCAAGAGTCGTAGAGAAAACCCAGGAGCAAATAGAAAAAATTACCGAAAAGCTCAATCAGACTTTCATGTTTTCACTCCTCGAAGAAAAACAGAGGAAGATTGTTATTGATGCTCTTGAGATCAAGAAATTCCAAAATGGAGATTGGGTCATCAAGCAAGGAGAAGACGGAGATGTCCTTTATATTGTCTTTGAAGGAACTCTCGAATGCTATAAGCAATTCAAGAAGGATGAAGAGCCCAAGCACGTCAAGACATATAATCCCGGAGACTCCTTCGGTGAATTGGCTCTACTCTATAATGCTCCTCGTGCTGCCTCTATCAAGGCCGTTACTGACTGTACTCTTTTGGCTCTTGATAGAGAAACCTTTAATGCAATCGTCAAGGATGCTGAAATTCACAGAAGAGAAAGATTTGAACAAGCATTGAGCAGGGTTGAATTATTGGAATCCATGGATCCTTATGAGAGAACCAAACTCGGAGATGTGATGAAGATTGAGAAATATAAGGCTGGAGACTACATCATCAAACAGGGAGAAGAAGGTAATACCTTCTATATTGTTGAGGAAGGAAAAGCCTATGCCACAAAGATTCTTCAAGGCAAGACTGAACCCGAAGTTGTATTGCACTACAAACCTGGCGACTACTTCGGTGAACTTGCCTTGTTACACAATGAGCCTAGACAAGCGAATGTGATTGCTGAGACTGATGTTTCACTACTTGTACTTGACAGATCAACCTTCAATAGAGTGTTGGGTCCTTTGAAAGAGATCCTTCAAAGAAATGCCAAACGATATGAGAAGTATATGTAAGAATTTTAATCATAGCGTTTACAGGTAATTATTTATGCATGGGTACGTACGTGGCGTATCTTTATATATCTGGGAATTAAAGTCCAGTTCTAAACACTTGAGCTTAAATTTTATTGAATATGAGTCAAAGTAAACTAGAAGATTCTAAGCACGAGAGCACAGAAAGGACCTCCGTTCCCTCCTTATCCAGTGTCTGCGACTCAGCTGAAGCATATCTTAAGAAATGCTATTCTTGTAGTGCAGAAGAAGCCTTTAAATGCTTTTCGGCATTCCATTCATTCATAAAAGAGAGTATTATTGACGGAATGGAGAATAATCAATACGAAATCTTCGACAACCACTTTTTTGAGAAACTTTACAAAGTCGCTGTGAGGGCCAGCGCAATAAAACAGGTTGAAGCTGCTAAGATTTTAGTTGAATTATTCTCCCACGAGGAACTGATTGCAAAATTCCTCAAAGATAATAAAAATGAAGGCTTGTTCACAGATTATATTAACCACTTCTTAACCCTCCTTGAGAAATTCGATCAATTGCCCATAACAAATAAAATCGGGGATATCGCAAGAAAACTATTCCAATACGTACTTAAAGAAAGTATTTCCTAAAAAAAAATTGACTAAGCCAATAGATTTATTTAAAGAGCAACGATCCTACTTCCAGGCTCTTTTGGAGCACGATAAATTCTTGCCAACAAAGTTTGTGATGAGTGAAAAAGTATAGTGAAAAAAAGCTAAATTCAAATTTTAGCAAACCAAAGATTTGGATAAAATTGCTGCTTTGTCCACTTCTTCTGATATTATTATGAAGAAGGAAATCCCAGCTATTATATTAGCAGTCCTAGATGAAACTAAATCTTTCCACCAGCAAATTAGAGTAATAAGAACTTTCTATTTCCTTAAGATTAGGTCTTCAATGAAAAAATTGGACCATATTTGAAAGACATAATGGTATTTGAGAAAGGAACTGATGAGCAAATTCAAGGCTTTTTGGGAGCAGTAAAGAGCATAATTCATTCTCTCAAATTATAGATGTTGATGTTAGTTGAAAAATTTATTTTCCAACTAGAGTACTCAATCTCTTTTGAAAGAAATGGAATTTATGAAACCAAGTTATTCATCGTTAAGGAAGAGAAAAATGAATTGATTGATAACCCTGCCTTGTTGAAAAACGTTGCTATTGTTTTAAATCCAGTCCTCCTCAGACCCTTTGATATAAATTTACAACTCAGAGCTTTTTATATCATAAGAAGGCTGTTCTACCTATACCCAGAATATTCTGAGTATATTGTTAATCCCCTAAATCTGGTCTTATCAAATATTGCAGTCTATGGAGTATCGTTACTTTTGTTGAAAATAATTTTTAGCAACAACCAGCTGAGCTGAAAGAAGCAACAATTTTCCTGTATAGAGTAATGCATAAAGAAGATGAAGAATATGAAAACTTGAGAGTCATTGTCCAAAATAATGACTATTTGAAATTCTTTAAAGAAAATAAATATTACTCTGTTAAGGCATTGAGCTATCCCAGAGATATTGATACAATCTGGCAGTTGAAAAATCTGAATGTGGAAATAGGACTTCCTGTCAGATTAACAGTTGAGGCTGGTAAGGTGGCCACTTACAGTCTTTATGTAACTTCATTAAAAAATGAAGTAATTTCTTAGATTGAGGATTCTGAAAGTATAATCTACTGGAAATTCAGAGTTAAGAATTATAATGTCAGATTTGGAATTTATAAGTTCCACACTCTGGAAAATATCAATTACAATAATTTGGACCATGAAGATCCTCAAAAGTACCAAGAAATAGTCAAGTTGACTAAATACGAAGCTTCAGTCACATATATTACAGTAAACCTCAAGTTTCTTTAATCTAACCTAATTAGGGAAGCACCTTGATTAGTTCCCCTGGATACTATAAAGTCATTTTTGTAAGGAAATATTTATTTGGAATCTAATGTGATAGGATAATGGATTCTCTTACTGGAGAGCTAAGGAAATTGAGGTCAGCATTCATGCTCTAGTTTCACATTAGATAAAGAAAAATTGAATTTATTTTGATAGATGTTTATGTACTCCATTTTTTCATATTTTATATGAGATAATTTGAAGAATGTTTATTAAAGACTAAACTATTTGTTACACACGTGAGTGATTGAATTACTACGTATACGAACTATGCTTATTTAGCATTAATAAGATCTTCTTCATCATTTAAGAAAGATGGTTGTCCAGTACTGGCAAGTAATCTTTGCCAAGCTCTGTCATCGGGTTGGATATTCACTGGATGAGGAGGATGAGTGACTTCACGTAAGGGGATATAGCAGGTTCTTCCGTTGACAGTACCAACAGTGAAACCTGTCCATCCAGACATGGCACCATGTACACCATTTTGAGCTAATTGTCTATCAAATTAAAAGAAATATGACTATTAATTACGTGCAAATGAGCTTATCATGAGCATTAGCAGGGACTGATCTGATCATGTAGGTAGGATCAATGTACTTAACACTGCAGTCAAGTCCAGCTTTCTTGCAGTAAGCAGAGATTTTATCCTTAAGATGAACACCAACATCCTGAGAGATCACAAAATAGGAGTAAAAGTCATACCATAAACTTATCATTTCCTGAAGCATCTTTTCCAATAGATCCAAGCTTTCCATCACGGATTGCGCTACCTATTGATTAAGCTACATTTAACAAAGAATTACCAGCTCCTTCAGCGACGACAATAACACAGTGGCGCTTAGCCTTCAATCTCTTAACAATATATTCAAGGAGACCTCTAGGTCCTTCAAGATCAAATTGGAATTCTGGAACCAAGCAGATGTTAACGTCTCTGTTAGCAAGAGCAGAGTACAAAGCGATGAATCCTGCGGATCTTCCCATAAGCTTGACAAGTCCGACACCGTATTCGCAACCATTAGCTTCGACATCAGCAGAGACGATAGCTTTTTGGGCTTCCTACAACATGAAGATGAATTTGTTGTTCATTACCTCAACAGCAGTTTCGAAACCGAAGGAAGAGTCAATAACAGCAATATCATTATCAATAGTCTTGGGAATACCAACGACAGCGATCTTGAGTTTTCTCTTGCTGATTTCCTCAAACAAAGCATTGATACCTCTGTGAGTACCATCACCTCCAATACAATAGACCTGTGCAAGTGAGAAAAGTTAAGAAACTATTGTACGTGATTGATGTTATGTTCGAGAAGCTTTTCAATAATTTTATCGGCATCAAAACCTCCTCTTGAGGATCCTAAGACAGTACCTCCGAGAGCATGGATATCCTTGACCTTTTGAGGAGTAAGTTCTTCCCATTCATAGCTATAGAATCCTTTGTATCCAAATTTGATTCCATAAATGGTCTTGACCTTGTAGTTGTAATAGAGAGTGTTGAATATTTCTCTAATGACAACATTTAATCCAGGGCAAAGTCCTCCACAAGTAACAATACAAGCTCTGACTTCTTCAGGCTTGAAATAGATGTTCTTTCTGGGTCCAGCTCTCAAGTACTTCTTTGCCTCGCTGATAGGGTGTCTGGGTCCATAGGTTGCTCTTGCTATGAAGGTTATTTCATTAAGCTTAAATCTTACATAGAACGAAAGAGTTTTCAAGGATGAAACAGTCTTCCTAATTTTGTTAGACAGTTTTGCAGAAGTTGTACGGGTAAGAAGCCTTCACCTCCGAAAACACTTCTATATTTGGAGTTACCAAGGAGTGGAGTTATAATGTCTGGGAATTCTGGTTCACCCAAAATGCTAGCCAAGTGTGGGATTCTCATGATGTCGCAGGTCTCATTTTCAAGGAAGCGAAGCTCTGACAATAAGCTTTGCTGGTTATTCATTGATATGAAGATCTACCTGTTCTTTCCATCATTATGCTTGACATTAAGGACATAGTGAGGCTCTTCTGGAGTTATTTTAGGATAAACTGTGTTACCTGGCTTATCCTCTTTAGGCTTGGTTTCGCTAGTGACTTTTACTTTCTCTCCTGACTTCTTGTCGCTCTTTGTGAGTTTATCAATAGCGTATTTTAGACCAAATCCTGTGAGAACTGACAAACTGCCATACAAAAGAGCTTGGTTAAGGCTCAAGGTGATTTGTTCTAGTCATTCATGAAAGGATACTAAGGCTTACTGCTTCCTTTGCTATCCATATCTAAAAATATATTATAGTTTCACTCTGCGCAAAAAATAAATTTAAGATGCTGAAATATCAAATTTAGCCTGAACCAGTATTGTTTGACAGAAATTTCCTTAGAATCTATTCTTCAAGTTTAGCTTTCTGTAAAATGTTTGGGAACTATTCACAAAACCCAGACTTTAATCCTGATGAATATGTTTCCCCTAAATTTCTTTTAGGTTAAATCAATAAACCTGAACAGATTCCTACTCTATTCCTATAAACCTACCTATAACTGAACACGAGGTATGTACATACATTTTTTCTTTGATAGAATGTATTGTGCTTGATACAAAATCAGTATATACTTGATAGGCATTGTAGGCCATTTCGGAGAGCAGCGATGCTAGGCTAAGGATATGCTCTACAATAAGCCGATATGGATCGGGATATAATCATGTAATTTTTGCAGTTATTCAATCTAGGTTCTGAGATAGAAAATTTATTGTCTTTCTTGAAATTCTGTAGAAGTCGTAGTTGAGAAAATCTCATAATTCAGTTAGGAATAGTTTGAATTTGAAAGTTGCAGTTGAAAGAGTGAGTCAAAAGTTTGAACTTAGAACTACACTGAGTGTTTTGTACTCTAGGATTTTAGCTTAAATATGTATACGTTGATATGTAAATAAATTTAAATGTCAAATATCAAAAGGAATTTCGCATCTTTTCAAACTGAGCAAAAGGGATTAAGGCCTGCATCCTCAGTCACCAAGAAAATCAAATCCCCTAATGAGTCCAATATCAAAGTCTACACTAGATTCAGGCCCTGTCCAACTGAAAACTACACAGGTCTGAATGCAATTATTAGGATTAATTACTTAGACACCTATCAGCTCAATCTCATAGAGAACTCCATTACTATCAACAAATCAGAAGAGATTATTGCCAAAAATGGAGGAATTAAGAAGTTCTTCTTCACAGAGATCTTTGATCCAGAAACCACTCAAGAAGAAGTCATGAAACAAACATGTATTCCCCTGATTGAAGACTTATTCAATCTAAGTATATCTTATCCTTGAACACTCTTTCTAAACTATCTATAGATAAATCCGGGCTTCTTTTTACATATGGTGTTACCAATGCTGGAAAGACTCACACAATCATTGGTGCAAAAGACAACCCAGGAATTTTACCTAGAGCAATTCACCTATTTCTCAACGCCAAGCAGATGATCATGGAGAACATTGACAACCCCAACCAGACTATTAACATTGATGGAATGTTGGAACTAAATCTCGAGAAAATCTCCACTATACAAAATCATCCGGAGTACAAATTATCCTCAGTCAATTTGGCAGTGGAGTCCTATGAGATCTATAACGAGGACATCTACGATTTACTTTGCGAGCCCAAGAAGGACAAGGGTGGGGCATATACTCGCCAGAAGCTCCAAATGAAAGAAGGCGAAAATCGTAAGGTCTTTATCAAAGGTAATATTAGCTTATTTTAAGTAATAACTAGGAACTACGACTGTGGAATTAACTTCGCCTGATCAGGTTGACTCCATTCTAGAGAGATGCATTACCAACAGAACACTCGCAGACACTATGTTGAATTCTACAAGCAGCAGATCACACTCCCTTTTCAAGATTATTTTAAAGCTAACCTACTCAAGTTCTGCTAACAAGTGTGTCATTGACTCAAGCCTGTGCATAGTTGATCTTGCAGGTTCAGAAAGAGCCAAGAGAACAGAAAACACTGGAAATCAAATGGTTGAGGCCTGCAACATCAACAAGTCCTTACTTGTCTTGGGCCGATGCTTGAAAGCTCTAAAGGACAGCCAGGCTTCAAATGGGTCTAATATTGTTGTTCCTTATAGGGACTCTAAGCTTACCAGGATTCTCTATGAATACTTCCATGAAGAAAATAACCTCAGAATGATTGCCAACATCAACCCTAGACAGGTTGATTTCGAGGAATCGATGAGGGTCTTAAACTATGCGGCTATTGCTAAAGACATCCAGCCTATTAAAAGCAAGATCGACAACGTCAGAAAGAGCTTGTTCTCTTTGAGCAGCTCCAAAGAGTCTATCAGAACTGATGAGAGACTCTCTGTCGTGTCAACTGAAGATAGCCTGTTTAACTTGAAGGAACAACTAGAAAGTGCAGAGTCCTCAAATGTCATTAAACCAGAAGACGAAATGACCAGAGGCACAGTCATTGACGAGAAGGAAGTCAGGATCAAAGTTCTTGAAGGTAACCTAGGGTTTCTTTCTCTAACCACTAGAAATGGTCTTGAAACTCCATGAAAGACTGTATATGAGAGACATCACAAACAGGCTGAATAATGTGAACGACTCTTTCAATTACACCATGAACTCCCTAGTTCCTAATGATGAGACTTCGGTGAGCAAGATGCTGGACTCTTTTACCACTCCAGAGCCCAGAAATGCATTCAGGAGTAAGGATCTAAAACTGAATTGATATTTTTAGGAAATTCTGATCTCGCCTATGCTCATGACCCACTCCTCTTTCCTCCTAGTCAAGGTCTTCACCATCCCAGGAAACCAGAGATTAAACCATATAATGTGAATTATTTCATTTTCCAGGGAAACGCTCACGAAAGGAGCATTCGTGGCTTGCAAAAATTGTTCAACATCAACCTCCCTAAATCCCTCACTGAGAACAAATTCTTCTTTGACGACCAAGACTCAGGTGCCACCAAATCATCTCCTGATGAATATAATTTTGACGTTTTCCCAAGTGAGACTGTTTGGCTATGTGCGTTAACTTTCTAGGCAGAGTTGACGAAACCCTCTTTGAGGAAGAGGAAAGAATTCTCACTAAGAAGAAGCAAAAGAGTAGAAAAAAGAATAATAAAAAGAAGAGGGATAATCGAAGGCCTAAGAGCTCTACAAAAACCAAGGAAGGCCCAAATATTCAAGACTACATGGGAGGGTATGAGCACTTGTCCACACCCGATATTATGAAGCTTATTAAAGAAGAGGAGGAAAAAGAAAATGCAAAGATCTCGCCTTTTCAAGTAAAAATTGAAGAGACGGGCGACACTCCTGTTGCAAGAAGAACAAGACATGCCAAGAATAAGTAAGAAGACTTGCATATTCTTTATACCTTTTTTATACTGAGACCTTTGAACCTTTTTATTTTATTTTGAATCTGTTAGTTACACTTTTTGCGCACTTACTTCGTAAGTCCTCTTTATACCAAAGATACCTCATCCGAAATGAGATCACCTATGGCCCTCCAATCTATCTCTGAATTAGAACACAATTAAATAATCTTATTTCTCTGACAATAATGCAATCACATCATTATCTTTGGAAACAATGTCTCCATACTAACATTCACTTATCTGAAAAAATCATAGCATGCTGATCCTTTGCAGATTTTGTGAGGAATATAGGGAAAAAAATTATCTTATGAGAAACTATGCTAACAGTGACCTTTTTTTTTGGGTTCTCAAAAGTTTGCATTTAAGCTTATTTTAGATCATAATATGTAAGATAATTTAAGGAATACTACTAGAATGAGGGTCTTAGTTGTATCCTTCTTCTTCACCTTCACCTTCGGCAGTTTCAATACCGACTTCTTCGTAATCCTTTTCGAGGGCAGCCAAATCTTCTCTGGCTTCGGAGAATTCTCCTTCTTCCATACCTTCACCGACGTACCAGTGGACGAAGGCTCTCTTGGCGTACATAAGATCGAACTTGTGGTCAAGTCTGGAGAAGACTTCAGCGACGGCAGTGGAGTTGGAGATCATACAGACAGCTCTCATGACCTTAGCCAAATCACCTCCGGGGACAACGGTGGGGGGTTGGTAGTTGATACCAGCCTTGAAACCGGTGGGACACCAGTCGACGAATTGGATGGTTCTCTTGGTCTTGATGGTGGCAATAGCAGCGTTGACATCCTTGGGGACGACATCACCTCTGTACATCATGCAGCAGGCCATGTACTTACCGTGTCTGGGGTCGCACTTAACCATCATGGAAGCGGGTTCGAAGACGGAGTTGGTGATTTCAGCAACGGAGAGTTGTTCGTGGTAGGCCTTTTCAGCAGAGATGATGGGAGCATAAGAGGTCAACATGAAGTGAATTCTGGGGTAGGGGACGAGGTTGGTTTGGAATTCAGTGATATCGACGTTCAAGGCACCATCGAATCTGAGGGAAGCGGTCAAAGAGGAGATAACTTGACCAATGAGTCTGTTCAAGTTGGTGTAAGTGGGTCTTTCGATATCGAGTTGTCTTCTGCAGATATCGTAGATAGCTTCGTTATCCATTTGGCAAGCGACATCAGTGTGTTCCAAGAGGGAGTGGGTACACAAGATGGAGTTGTAGGGTTCAACAACGGCATTGGAGATTTGAGGAGAGGGGTAGATGGTGAAAGAGAGCTTGGACTTCTTACCGTAATCAACGGAGAGTCTTTCCAAGAGGAGGGATCCGAGACCAGATCCAGTACCACCTCCGACAGCGTTGAAGACACAGAAACCTTGGAGACCAGTACAGTTATCAGCGAGCTTTCTGATTCTGTCCAAGACGAGGTCAACAATTTCCTTACCAATGGTGTAGTGACCTCTGGCGAAGTTGTTGGCAGCATCTTCCTTACCGGAGATCAATTGTTCAGGGTGGAAGAGTTGTCTGTAGGTACCAGTTCTGACTTCATCAATAACGGTGGGTTCGAGATCGACGAAGACTGATCTGGGGACGTGCTTTCCAGCACCAGTCTCTGAGAAGAAGGTGTTGAAAGCATCATCACCACCTCCGATGGTCTTGTCAGATGGCATTTGACCATCAGGTTGGATACCGTGTTCCAAACAGAAAAGTTCCCAGCAGGCGTTACCGACTTGGATACCACCTTGACCGACGTGAATACAGATGATTTCTCTCATTTCTAGTTAGTGATTCGATAAAATGTTTGATGTATTTTATCAATTATAACTTTCAAAGCGCTCGGGCTTTTATAATTCGAAAGCTGTTTCAAAATTAATTATGGCCAGTAGTTTAAATTTGAATTCGAATCAGAAATACTGCCAATTAGATTTCAAAATCTGAGGAGTTATTTTTTTTATTGACTTTCCTGTTTGAATTCGGATCCTCGTTATCCGTAGTAAGACTTTTAGAAATTTATATAACTCCCTTCTCACTCTCATTCAGAAAAAATGGCCGTATCTATAAACCTTCCCTACTCTGTAAACCTAAGAAAGGAAGTTCTACTTTCCATGTTTTTCTTTATATTACTCATGATGGACTTCAGCTCAGGCCAAAAATAGCTAGAGAAATAACTGGGAAACATGAAGATCCTGAATTAAGAATTGAATTGAGCCCCGAATTCCTCCAGTAAAACCATAACTGTAAAAGAAATTGATTCAACCTCGTAGCAGGGAAATAATGCTCGAGACTTAACTAGGATGAAATCTATTAGAGAAGACATCCACGAGAAAGAATATCATTTCAGTCTCTCTATATTAGAGACCTAGCTTTCTCAAACCCAGATTTAGTTAGAATAGAACTAAATCAGACGCCTGAGTAATAAAAATGCCGTTTTACAAAGTCTAAAGCAGTTCAAGATGTCATAAGGACAGCTTAGAGCATGGAAGTTAACCTGGGATAACGCCAATAGCGCCTAAATTCAAACCTTCGGTCTCAAAAACCGATAAAACAAACCTCCAGAATAGAGGAGGTTTGAGAAGAATTTTGCATATCATAAAGTCCCAAGGTTACTTAGAAATCGCTAGGAAAGGTAAAGGTTCGAATTAGAGGCTTCTATCTAGGAAGTTGGTAGTGACATTTTTTGTCCAGAGTCTGTCTAAGATGGCAGCTGTAGGCTCAGTAATGAAATTGAGATATGTTTTTACTTTCAGAAGATTTTCTGATGGGTAAAATAGGGCTTTGAAAGCAATTCTTCTTTATTCATTTATTTTTCTGCACTTAATCCAAAATATAAAAAATGGAGCCAAACTCAAATATCACGCTTGAAAAAATGATAGAGATCCTCCAGAAGACTTTCACTAGGGGGACACATGTCAAAGAGGCAGAACAGATATTAAACGAGCTCGCTAAAGAACCCACAAAGTTCGTCGACTCGTTGATTGGAGTCATGGTTGCTGATATAAATCTACGTAAAATTGTCCCATATTCTTGTTGAATAATTTATAGCGGCAAGTATTAATATCAAGGATGCAGCTTGCCTACAGTTACGTAATACACTGCAGAAGCACTTGAATGATGAAACTCTGTTGGATGATCAAAAAATTTACATTATTAATGCAATCTTGCAGTGTCTCTTTATCGAAACAGTTACTTTCACCCAACAGGAACTTTTGAAATCTATTTTAGAGGATATTCTTATGTCTAATGATAGTACTTTTTATGGTTTAAAGTCTAAAGTTGAAGATTTCAGCATCAAAAACAGTGCCTTAGTCCTTATTAGAGATAAATTAGCCACAAAAGATGTTAAAGTCTTTTCTCCTTCATTGAACATTTATCAAGCCATCATTACAGCAAGTCATAATAAGCCCAGAGAAGTTGCTAATTACTACCAAGGAGTATCCACAGCTATACTCGAAGCTGGAGCCACTCTTGTTCAGGGAATAACGTCTGAAATTCAAAATATCACTCCTGAGAATAAGGAGCAAGTTCTTTCTAATATTAACTATGGGTATTTTATTTAATTTCTTCTTAATATTCCAAGATTGAGAGTCTTGAGTGTCTGGCTTTCTAGCATGTTTACAACAATTAAATATTTGTCTGGTGAGAATCTTAAAGCTAAACATAGTAGCTATATCCAAGTCATTATTATGAATCAGGATATTGTTGATATTCTCGCTAGAATTCTCATCATCCACCTTCCTACGGAAAAACAATTGAAAGGTTGTGTCTTCTCCACAACAGGAATTCCTGCTTTTGATAAGCCTTTAAACACCGCAAAGTCAATTGTCATAAAAATATTCAACAGAATAATTGATTTCGTCAACAGAACCTTCAAGGTGTTGAACCCCAACTTGAATAAAATTTATACATTTATCAAGACAGAAGGAATTCAGGGAATATTACAAAGTGTCTTCATCCTTTGTAAAACTGAAGGCTTTGATCTTGAAGCTGCAGTTGAAGATGTTGATCTTCATGAAAATCTTGTCGAATGTCTGGCCTTTTTGTCCAAACTTTGCTTGGAAAACCAATTTTACAATATTTTCTCTGATTACAAGAAACAGTATTTCTTTCAGTTTATTTCTTTTACCTGCCTTAGACTCATCGTTGACGTTATCTTACCCTTAATGAGAGCCACAGAGTCCGAATTGGAATCATTTAGAATCACTCCAGATGAATTCGTATATTTGGCAGAAGATTGTGTTGATAGTCAGGTATCGACTAATAACAATTGTTAATATTTTAGAAATCTGGCACCGCTAAAACACAAGCTGCTGAGTTCCTTGAGAATCTTTGTGACCATATTGATGGTGCATTGACTTTCTTTACCGTTGCTGCTGTTAACTTGATTGATTATTCCCTTATCTCTGACTCTCCAGAGGAAATTCCCACTAAATTTCCTGTCCTGACTGAGCATACCAAATCTGTTATCGTGGTCTCAACCCCAGCCCATATAAGAGTCGAAACTTGCTTGTTGGCCTTGACTGTTATGTGCTATAAGATAGTCAAGAGATCTGATTTATTGTAAATTTGGAATTAGTATTTGTTGATTAGTTAGGAATATGGTTGAAAAGCTTTTGGAAGTCTATCATGGATTCTTTTTGGGCGACAAAACAGATGCTATCATTAAGGCCAGAATTTGCATCTTATTTGAATATTATTCTGAATTTATTTTCAATGGACCAAATCAAGGGGAATTATTCAAATACTATTTGGCCTTCCTTATCACTGCTCTGGGTATTGAAAATGAGGACCAGCAAAGCTTGGCCCAACAAGCAGGAAATGCTCTTTCAGAGTTGTTCAGCGACGAAGATTACCACCAAAAGATGAATGAGTATATACCTGATATTCTTGAAAAGCTCTGCCAGTATATCGATGGCTTGAAGTCTTACACCCTATTTGATATAATCCTCGATATTCTCAAAGCCCATTCAGCATTCCTTGCAGAAAATAGCAATCTTTTCCTCAATCTCTGCAGACTCTTGGCTAATAGAGCTGTTGGTGAGTATGAGCTCGTCAGAACCAAACAAAAGAAAGGGAAGATGTACATTCACAAAATCTGGAATATCTTCTTGGCCATCGGAGAAAGAAGAGAACTTGTGACTAAATATTTATCAGACATTGAAAAGATATTGACTCCATTCTTCTCATATCTTGAGCAAGACCCCGATGTTCCTTTCGGTGATGATATCCTCAAATTCATGGGATCCGTTTTAAGAATAACCCAAGAGGTCTCTGCTGTCCAATGGGATATTTTCAAGCTCTTCCCAAAAATATTTGAGAAGCATGGCGGTCTGATCGAAGCCATGTTTGTTCCTCTTAATCTTATTATCATCTATGGCTCTAATGTTATCAATCAGGATCCTGCTTCAATCACTTTCTTGATTGACATGGCCATTAAGGCCCTCAACCCCAATAATGATAGAGCTGATGAAGCTAATTGTGCAGATGGAGCCCTTATGTTGCAGCTCATCATTCAGTACTTAGGGCCTATCCAAGACGAAGACTGGAAGAAAATATTGATTGCTACTAACATTAAATATGCTGATGCTCAAAACAGCTTCCTTAAAGCTAGGTAAGATTATATAACATATCGAGCTAATCAAATAGACTTGTTGGCATTTACTTGTGCGCTTTCCTTACTGACTTCAAGAGAACCCAAGCTTTCCTTAAGCAATATGCTGACTTGGATACAGTTATGAAGGCTATTTTGGGCGATCTGATGATTTATAAGCATCATAGTTATGATAGAAAAGTAACAAGATTTTTTCTTTGATTTGAATGTTAGCTTCTGGTTATAACTTTGAGTCATATGTTCTTACAGACAGACGTCGATGAGGCAATTCATAGCAGATTCCCAGCCCTTCTAGATGCTTGTGTGACCATCCTCACTTTCACTAAGTATCTTGAACAAAGAGACACTAAGAAAAAGAATGAAGACGGAACTGCCAGCTTGTCTGACAACGATATCCTCTATAACCTGATCCATAATAACAACATCAATAAACCAGTTACTCGTAATATAGATGATGAGGAATATGCTGATGTTAGTGATGATGACTACGTTGAATCTGATGATGATGAAGATGATGATGATCTGGATATGCCAGGAGATGCAGCGGTATAAATTATATAGAAATTTTCTTAATATTCTAGACACAAGCATCACTCAGACTTGACATTTTCCAGACACAATTGAAGAAACAGGACGAATTTGCATTCTTCAGAAATGTCATTGCTACGATAAAAAACAGCAATCACGAAGCATTAGCTGCTATGCATAATATGCTATCTCAAACAAAGCAGGAACATTTCAAACAAGTTATTTTAAGTCAAAGAGTGCTCACCTCTGAAGGAAAAGCAACAGCTAGAAAGGTTGTCAAGACTAAGGCTAGAAAAACAGCTGAAAATTACAGTCTCGCAAATCAAGGTGGCAATGAGCAACAAAATCAATAAATGACCTTCTTTTCTGTATAGATACACATGTTAGTATAAATTCAGTTAGCCAAATTTATGTAACATTACATTTAAGATAGACTTGAGTGAATTAACCTGAAAAAGTCTCTAGAGGCTCAACTTTGAATGCAGGGTCCTTCAGAGATCTGAATAATTTCTCCAAAGTTTTCATTTTTTTCATAAGAGCATTCTCATATACCTTGCTAACCTTCGGGTCTTCATGTAGTAAAATCTTTTCTGGATCAAGCTTTTTGTAGTTATACTTGTCTTGATAATCAAAAACTTTTAATCCATCTTTGAAATTTAGACAAGAGAATTTTTAGTATGTACCTTGAATAGTAAAAGAAATTTCAGAAGAAGGGAAATCTTTAGTTTTGTTTTTCAGACTGCTGTAGTATTCATCATCTTTCTGCTGAATAGAATCCATATTTCAGCATAATTTAAATTTTTGATATTTAGAGTACTTACCTCGCGTCTAATAAAGTTGGATCTATTAACTCTTTCGAATCTGCCATACTCAATGTTAACCAAAAAAAAAAATGGGCTAATTGTTACTTGATAATTTAGATCCCTTAATTTCTAGTATGAAATTATAAGAACATTTTGAGAACATGGGAAATTTAGTTCAAATATAGTGGTACAATTAAAAGGGTGGGCAAATAAGCTGCATAATAAACTCCATGAAATAAAAAGGTGGGGAACACATGTGTGCTACTGGTGTATAATAAGACTCCAGGTAGGAATAAAACAATAATTAATTATAAAGGCCGAATCGAAATGGCTAAATTTAAGATATCTTTTTCGATGCAAGCAGCAGCAAGCAACCTTCCCGCAAAGGAAGCAAAGTTACTCAAAGGACTCTTCGTATGCTCTAAGCTTCATTTTACTGAGTTATAATAGAAATTCTATGAAGAGAAGCAATACAAGAAAGGAATAAAGCAAGCCGAAAAGATTTTAGAAAAGTTTCCTGACCATCCTGGTAATTTACCAGATCTAAATTATTGAACACTAGAAACCAACTCCCTCAAAGGTTTGTTCCTCTTTTTGACTGATAACCAAACTGAGGGTATTGAATTGGCAAAGAAAGTATAACCAGAGATTTTATTCCTAAGTTTCTAGGCCTTAATGAAGAATCTTAAGAGCGAGTTATGCTGGCATATTTATGGTATTATCCATCGTAACCAGAGAAACTTCTTGGAGGCCATCAGATGCTATCAACAGGCCTTAAAAATCGATCCTGAAAATATTAACATCTTGAGAGATATGGCCGTCCTCCAAGTTCACATCAGAGAATTGGAAGAACACCAAGAAACAAGAAGAACCCTTTTAATGAATAAACCTAGCTTACCCGTCAACTGGGTCGCCTTCTGTGTTTCTGAACACCTTGTAGATCGCATATTAGCCATAATTAATCCTTGATAGCTTGGAAACTATGACGAAGCTTTAAAACTTCTTGCTTCATTGAAGAATATCCTTAAAGACACTGAATTAAAACCATTCGAAAAAAGTGAAGTAAATTACTCCTCATTTCAAATTGAAATGTTTAGCTTGCTTTGTATGAAGCCATGATCCTTATGGACAAAAAGAGTTTCAAGGAGGCCGCTGAATTCTTAGAAAAGAACCAAAAGTACTAAATCATTATCTATGAATAATTCTAAAGTATCATTCTTGATAAGACTGGTCTTCATGAGTACTTGGCAACTTGTTATTTGAAGCTCGGTCAACTTGACAAGGCTGAGACAAGCATCAGGTAACTTATAGACAGTCTGGTGAAAACCCAATAGATTCTTGATCAATAAATATCCTGAAAATGCCAACTATGTCAACCTTCTCAGAGAGAAGGAGGGAGTGAATAATGACAATAAGGAAAATTTCGAAAAGAACGTCAAGATTCTTGATGAATTGATCAAGGAGTATCCTAAGTCTCAAATGTTGAGGAGATATCGTCTTCGCTTTTTGGAAGGAGAAGCCTTCAAAAACGCTTTTGACGAATACATTAGACCCTTCTTCATCAAGGCTCTTCCCTCAGTTTTCTCTGATGTCAAGGAATTATGTAGAGATGCTGAAAAATTGAAGATCATTGAAGATCTTATCGTCAGCCACAAGGACAGCCTTGAGACCAAGAATACTTTTGCTGGTTCTGATGTTCAAGAAGCTCCTACCTCTGTCCTTTGGAGCTATTTGTTCCTCGCTGAACTCTATAATTTCAAGGGAGAATACAACAAGGCTTTGGACTATGTTGAAAAAGTAATACGTTCAATCAAAATTTTTATAGTCTAGGCTATCCACCATACTCCAACTTTGATTGAGCTCTATATGATCAAGGCCAAGATCTTCAAGAACAACCAAAACTACAAGGTTGCCGCTGATCTCGCTGACAAGGCCAGAAATATGGACTTAGCTGATAGATATCCCAACAACTTGACTGTGAAATATAGAATTAGAAATGGAGAACTTGAAATCGCTGATACTCTCTTGAAGAACTTCATTAGAGACTCTAGCGATGCTAACATTCATGAGCTCCAATACATCTGGTATGAACTCGAAGTCGGAAATGCCCAGTTTAAGAAGCAAAACTGGGGTGCTTCATTGAGACAATACAAGTTCATTCAAAAGCACTTTGATGATTTCTATGAGGATCAAGTAATAAATTTCAACTTTCTTCTTAGAATTTAGTTCGATTTCCACACCTACTGTCTTAGAAAATACCAACTCAGGGCATATGTTAACATGCTCCGCTACGAGAATAGAGTCCATGACAACATCTGGTACGTCAAGGCTACTTTGAGCATGATCAGAGCTCTTATTGAATATGAGAAGGTCTTGCCCAAGCTTAAGCAAGAAGAGGAAGAAGAGAAGAAAATGCTCGAAGAAATGGACGCCCATGAAAGAAAGAAGTACAAGAAGGAAAAGGAAGCCAAGCTCAAGGAGACTGACCCCATCAAAGAAAAGCTTGACCTTTCTGGAAGAAAGTACTTGGAAACTTTGAAGGATCCTCTTGAAGAGGCCTGCAACTTTGCTAAGAAGCTTCTTGCATGCAATGTCACTTCCAAGAAGTGGAGAATCAGAGGCTACACTGAAATTGCTCGTTTATATTTGAGAAAAGGTGAGTAGCAGGAATTTAATAATGATTGTGTAGGAAAGCCTTTGATCGCCCTTAAGGCCTATAACAAGATTGCCGAATTTGCTCAAGAAGACGCTGATGTTCATCTTGTTCGTCTTGAACTTATTGAAGCTTGTAAGAGTTTTCAAGTAATTGAGTAATATTTTTAGTGGAAAAGGCCAGTGAAGTACAAGATTTGAATGCTGACATCAAGGCTATTATCCAAGAAGAGCTTGCCAATATTAGAGGCACATCTTCATTGAAGGATTTGCACAAGGCTTTCAGCGATAAATGCACTAAAAATATTTACAATCAAATCAGATGTAAATGAAAATATTGTTCTCTAAATGAACAGGCATCCAAGGAAACGTTTTCCTCAAGGCTATTGATCAACAACAAGCCATCAAGGAAATTGAGGCACTTTTGGATCAAAACAAGGACAAGTGCACCATAAAGGTAAGACAAATACAATCAAGACTAATTTGTTAGGAAGTCTTGCTGGCTTTAGACACAATCAAGACTAAATTGGAAGGAGGAGAGGATGCTACGAAGAAAATCACTGTAAAGGAGTGCTAGAGTTTGTGTAATTTGTTAGGAAAAATTCAAGGAAAGATTCAATTTGTGCCCCATCTTTAATGAAGAAGCTATTAACATCCAAGGTGTCACCCAATTGCCAGTCCCTGTCTTGACTTAGAATGTTAATTCTTGTATCCAACATATCGATAATCGTATTATAATCAAATGATGAAACTGTCTGTAATTTTTAACCATCAACAAACCAATTTCTCTTCCATTTGTATTGGAGAAAAATATCCTATCTAAACCTAGCTTAATGATTTGTACACTTAAAAGAAAGATATTTGCCCACTCCATGAGTATCTTTGAATTAAAACTAAATAATCCTCTCAAAGAACAATTATTGAAAGAAAATTGCACAAAAAATTATTCCAATTTTTTTCAAAAACATAATTGTAACAATTTTCCAACAGGCAATTCACAAACTGGGTTCCTAAGAAATGAAGTACTTCATATGTCACTGAACGAAGATTAAAAGTGAAATATATGATCTCTATGGTAATCATATATGGTCATTTCTGCTTTCATATTTTCGAGGTATTAATTTAATTTAGAATCCGTAGAACAATCTAGAACTTTGGTAGGTCTTAGAAAGGTGAATATGATGGACTTGGCATTCGATGGATGAAGAACTAGCCAAAGTCATAAAGTAAAATAGCTTATTCAATTCTGATGCTTGTAATGTTTGTATCAGAATTGGCTTGGTTGTATCAAGCGAAATAATTTATTAAATCCGGGATAAAATCAATTTGTATTTTCAAAAATGTCACATCTTAATATTCAACAAAAAGTCAGCAAGACCCTCGCTCAGAAGTACAAGGAGACCAAAGGCAAGGAGCCTGGCCTTTCTGAAGAAGAACTCAAAAGACAGGAGTTTGAAAATGAAATCAAACCAAGTCTTTCTGAAGATAATTATGCTCTATTGCAAAGGCTCCTTGAAAAATTATCTGCCATTGGAAAATACACAGTAATACCAACCTCTCTTCCCTAACATTCATAGGAATACGATATATACAATTTGATGAAGAAGTACGGCTTCCAGGTCAAAGTTATCGAAGAGATCACATCCGTAATGGTCCAAAAGGCTAAGGAAGCTGAGAACGCCTACTTCAAGCCTGTCACAAGAGGAAAGTCCAAGGCCCCTGAAAAGGATGAGAAGAAGAATGAGAGGGATAATGAAAGAAAGAAGTCCAAGAGAAGAACAGAAAATGATCAAGATGGCCAACATGAAAATGGAGAACAAAGAGGTACCAAATTAGACTCAAAGTACTAAAGGGCTCTAGGCTTCCAAAAGTCTTTCAGAAGAACCCATCAGGGAAGAAATACTGGTGATTACTACCAAGACGATCACTATGACAATTATCATGGCAGATATAACAACGAATACAACGGTGGTAGATATAATAATGGATACAACAACTACAACAGATATAACAGAAGATATAACAACTACGACAGAAACCAAAGAGACTATGACAGGAAAGAGAGATCTGGTAGAAGAATTCAAGACAGAGGTAATGGACAAGAAGAAACTTTGCCCAGCTTGATGCCTATCTATGTTGCTAAATCCACCAGCGAAGAAACTCATCACATTATCAAGGAATCCTCTGAACAAAACACTCAACCTACAACAGTTGCTGAAACTACCACTCACACCAACACTGTAACTGAAAATAAAGCCCCCGAAACTACCCATACTCACAAAGAAAGAAATACTAGAGAAGAAACCAACTTCAACAAATATCAAAGAGGAAGACAACAAAAGATGTATATTGCAAAGAAGAAGACTGACGATCAAGAACACAAGCCCCAAAGTGAGCCAGTCCAACAAACTCAACAAGAAGCTACCCATCAACCCCAAGGAAATCAACAAGAACAAACAAAGCAGCACTATAACCAACACAACATTCATGAATTCTTCCAAAAATCTGGTGAAAAGACCAAGATCGATCCTAGAGACCAAGTAGACTACATCGATTCGGTCATTCACCCTCCTAAGAATAGAGTTGAAGAAAAGTCCAAGCCTGTTGGTCTTTCTAACGAACAAGACAAGACATCTCAAACTGCTCAAAAGCCTACCATTGATAAGACCGCTCATCATATGAAGTATCACTCATTTAAGCAATTATTAATCATTTAGTGG
>Ga0065720_1019265_pt1 | contig 30750 bp, 19 predicted proteins | sample Thericmetagenome_FD_59107 | JGI IMG/M metagenome (GOLD analysis project Ga0065720, IMG submission 59107) | Thermophilic microbial communities from the Joint Bioenergy Institute, California, USA of rice/straw/compost enrichment - eDNA_2 v2... | ecosystem: Engineered > Solid waste > Grass >... | reverse complement strand
ATATGCCAACTACAAAAACTAAATTAAATCCTATAAAGCGCCTTGAAAAGAATGAATCTATATTTGGCATTCAAAGAGATGAACTCGTCTAATTCAATAGCTTTTGTAAATTATTCATATACAGCTTTTAATTACTCATTGAGCTTTACTTTTCATAATGTTGTAGAATATTTGTTCTAAAGTGATATAAATTTTGAAAGTGAATATTTCTGTTTTGATGAAAAAGCTTAGGAGTTAAATTTCAAGTTTCATCGTTTTCAGGACTTAATTCACCTCTTTACTTCTATAAGGATGCTCGAGAGATTACTTAGGGATATTCTGAGGTGGAATCTCATTATATCATATTTAAACTCCAGTAAACGATGGGTTGCTAATACTAAAGAGATTCATTCTAACTCGAATTCAATTATTAAATTAAAGAAAAGAAATTGATTATCAATAATGTGTGTTAAAGAAAGTTCTTTCCGCATCATGCCCATTTCAAGATATTTTGTAAATTAACAATATATAACAACTTTTAATTACTTATCGAGCTTTACTTTGAATAATGCGTAGAATATATCATCTCAAAGTTATAAATTTAATGAAGCAGTCAAGTAAGAATTTCGGTTATTGCAGGAAGGTTTTAGGGGTTTAAATTAAAGTTTCATTGTTTTCAAGGACCTGATTCAGGCTTTTTACATAAGGATGCTCAAGAATTTCCTTAGGAGATATTCTGAGGTTGGGATCCCATTGTAGAATTCTGACTAGTAGATCAAATAGAAGTTCAGGCTCATTCCAGTCTTCCAAATAATCAGAAATAATCTCTTGGAAGGTTTCCATTACATTTCTTTGTTTGATAAAGATTTTGTCATATGTTCTTCCTTTCACAGCAAACAGTCCGGTCTTTATATGGTCTTTTCCTTTCAGTTCTACTCTACATCTAAGAGAGAGCCACAAAGGAACTCCTGTTATAATTTCCAGCAATATTGCTCCCAGACTCCAAACATCAATAGACCAGGGATGGCTTATTCCAGCCAAATATTGGACTGTACTTCCATTTCCTTTATGAGTACATAGTACATGTAGAAACTCAGGAGGCATGTATTCAGGAGTTGCCATACCAATATTTCCATCCCCAGCCCAGTCATATGCAGAACCAAAATCGATTATCTTTAAGTCAAAATATCTGTCATCGGGTTGATGATTCTTGTTGATAAGGATGTTATCAGGCTTGAGATCACAATGGACAATCTTTTGATCACTGAGCAAAACTAAAACTTCTGCGATTTGTTTGACAAAGGCCTTGAGACTGGTTGGATCAGTCTTGAATCTCTTATGCAACTCTAAGTGTTTCACACCATATATTCTCTCTCCTTTATAAAACTCTCCCTTGATATCGAAGAGGGATTTAGATAGGGTAGTTCCTCCCAATTCAAAGATATGCCAAAAGTCTTGTTTGGTAGACTTGAAGTCAATAAAGCTAGCAATATTCTTGATCCCTAAAGAGTTTAGAAAAGTATTTAGCTAAAACAAACCTGGATAGTTTTTGAACTTTTCCTGAGGCTCTCCTCCAGTTTTAAAGAAAAACTGCCCATATTTTAATTCCTTCTTCTGAGACTCATCCATTGCGTTTTTTAGAATCTGCTTGACAGCCACCTGTTTGCCTGTCTTCTTTGACACTCCTAGCCAAACAAGAGCAAATCCTCCTCTACAAAATTAACTCGATTTTGTAATAGTTTACCTTCCTAAGAAGTCCACCTTGGCATAATCAGTTGGAAATCTGTCTCCATAGGTGTATCGTTCTTCATCGCTTAGCATATGCAACAACCCAGTCTTTTTCTCGGCAATAGGTTTTTCTTTTTCCTTTTCTGGTTTCTCTTTAACGTCTGTTTTTAAGAGTTTAGGTTTTATGCCCAACACAGAATTTGACTTGTTTTGAGGTGTAGCAGAAGTCTTGATGGAAGGATTATATGGATTTACAGACTTGTCTGTGTCAAGGAGCTTTGTTAGTGACTTCTGAATACTTGAAGTGGGTTTGGAAGGTGTAGGTGTTATAGTTGTGGTCCTGTGAGAAGTTCCAGGACTGATGATTTGCTGAGTACTATTCGTCTTTTGAATGCCATACCCTGAGCGAGGCTTTATATTGGTTAGAGAAATTTGGGACTTTGGTAGGATATTTATTTTGTCAGAGATACTCTTTCCTTTGGATTCCTTTTTAATCAAGTTTGATCTTGGAGGGGAGCTGGAGTCTACTGTAATAGTTTCTTCAGGCTTGAATTCCATAATTTCTGGAGTTCCAAGCTCATTGTTAGTTTTGCAAAATTCAAAATTAACACCAGGAGACTGTGAGCCATTACGAGGACTGCTCCTTCCAGAATTGGCTTGAGATCTCGATCTGAGCCCTCCACCTGGGATAACGAGTGAAGGCAGGATCGTCCCTAATTTTTTCTCATCCTGGGATCTACTATTCGCTCTAAATCTTTCAGTTTTTGTGGGAGGGGAATACCCTCCATCCTGGCTAGGAAGAGTTTTCATTATTCCCTGAGTATTTGTCTTTCTTAACTGAGCACTAGAGTCTCTATGAGAATCTTTTTGGTATATCTGACTGGTATTGTTTGAGTGAGTAGGAGTTTTTAGATTAACATGAACATAGACTTGTCTAGTAGGGGTGGTCCTTTTCTCTCCACTGGGAGATCTTTCAATAGAGGTGTCATTATTAGTGTGCCGAGATGCATCTAAGAGCTGAACTGGAGTCTTGCTTGAGCCTCTATGTTTATGAGTAAATTGAACGAAAAATATACCCTCTGCCTATTCTTGAATTCGTGCCGACGGGGTTTTTCTGTGCTGTGAGGGCACTTCTATTCATTTGCTTTGTACTATTAGTTGTGGGCCGATAAGTTGATGGTACTTGGTTTCTAGCAGAAAGCTCGTTCAACTTATCATCTGATAACTGTATTGGAACATGTGCTGGATAGTAGAACATGCCTGTGGGCTTAGGAATATTTGAAATAGATGGCTTTTTAGTGCTTTTGGAAGCTGTTTTTAAGGAATTTGCTATGCTGCTGTAAGTTTGGTTGATTACTTTTGGCTTCTTTGAAGCTAATCCATACTGAACTGCATTTGTAGATTTTCTATTCAAACTACTAATGTCCTTCAGTACATTTGTACCTTCATTTCTTAGGGGATTACCAAACATAAAATTTAACAATTATTTTTTTATTAGTTACAAGATCTAACTTGCTAAATTCGTTCTCGCACAATAAATAAATTATTTGAAATCAGAGTAAAGAAACGGCTAGAGAGACATCTTTAGAAATTTGAGACTTATTTGCTTGTATTCGACAATTTTGATTTGCCAGAGATCTTCTAGAAGTATTTGTGGTAAACACATTAATTTACATAACTCTCACTAAAAATATGAACACCATCATAAAGATCTGACACTTCGATAACCCCAATTAAATAATATGCAAACAATTTATTAAAAAAAGGGCACGAGGATTCGATATACTTCATAAGAACCTATGAAGCGGATTTATCACCAACATTGGCTTGTTCATTAGAAGTATGGACGTGCTTCTCGGGAGGCTTAACGAAATCGTCTTTTGGCTTGTGAGCACCAGAATAAGCCTTTAATTTTACTATAGCTTCTTTGGCTTCCTCTTTTGAAATTGTCACAGATTCGTAATGTTCAACTGCCTGGGCTACCTTGTCAATCTTTTCCTTGACGTCATCTGGAAGATTATATATCTCAGCAAGTGCTGGATTGTGGGTCCAGTCAATATTGTTCGTTTTGAGTACATATAAAAAGGCAGCCAAACTGATTATTCCGTGTGGAACTTCGAAGATAAGGTAATCATAAAAGCAGTGGCGGACAGCCCGAATACATTGGTTGTATATCTTGTTGAAGGTTTCTAGCTCCCATTTGATTTTGTCACTGTTCTTGAACTTCTCTAACAAGCTGAGGACTGGGAAAAAGGGGTTATAGATCTTCAAATCGTAATTTATTTTTCTGAGAATATCTTGCTCATAATCAGGGAATCCTATACTAGTTATTCGGGTTGTTTAGGATGAATTACTGTTGAAGAAAGGATCATTGAACTTCTTTGCCAGATCATCAAAGCTCTCAATGTGAACTTCTTCAGTTTTTAGGGCTAAATATAGGCAAGCGAAGATGTATTTCTTGGGGTCGAAGTCTATCAGAGTATTCCTGAGGAAAAATCTCTTGAAATAAGTAATTGCTGAGGCCTTAAGATTATAGGTAGAATTTGAGTAATAGAACCTCAACTTTCAGAGGAAACTGCTGACAAATTTGAGAGAGCTGTGCAATGTAGAAATTAAGGATAGTATTTTCATCTTCAAGGCTAAACATCTAGAGAAGTTATTTTGATTGTGGGTTTTTTACTTGAATGTTTGCCTGAGGATTTTTATTTAGAATCTTTTGGTAAGTTTTTCTATACTTTGACTCTTTTTCCTGTTTGATGGCATCAAGTTCGGCTTTACGGTTTGCGAAACACCAGTGCTTGTATTGAGTTGAGTGCTCTAACATTGCAATTATTTTATGAATAAATTTATGCAAAAGAATCTACTTTTGTAACATAAGTTCATTTTATCAAACAATGTAGAAACTTCTACTTGTAGAGCTAATGATGATGAATTGTAAATATTACCTAGAAAATATAAATTTTTATGCTATCATCCTTTATCTTTTTTTTATTGTTTTCGACTACCTTTTTCATTGTCTACAAAAGCTCAATATTAAGAGTAGTATGATCCTTGATTAATTCTGTAAAGCCTATTAGCTTGATGGGTCTAGCATTTAAATCCTACACAGTATATCGGTTGGCTTGTTTGCCTGTGTATTATGAACTGATAAGGATGAAATATTTGCTAAGACTATCCTGAGAGAAGTAAGATTCTGAGTTCCCTCCAATATTTACATTACAAATCATTTAGGCGAGAATAGCTATAATTCTGAAGAAATTTAAATTAAAAAGGATGCGAATTAAGTTCCATCTTCTGACACAAAAAGTATCACAACTAGCCATCCAGCCTTCGTCAAATTCAAAAACGAAGCTCGTCACAACAGCCGATATAGCTAAACCACAACTATGGCAAGTTGATTTTTCAAAAGACGATCCCGAAATAAATCACATAGTTGAATTATCCGGGCATAATTATAATGTCAAAGTTTTGTCTTGGAGTCCAAAAGGAACTTACCTGATTACAGCATGTGATTATCCCATTCTCTGGAGAGATCATGGACACACAGTAACTAACGCCGGCAAACTTCCTCAAGAAGAAAGTGAAATTCATTCAGTAAAATGGTCCCCAGACGAGAAGAGAGTCATAATTGGAACCCAGGCGAACTATCTTTTCTTTCACAATATTGAGCAAAGACAACAGCTCAAAAAAGTAGTTCTTGACTATGTCCCAGTCGGAATTGCATGGGATCCTCTGGACAGCTACATTGGAGTTTTGACCACTGAGAACTGTGTGACTATTTTCTCTTCTACGAATCTAGAACAGAAGAAAAAAATCTCATTCAATATCGGTAACACCAAGTTCAGTGACATAAACACAAAAAGAATTGATAGAAAAATTGCTTGGTCCTCAGATGGAGAGTACTGCATCTGCCCAAGTTTGGAGGATAAGAATGAACTCCCAATCGCCTGTGGACTTAACAGAACAAGAGAATTCCAAATCACTTGTGTCTATGCCGGGCCCTCTGCCGCCATTACCTGCATTTCATTCCTTGATATGATTTTCAAGAAAGATAAAGAGTTCTATAGCGTCTTTGCCCTCGGCGATTCCGATGGTAATATCTCCATTTGGCAAACAAAGGGAAATAATAAGCCTTTATTGTATATCAAGGGAGGATATGAAGATATGTCCATTGAGTGCATTGATTGGGAGCCTCATTCTAACATGATCATTGCCTCCACTACCAAGAAATTCATTATGATGATCCAATATGATCTCCAAAAGTTTGGAACTCCCCTCAATGAAGAAGAAAAGAAACTCTTTATGGAGAATCTCTATGGCAAACAATCTGCAGTTTCCTTGACCACTATGAGCTACCTTGATCAAAGAAGACTCCTAGAGATGCAAAGCCAACAACAAGCTAACTCTTTCGACAATAAAATGACTCAAGGACCACACCAAGAAGAAAATGCCTCTGGTAGTAAGCCATCTACTATGAGCGCCCCTACCATCAAGAAGATCGAAATTAAAAGAAAGATAGAACCCAAGCCAGTAGAGAATCAAGACAAAGAAGAAAAGAAGGTAGATGGCAAAGAAGGCCAGGAAGGTGCTGATAAGTCTGTTGAGAAGAAAGACAACAGTAAAATTAGAATGAGGCCCACAGGCCACCATCAATCAATGGATGTCCAGCCTGTTATAGAAAAGGTCTGCTTCCCAAAGCTAACAAAGGGTCTGGATAGCTACAAGATGAGCATTTTAGAAAAGAATATCCTTATCATCAAGACTGAAAAGAGAGTTATAGATGGATCTGAAGTCACCTATTCTAAGCTTAGTTGCTTGGGTACCATGGGAAATAACTTAAACGAAACCTTCTGGACTGATATTGTAGAAGGAAAAGTTCTTGCCATTGATCATAATAGTAAATACCTGGTTTACTATACAGACAATCATGATCTCCATATTAATAATATCATCACAGGAAAGAAAAGCGAATTACCTTTGATGGTGCCTAATCTTGCCAGACTTAAGTTGAACTCCCAGCATTCTATAATGATGATCAAAGAAAATGGAGATCTTAGAGTTTATAACTTTGAAAAGAAAGAGGTTATTCTTGATGAGAATTGCTATTCTCTAGTAAAAGAGCTTAACCCTGGAAACCCGCCAACCGCTGAAAACATCTACTTAGATGACAACGACATCCCTTACATTTGCTTGAAGCCTAACTTGGTGATTTTCTATAACAAGGAGCTAAAGGCTTGGCAAAAAGTTGACAGTGGAATTTTCAATTTTGGTATCTTCAAGAGTATTCCAAAGCCATTTAGAAACAATCAGTCGAGTGTTGTTCTTATGAATAGAACACCTAAGGACAAATTCGAAGATTTTATGAAGGAAATAGCAGGAGGTGAGGTCAACCCTGAAAAATTGAAATACGACAACAAGGTCACAGTCATCAGAAAGATTGAAGAAGCTATGATCTACGCTATTTCTACAAATGATATGAGAGCGTATTACGAGCTAGCTGGACTCTATATTAGAAAACTAACTGATTTCCATGAGTTCAACAAGATCAGATGCTTCATTATTGAAGACTTGTTGAAGAATACAAATAGCAAGGACTATCAGTTCATTAAGTCTAAGTTAAAGAACAAAGATGAGATGAACAGATTTATCAATTACTTGAAGCTTCAGATAAGCTCCAACCAGGAAATAGTCTTAAACTTAAGAAAAGAAATTGATAATGTCATGGAAAACTTAGTTTTTAACTCCATGTTCAATGAGTAAGTATGAGTTGCTTGTAGTATATAAACTTAGAGTCTACAGTTGTTTCTTGAGTAGTTAAATATAGTTACAAGCAGAGTGGATCTGCGAAGCTTAAACTAAGGTTTTTACAAAAATGAGCGCTAATTAACAGGCCACGTAAAAGCTTTTAAAAGTATTACTCCTATATCTGATTCAAATTCTCAAATTGATTCTGGATCATAATGATTAAATTAAATCTCAAAAGTTTGAGATAGACACGAAAACCCCAAGATGACCTAAACTTCTAACACAAGTTTGTGTGTTATACACACATAAAGGTGAGTTTCTATCCTTTCTCTTTGGTCAAGTGATGATAAACTAAGTCTCGTTCGTCAGATTGTGAGTGATGAGATTTAACGAACTGATCATTTTTCTCTTTTAAGACACATATTAATATTTGCAGGAAACTGATACATAAAGACTCAAGCCGCTGGTCCAAGCATTTCCCCTGAAATGAAAGGAAAGAAACCTTTCTAGCCGCTGAATCGAAAAGAAAAGACGTTAGTCAAAGGTACACAACGATTCTTTTCTGTTCTTGGCAATGGCAACATGATGAATTTTACTTTAGGACACCTTCGATCCTACGGGGATGAGATTATAAGTATTCTGAGCCATTCCAATCCAACAAACAAAGATCTAATTATTTCTAGGCATTTGACCTTACGAACAATGCCAAGAACCACACGAAGATCTTCACTTCTTCATAGTTGTTTGTCGTGTTGATTATTCAATGTACCTTTCCATCCTATATTATTTTGTTAAAGCTTAAATTCTCACACTCAAAAAAAAAAAAAATGTTTCATTTAGAGCAAGATTTTTCATGATATATCATACTCAGAGTCTTAGAGTCTTAGATTGTATGTAATGTCGCATTGTTTCAGCTTATATATAGATGATACAAATAATATTTTGGAAAACAAAAAGGTTCTGAGGCTATTTGTTTATAGTTATTGTTGCGTTTATTTGGAATCATGAACGAGTCTTTCGAAACTCCAGTTGCCCTATACAAGTTAAACCATGACTCAAATCATTTACTTCTCCGTCGAACTTAAGAAGATAGTCGTGGAACTTGAACAAAGTTTGTCTGTGGGAAACAGTGAAGAGGGTAATTCCGAGTTGCTTAGAGTGGTTGTACATCAAAGCTTCAACATCCATACTGACAGCACTAGTACATTCATCTAACAAAATTAACCAAGAAAATTTTCTGAGTACCAAGAATAGCGAATTGGGGTCTGTGGTAGAAGAGTCTGGCCATGGCCATTCTTTGCTTTTCACCTCCTAAACCAGTCACTTTATTGTAAGGATTAGAGTACCAGATAAGACATCATTCCAGTCATTCATAGCATCGAGTCCTCCTTCTCTGTCAATCAAGTATTCAAGATGGACATCCTTAAGTAATTGCTTGATATCTTCATCACTGATTCTTCTTCTCAACATTTGGAGCTTAGCATGAGGATAGATGACTTGGTCTCTAAGGGTTCCAGGAGGGAGATAGGGTCTTTGAGGAATGTAGAACATCTTGTCCAATGAAGGTCTGTATAACTTTCCTCCGAAGATGGGCCAGAGAGATCCAAGAATTCTGAACAAGGAGCTCTTACCGCAACCGTTGGGTCCGGTGATGATGCAGTTCATTCCAGGCTTGATTTCGAAGCTGAGCTTTTCGACGAGCAAGTCTCCGTTAGGAGTGCAAATAGGGATATCTTCGAACTTAATATTAGGGCTCTCAATGATTTCTCCTCTCTTCATGTCCATAGTAAGTTGCTTTTGGTCAGCCTTGACAACGGTGGATTGGTTAACCATAGTTCTTTCGTATTTTTCTAATTTGTTAACAACAGGCTAAGCTTAAATACCTTCTTCCAAGTCCTTCAAGACCTTGTTCATTTCGTAGACAAGGGTGGTGTAACCAGCAAGCAATTGGACTTCCTTGTATGAGACGACCAATCTACCAATAGCCTAAAGAAATTATAACTTTGTTCCATTAGGGATTACCTTAGCAAGGTTGATCAAAAGAGAAGAGTTTCTGACGTAATCTCTAGTGATGGCACTAGCATCGTTTCCGATCTTCTTCAAATATTCTTCACGACCCTCACCGAAGACGGGCATACCAAGGATGGTGTATCCGACCAAGAAAGCACCGTACTTGACCAAGAAGTTATCGAAGACTCCCATGTAAAGTCTCTTGTTGATGATAGAGTGGGAGTGGTTGATAAGATTTTTGAATGATTCATTAACTCTTCTTCTTTCCCATTCATGACCTCTATAGAAGGCAATTTCTTCAGCATGGTGGACGAGGTCAGTGTGACAGGCACGATATTCTCCTTCCAATTCTAAAATTTTAGTTGCCCAGTTTGCTTATTTTACGTTGTTCAATGGCAGTAAGACGACCGAAGGAAGGTGAAATGAATCTGAGGAGGATACCAGAGGCGAAGTACCAAACAATTTGGTAGAAAGGACCTTTCCATCCCTAGAGAATGAATATACAGATTATAGGAATGATACCAAGATATCGGCCAATTTTCTGGAGAAAAGAACAATATCGAGGATGGGCTTGGTGAAGTTGGAGTATAGGTTACTCAAGGAGGTGGCCCACTTTTCGATATCTTGAGTCAAACGTTGATCAGGGTTGGAAATTCTTCCATCAATATTACTCATCTATTCAACTGTTATGAAAATTTCTGGTTTTGTTACTTGGTAATAGATCATGCCCTTGATGTATCTCTCATTAAAGTGTAAGCTGAGTCTCTTTCTGAATTGGAGAGCGAGTCTCTTATTCAAGAACTCGAGATAGCTGTTAACGAAAGAGGCGGGAACAGCACATAAGGCAAGGCCAAAGATCTATTCATATAAGTTTATAGCACACCACTGTACCTTCTTCAGGAACATGCCGTAGTCCATTGAGATAATTGCCTTGACAATTTTTCCATTTATGGAAGAAATATAGATTGAAAGGAAAGTTCTGACCACCAAGGCCACAGTCAAGAGGGAAAGGTCGAGAACTTCAGGTGATTTCCAAGTAGGAATGACAATTTTAAGCAATTCGTATAATCTCTTAAAGAAGAGACTGTCAACGTTTCCTTTGCCCTAAATTTAAATATAATGTGGCGCAAAACTATACTTTCTTCTTGGCCTTTGAGGGATCCAACTTGACATTTACAGGACTGGACTGAGTGAAGCGAAGTTTTATCAAGTATAAGATAATGACGATGACGGAAGCGGATATTATCTAAATATAGATTATGACTAATTCCAAATTATGATACTCTCTTTTTACCAGCTCCGAAGAGAGTGTTGAACAGATAAGCACCGCTAGCGTTATTAAATTTGGATAGAACAGTAGGCATTAATTATCGAACTCGCAGCGAGTTGGGATTTGTTCGATTATTAATTTTATTTGTGAGAAAAATTTAATTTGCCTATGCGGTCATATTGCATCAACTACATCATTACGAATTATTCGATTTAGTAATGCGTAAGCAAATAATTAGCCCTTGAAAACCTATTTTCTCTTAATTAATCCCAATATAGCATGTAGAATTAATAGGGTCATAACCATCTTTCCAATAGGGATTTCATGCCAAGGATGTAGAGGATATTGCTTAGCCTCAATAGATCTGAATCCAAAGCTTTTCAGATTTTCTTTAAGTATTTCGTTGTTTCTATTCACAGCATTGAGGTAATCTTCTCCTTCTGGATCCAAAAGTATCCAAGGCCTAGATAAATAAACCTTATTTCTAGAGAATCCCTACTCTGATGAAGTTATAGGAGAAAATTCATATTTATATAATTTGATTCTTAGGAAAGTTGGGGCTGATTTTTCGAAAGGATTTCTCTGAAGCAAACTGAGCACACTAGGGCCATTAGCAAATAGCCTTCCTAACATATTTATCAGCCAAATTTGATTATTAATATGATTTTGAGAAGCCACCCACATCTTCAAGTTATATACACATTTATTGAGTATTACCTGCCAATCTAACCTTGAGACATGAGGTATACAATACTTTAGTTCACTTGTTGCATTATTCACCTTGTACTGGAATTCATAAGATTCCCAGGTTACACCATCATAGCTTCCTTGAATATCCAGTTCTGCTCTTCCATCAAGGCCCGGGATTCTAAGAATTCTTTACAGGGATCACTTAATTTACCGCTTGGAAATACCATATCGAGAAATTACATGGTACTTCTCTGTAAACTTGTATACTTTTTCATAAAATTTCTCATTGAAAGGAAGGAGCGTAGTACGAGCTCCAATTGTTTTGAAAAATGGGAATATGGACGATGTGAACATGAAGAAATAGAAAGCAATAGCAAAGGCTATTCTAAGGATCCTTCCAATTTTGCTAAATATATTAGGAAAGAAGTATTAAGTTACTTTGGCCTTAGGGGAATGGTCTTAATGCTGTATCGGAATGTTGAATAAATAGCCCAGAGTACTGATGAATATAGAGGAATTAACAAGAAATAGGAGTTTATCTGAGGATTATCAAAAGAAAAAATTGCTTACTATATTTTCTTTCAAGTAGTTCATGTCAAAATTAATTTTGCCTTTGATGATAGATGAAGGAGGGAAATAGAAAATGAATTGTGCAACAAGTACAGACATCTATGATCTTAAATGATAAAGTTTTTAGATTACCCAAAGAAAATGGCTCCAAAATGATGTCTTCTTTTCCTCCTCATCTTCAGCCTTCAAGTCATAAAGCTTGAGATTGTCCAACCATAGCATTTTCTTTATAAATCTTGGCGTATAGCGAGTCAAAAACTCATCATCCAATAGAGGAATAGCTCTTCGCAAATGATCAAAATAATGTAAACGATTACAATAGAAATGATAAAATATTGGACCAGCAACAGCTGCCAGCAGCAATTAGTAGGAACTGTAAAAGGAGGAACATTAAAGCTGAGAACACTCTCAAAACTCTTATAGGAGCCAGATTAAAGATAGGAATAAATATCTATTTTAAGATCAGATATAGAATTTTGATACTTCGACAACAAGGGTAAATACAGTCCCCAGCTTCTTTAGGTCACTTGGCAGGAAATGAAAATGTCTTGCTAGAAGAGAAGGAATAGGCTGTGATTTATAGTAAGTATGCAAGCCATTTAGAGTCCACCAGCTATCATCTTCATTTCTTTCCTTATAAAAATACAAATAATTTGTTTACTGTAACAGTTTGATCACCCCATTTCCGAAAATATACCTATAAGCCAACCATCTGAGTAATTCTCTAGAAACAGAGGCAATCTCGTCAGTGTAGAATTTTCCATTGATTGAATTGGGTATGAGGAACATGGATAAGAAACTTGCGTGTTATCTAAATAACACCAAATATACCCTATCTCGAGCAAGAGCTGGTCCCATTGGTAATTCATAAAAGCTTGTCCGACTAAGAATATTGAGAGGTAGCTAATCCAGAGAGTGAAATATGCCCAAAACTTGAAAAAGACTTTGCCCTTCCAATCTAGAAGAATCCCGATTGCAATAGCTATATTGAACAGGCACAACTAAAGAATCATGGATAGTTTATTCCCTTTACGAAATGAAAGAAATTATCTTCTGCTGCAAAATATCTTATTTTTGGAAAGAACCTTATGAGATATTTATTGACGTTTTCTGATAACCAAAACAGTGTTGGCAAGCCATTGTATCTTCCCCCTGAATACTCTTCCTCAAATTTATTCAGATAAACCTTTTAGTTTAAATGAAAGTGGCGCTTTCTTACATTAATTGGAAGCAATCCATCTGCTCCGTATAGTCCTGAGATCTGATGATAGAGAGAAGTGAATGCTATTAGATAGATAACTATAATTAACCAAGATTGGAGAATTTATACTTGCTAGAAGCTTGAGGAAGAGAAATTGCATAAAGATAATGTTCTCACTCAATAGATGCTTAAGAATAGGATGAACCTTTCTCTTAGTGGTCTGAGTATTAGCAGCTCTTGAGTTGCTAGACTGTTTGTTTGACGAATCGTTCATTTGAATCTAAAAAGAAACCCAATAAATTTTATTCCAACTTGATGAAAGATATTTAGGATATGCAATTTTTATGCTGCTAATACAAAGAATACGTACATACTTTTAATCTAAACATTATACTTTAGGCTTGAATTTGAATGTTCTGAAAACTTTTGTTAATATTTGAATAACAAAGACGCTCAACACGATATTCACAATTGGTATATTTTGCCAAGAATGAACAGGATATTTGCTGATTCCAATTGGCTGGAATCCTGCTGATTTTAGATAATCCTTTAACACTTTTTCGTCTCGACTAATAGGAGGGAGATAATCAGTTCCCTCAGGGTTCTGAATTTTCCAAGGACTATCTCTTTAGGGAAATTAAGAAAACAAAATTACTTTGTTGAGTCCAGTGGAGCAAAGTTATACTTGAATGCCTTGATCCTGATATAATTAGGGGGCTTTGATATGAAAGGATTTTTCTTTATGAGGGCGTTAACACTAGAACTGTTTGAAAAGAGTCTTCCAACCATATTGATAAGCCATGGCTCATAATTGATATTACTCAGTGCAGCAAACCACATCTAATATTCTACCTAAATAAAACATTTTATTTACTTGCCAGTCAAGTCTAGGTTGATGGGGGATGTTCCATTTCAAGGGTGCGCTGATGTTTCCAGGTTTGTACCAAAACTCATAGTCTTGCCATCTAGCTCCATCATTACTTCCTTGAATAATAATTTCAGGTCTTCCTCCAACCCCAGTCATTCTAAAATTTTATTTCAATTCAAAGTAGCAAAGTTACACTCGGAACAGACCATAAGGTGAGGTAATGTGATAAGGCTGGACCATCTTATATGCATTCCCCAGAACTCTAGAGTCGATAGGAAGCAAGGTTATGTTGGCTTCTATTCCATTATAGAATGGGAGAATTGATGAAGCAAAGACCGTTGCGAACAAAACCCCAGCAAATGTAACTCTAAAAATACGGAATAGTGGACTAAAGAAATCAGATTTAATAGATCTTCTTACTTTGTATTAATAGAAATCATTTTGATGCTAGACTGTAGGAGTGCTACTATTCCCCATAACGCCCCTAAGTAGGTTGGGATCAACAGAAAATAAGAATTGATCTAATGTTAAGATGAGGGAAGTGTGGAGGTACTAGATAGTCTTTAAGGAATTTCATGTCAAAGTTGATTTTTCCTGTGCGCAGGCTTTCAATTGGAAAGAAATAGATAAATGGTAGAACGAAGGAGGCAATCTATTCGATTAGTTATTCTTCGGATAATAGTACCCAGAGAAGATGGTCTAAAATAAGTTTGTATTTATTTTCCTTCACATGCTCCTTTTCAGTATCCATTTCCAATTCATCAAGCAACAACAATTTCTGAAGAATTTTTGGAGTATAAGCTCTTAGGAATCTGTCGTCCAAAACGGGGATAGCCCTAATTAAATGATCACAAACCGATGTATTTCAAAGTACATTATCAATGAGTGGTAATTGAACCAATTAAAATTCCCAGTCATTATTAAACTCAATTGAAATGGGATTGTTATTGCAGCAGAGGCCAACCTTAGTGATCTGATTGGTGACATATACAATATTGGCAGGAATAACTTGTTTTTTCTGAATAAATGCAACGAAATATACCTCAACAAGAAATGTGAACGCCACTCCAAACCGCTTTATTTCATCTGGCAAGAAGTGGAAATATCTAATCCATTAGCAGTTATATTCTTTTAGTACCTTGCAAAAGGGGCTGGGATAGGCTGTGATTCAAAATGATAATGCAAAGCGGTCAAAGACCACCAAGTTGGGTCCTTACTAATGAATTAATGCTGGCTGGTCGGTTAGTACCTTGTTAACTTTACGACTCCATTTGCAAACATATATCTATACATAAGCCATCTTAATAATTCTCTAGCAACTGCTCCAATTTCATCAGTGTAGAACTTTCCATTTTTACGTGTCGGAACTAAGAAGATAGCTAAGAATCTGAAATGAAGAAGGTTTTATTCAAGATACCCAGTTTCTAGAATAAAAATGTCCCATTGGAATGACAAAAATGTTTGTCCAACTAGATAGATTGACAAATAGCTCACCCACAAAACTGCAAATGCCCAAGATCTGAAGAAAATTCTGCATTTAACATCCAGTAATATTGCAACAGCAATGATGATATTCAGTAAGCAAAGCTAAGGATTTTGAATAGTGAAAAAAACTTTTACAAAGTGCATGAGATTCTCTTCAGCTCCAAAATTTTTCAGTCCAGGAAGAAATGAAAGAAAATTCTCATTTATTTCCTTAGCAAACCACATTATGGTTGGAAGTTGATTGTATTTTTTATCTCCATAAGCCTCACTCACACGATTTAGGAATGACTTCAAGTAAATAAATCGAGATTGATCATACTTCAACAGGTAGCAGACCATCCTTTCCATATAGACCTGGTATTTGAACATATAATGATGTAAAAGCTGCTATGTAGACAACTATTCATTGATTCAAAAAGGAAGGAGAGCTACTTGTGAAAAGCTTTAAGAAGAGAAACTGCAGGAATACAATCATATCTTAAATAAAAATTATTCTTGTAAGATGAATTAGCTCAAATAGAAATGTAAGGTAATAGAATTGAAAATAAAGGTATGGAAGGTTTCTCTTAATAATAAGATGAAGTCAAGCATACTCAGTGACCTCTTTCAAGATACGAATTGTGAAGGTTACAATTATACATTTGAAATAGAATCTATCAAGTCATGAGGAGTAAATACAAGAACTGTTCGCATAGTAACATTGAATTTATTTATTATCATTAGTCAGCTTAACATTTTTAGCATCAGAATAATTTTTATTCTCATCGGCGTTGGTAAGCTCGTTTGCCTTTCTTTTACCCTTTCCTCTTCCTCTACTACCTCTGCCTTTTCCTTTGCCTTCCAATAGTCAGACTATTACTTCATAGAAATACCTTTCTTTCCGGTCTCTTCAGTCATTTCTTCAATTAACAGGATCTGTTCATCTAGTTCCTGCTGTTCTTGTTGCTCTTTTAATTGCTTTTGCTTAAGCTCTTCTTCCAGGATAGCAGTTTCGAACTCTTAACATTAATTAATATCAATACCTATTCAATTTACCTTCCATCTTTTCTAAGAATGCTGTTTGGCTCTAACATATTAGATAAATCTAAGAAAAATTTTACCTGTTGACACTTGTAAACTGCGGCAAGAACTGTATCCTTAAAGGCTGTAAAGTCTCCAATATTATGCTTAGCCTCTTCGTATTTTTTCTCCAAGAGAACATGAAGCTCTGAGGAATAGATGTCTAATTTCTCTTGGATAATTTCATACAAATTTCTTTGGAGATCATTGTTCAAGTAAAATCCATATGCATATGACCACTTTAGGACTCTCTTAGAATTCCTCAAAACAAGACAAGCCTCACTTAAAAACTCCATCTGAGTCAAAGTTAACATCAACTTGATGGCAATGTCTTTCTGTTCAGCTTTGATACTAGCCATGATCTTATCAGCACTTTTCATGGCGATATGGTTATTCTGATATCTTTCGAAGTAGAAAGCATACTTTTGAAGCTCACTTCTTTCTCTTTGTTTCTCATCATCAAGGGCCTTCTTCTCTTCCTAAATTTCTAAGAAAAATAAACAAAGAAGTTTACTGCTGAGAGTTTATCATACTTATTACACTTAAAATGGTCATTATGGGTCTTCCAATCTGCCAGACAGAGCCAGCAGAACTCATGGGTACAGCCAGGATGTCTGCATCTCATGTAATTACATCCCTGATTCTTTTCAATAGCTCTCTTACACTTGGGACAATCCTTTGTGTATGCCAAAAGCCATTTAGCATTAGCACCACCGCCTTGATCTCTTTTTAACCATTCTTTTGCAAGTTCACAATCACATGGTTGGTGGTCTTCAATACCGCATTTGAAACAATATACCCAATTGCATGGACAGGTGATAGAACGAGCGGTGATGGACTCATTTTCAACACCGTAGTTGCAATCAGGTGCGGGGCACCATCTTAGGGACTTACTATTGTCTGCATATGCAATAGCCATTTTCTTCATATACTGTGAATGCTTTTCCTGAGGTAAATATTTCATATTTACAGAGTCCGGGATTATCATATTACATTTATCAGTGGGACATTTCCAGAAGAACACGTTTTCTGGCCGAGACACCTATAAGTTAGGCTAAGCTGTTTGATGCCTTACTTGGTAGTCTATATACTCTGCAATACAGTCCTTACAAATGTAATGGTTGCAGGCCAAACTTTCAAATTCCTCTTTGGGCTTTGTATCGAAGCACATCGGGCATGGTCTCTCAGGAGATAAGTCTTCATCTGCCTTATTAACTGGATCGAGCCCAGCCTTTTTTCTGATTTCGTCCTCGTTGCCAAACCATTCACTTTCTACCCTATCTTTTCTCCATTGAAAATATTGATATAGAATTAAAGCTTCATCTCTCGAGAGTCCAAGTAGTTCGTTAATCTCATCACATTTACTGTCGATGAGGGCTTTAATATCACTGATCGTCACAAACATCATTGATTTCTTACAAAGTTGATTTGAAAGTTCAAACAATATTACCTTTTTTTCATAGAGAGGTTTAGTAGTTGTATTAACATTGTCTTCGATCGGGGCTGGCTCGGCGAAATCATCTATATCCTCGTAATCTCCATATTCGTTGTAGTCTTCGTAGCCGTCAGACATAATACTCCTAAACTCTAATTTTTTATTTATTATTCAAGGCAAACCCGCAAGATAATTTAAAGTCAGAACCTAACAGAATAACCAGAAAGATTAGACACAATTTACTGACTTCTATGAAGACTTACATAACTCAGTTGGACTTCATATAAGTGCTATTTAGAAGCTACAGATGCCACGTGTTGATCTTAGATATTCAGTGAAATTAGGAAAAAAATTATAAGATATATCTTGAAAGTTTTTTGTACAAGATGGCCCTATTAATTAATAGAAAGGGCTAATGTGGCCCTTCTTTCCTTTGATGCACGAACTGTACGATCAGAAGATAAATTTCAGTAATTAATTGAACAGATTCTGATTTATAAGCAATTGACTCATATATAATTTTCATATAAAACCTTTATCCTGAGTTAACCAAAGATCATGTCAGAACAGCAAATAACTTACCTGTTTGGTCCTTTCAGCAAGGAAAATTATAACCCTCAAAAATGGAAACACATAAAGGAGAAGATTTACCAATTGAACTCAACAAATGAGGAACAAACAATTCCTGATTGCAGAGATCTTCTTCAGCTTCTCTTGGAAATCAATAATGCCCCCAATATCGATGAATATTTTGGTGAGCCATCCATTAAGAACTTTTTCTTCAATGATTTCATTCTACAGAATGCTAAGAACCTAATCGCTACCAAAACATTTAATAATAACGAGATTCTCGAACTGTCTAACAGAATCCTCGAAGAAATGACTCTTCTCTGGCTTAGAGTTCTCAATGAAGATAATGCTAAGCTCGCTGAGACCGTTAAATATATTCTTGATCCTGCCAGATCTTACTTCAAATGTAATAATCAAGAAGAAACCTCTATGTCAGTCGTGGTAATTTATCTATATCCCTTACCTTAACTTAAAGTCTTCCTTCCTGACCCCACCTCCCAAGGAACACCTTGAATGGATTAAATCTTTGAAAGAAGGAGATGTGATTGACTGTATCAAGATTGACCCTCAATATAAGAAAATGTGCTGGTCCCATGCAAAAATTATCCATTCCATGGAATCTCATTTCAAAGTTAGCTTCCTTAACGAAAAAGAATCTCTTTCTAGGTATAGCTGAATACATTGTAGAATAACACATTAGATATCTTGAGAAAACCTTAAATGCCAATGAGATGGCTCCCTACCAATCCAAGTGTAAGGACTTTGACTGGAGATTAAGCCTCAAAGAAGGAGATGAAATTGACTGCTGCGATACTTCTCATGTCTGGTATAATGCCACTGTTCTCAAACAAAGAGAAAATACATTCGAAGACAACAGATCCGTGAAAGAAATCTTTATCGGTAAGGACTCAGCTCACCTAAATTGATTCCATAGGGTACAGAATATATAACGAAAATGGCGATAAGACAGATACTGAAGGAAGAAAATTCTTCGGTTGGTCAGCCAAATATGATGAATGGCTCAGTGTAACTTCTCCAAGAATTGCTCCTAAGAATAAATTCGCCAAGAAATTGTACCTTGGATCCAGCTCCAATAACGAAGATCCAGTCATTGAAGATAGCAACGATAAAGTATATTGTGTCGAAGGAAAGACAATTTATGCCATCACCAGACCTAGCCACTGTAAATCTATCTTCTTGGTAAACTTGGTCAATAAGATCGGAGAACTTGGCGGATTCCAAAAGATTTTGGACAGGCTTAACGATACTGAAAATTGGGCTCCTATTGAAGTTGTCAGCCATATTTGTGCCATTCTGGGCAACATTCACTGCATTCTCCATAGAGATTTCGCTTTGGAATATATTCCTAAGTTCAAGGATGCTGTTTGGAGAAACATCTTGAAGAGTCCTGATAGCAATTTGAGAAACTTCACTAAGGAAAGAATTGATACTATCATTCAAGCCTTTGATCCACTCTTAAAGAGAATAGTTTCCCTCCCTGAAAAATACGAAGCCCTTGAGAGATTCAATCTTGAAATCTCCTTGCTCTGCTTTGACTCTAACTTCCTTGAACGTAAGCTTCAAGGCCTTAAGAGCTTACTTGAAATTATTAAAAATACCAGATATAACTCCACTAAGTATTTAACTACTGAAATACTAAACAAATTTATCGTTGCTAATGACATCTTCGACAAGATCTACGGTAGCAAGGGGCACGTCCAACTTGTCCAAAGATCTGCCGATTTCCTTAAATACATGATCAACGAAAGCAGCCTCGACACAAACCAACTTGCCTTGGTCTGGAATGCCACCACTAAGGGAGATGTTGAAACCAAGCTAACCGTTTACAAGGTCCTCAGCGATATTGCTCTCCATTTCAAGAACGACCATTTGGACTTCCTTATCAAGAAAATTGGAGAAATCGCCCCTAGTGATATTATTCCCGATGAAATTGAGCTTGTTTACGAAATGAGCAAATATTCCCTCAGAACTTCTGGATTCACTAAGAAAGCTCGTGACTTCTACTGGAATATCATCACTGACAGCAAGAGTAAATACTCTAATGAGATCTTAGACCTTACTTTGAACAAGTTCTGTGACATTATGAAGACCTGGGAACTCAAAGATGAAAGAATTAACGTCTTATACATGTGTGTCGATAATGTCCAAAATGAAATTTCAGTTCTTGGTTCCATCAAGATCATGAAGAAGCTCATTGAGCACTATTCTAATAGCCCCGCTTCTTCTGAAAAATTCACCAAGAGCTCAGCCATTGAACACCTTTGCAAGGAAAAGAACTTGCTTCCTATCTTGATCCACGAACTCAAGACCTTTAAATCAGCTGTCAAAGCTAAGGTTCAAGAGGTCAAAGATCTCAATGAAGCCAAGTTGGATAGTATTATCGGAGAAAGAGCTACCTACCTTTCTCATATCAGTGAACGTCTTCAATTTATTTATTATGTTCTTTCTAACAGCGATTCTGGAGATATAACTCTTACTTACGAATTGTTGAGCGAACTCTGGGACGTTATTGTTACTGACGCCCTTGTTCCCAGTGAAAGAGATGTTATTTATAAATGGGTTAAGGAAACTGCTGAATCTAAGACTGGATTCCCCATGTCCAGCAATGAACTTCTTAAATTCTTCAAGGACAAGATGAATAACCAACAAGATTGCAAGTCCATGACCTTGGAAGGATTCAACTGCTTCAAGAACATGTTCTTAGTCATCAACGAAAAACTCCAAAGAATTTCCAAGAACGAAGTTAGCGGCACCACTGTCTATTCCTCTCACTCTGCTTATGGTACTTCTTACCACTCATATTCCTATGAAGATTCCAAAGCTGCCCAAGACTTCGAATACAAGGTTAATGTCCTTCCTGAAGAACTCGAAGGTATTCAAAGCATTTGGAACTTTATCATGGTTGTCACTAATGAAACCGTCGTCGAAAAGGCCATTGATTTCCTTAACAAGATCTACCTCTACACCAACACCGCCTTGGAAGACAAGATTGTCTATATGAGAGAAGAATATCTCACTACTTGCATCAAGCACTTGAAGGAATTATTAAGCAACAAGTCCAGTCTCACTGACTCTGCCTTTGTTGCTGGATGCATGAGATGCCTAACCCTCATCAGAAGTATCATGGACGAATCTGAAAAGAAGGGTATTGGTAACCTGAAGAGCCACTCCGGTTTGGTCAAGGGAGAAGTCTTGAACTTCCATGTTACCAATGATGTCACCTCAGGAGTTGATGTCCCTAAGAAGGTCGAAATTAGAATTCACTCAAATGCCACTGTCTTCGAACTTAGACGTGAAATCGGAAGACATTTCAAGGCCACTTGGGACCAAATCAAGCTCACAAGAAACTTGATCCAAAGGGAAATCAGAGACAATGAGAACGGAAAGACCATCGGAGAAATCAGAATCAAGAACGGAGAGACCTTGTCCGCTTCAAAGAGAGCTACTCCTGCAATTCCTCAAGCTAATCTCATTGAACCTGATGGTTCCTTGAATCCCCTTGCCAAGAAGATCTTTGTTGAATGGTTCACTACTTTCTCAGAAGATGGAAAGATGTCCCCTGATCACTGTGCTGCCTTTATTCACTCATGTACTGGAGATTACTGCAAGGGAGATGATAAGAGAGTCAAGGAGGTCTTCGCTACTTATGATGATGATAAGGATGGATACTTGTCTCTTGAAAACTTCTTAGATTTCTACCATATTGCCAGTAAGCAAAGAGCTCATGTCGTTTGGAGCAACCTCCACGCACATCAAATCAGAAATGATTTGAAGAAAGCATCAGAAGTCGAAGAGGAAAAGATTGATATTAAGACATTGCCTCGTTATATTCTCAGCACCAACGAAGAATATTTCTCACTCATTTTCTCCTTGCTTGACTTTGGAGGAAAGATCGCTATTGAAGCCTGGAAATTATTGAATAGACTTCCCACCAGTCCTAAGATTTTCGCTGATGTCGTCACTTTGAAAGGAGTCAGAGAGACTGCTGACAAGAAGTGGGAACTGATTTTGGACCCTAACTCCGCCTATAAGATGCTGTATGCCTTACACGTTATTGAATATTTGATGGAAGATGACGAAGAAGAAGCTAATGAACAAGAAAATCACTTATATGTTGCTGATCCTAAGTTCTTGGAATATAAGAAGAACTGGAGAGCTGATTTCATTATCTATGGAGGATTTGACCATCTTTTCAAGATTTTCAATCATTATGCTTTGAAGGATCACAAGACTTTGAACGTCTTTGACAAAAATATTCTCTCTTTCATTTTGAAGATCTTGAAGGATTACCTCGCTGCCACCTTTGCCAGCACAGTTCCTCATCTTTACAGAAATCTCTCCTTCATTAGATTGTTCCACCTTTCCCTTAGCTTTATCAATGACTACATGAACGACTCAAACAAACTCCAAAGAGCTGAATCAGTTAATAAGGCTGAAACTAAGGAAACCACTGTGTCTACTGATGCTGACATGGCAATTGAAGATGGTTACAGGACCCCCACTAAAGACCAAAAGGGTCGTGTTAAATTCGAAGGAGGAGCTGATGGAGATGTTAAGATACAGAGAAAAGACTCCAAGGCTGAAGAAAAGAAGAAGGAAAAGATGAAGATTGAAGAAAGCGAAGAATTCAAGATTCTCGTTGAAAGACTCAGAGGAGATCTTGGAAACCATATCATTGCTACTATTAACCTTAAGAACTTCCTTGAGTTGATCACCAACTTGGGCTATGATATTCTTACTGGAACTAATGATTTAGAATCAGAAGATAGAACTATCATGGAACACTCGTTGAGTATTTTGACTGCTATTTTGCTCTATGACAAGAAAAACATCTATTATTTCTTGAACATTAACGAGAAGGGAGTTCTCAACTCTGATAAATATCTCATTGAAGGTATCTTCTGCTCAAAGGCCGTCAATGTCAGAAAATATTTCTCTCATGCCCTTTACATCCTCTGCAAGAATACAACCGATCTTGAAAACTCACTTACCGCCAAGTACCTTATCAGCTTATTCTTGAAGAACTTGCCTTCTTCTGAAGACGAGAATAAGAAGGACTGCCTGCAATACTTCGAATTATTGTGTGCCCTCATTGAAGAGGCCTTCAGCAATAAGGAAGAAACTGAAGACTCCTTGAACTTCGAAGAACTTATCACCTTGACTATCAATCAAATCAAGAACCATTCTTCAACTGAAGTCAGAAATAACTTAAACATCACTGACAAAATCTTCACAGGGCTTCTTCAATTGTGTGAGAAGCTTTTGATTGTCAAGCCCTCCCTCAAGGAAGTCGTCGGTGCCAAAGATAAGCACAACCTCGTTGAAGAAATCTTCACAACATGCCTATTCGATATCCAGGAAAGAGATACCTCATTCAAGGACTTGATTGGTGACAACGATCCCAACACTTTCGGAAAGGATTACGTTAAGTGCAAGAGCAAGGACTCAAGAACCATTGCTTACAAGTTGTTGGATACTCTGTGCAAGGACAGCCCCGCCAATACTTCTATTTTAATGAATTGCCTCCAACAATTCATGTCAACTATCCAAAAGGCAAACATCACTAGCAACAGTTGGAACTACAGTCCTTCCAGCGACACTAAATCCTTCTACGGATATGTTGGTATTAAGAACTTGGGCTGCATTTGCTACATGAACGCTATGCTTCAACAATTCTTTATGACTCCAAGCTTCCGTTATGGTATCCTCATGGCTGATGATAAGAAACCACCTAATTTGGTTCCCAAGAAAGACTGCAAGCACTTGGTTGATGACAATGTCCTCCATCAACTTCAACAAATGTTCGGTTTCTTAGAACTCAGCGACAGACAGGCTTACAACCCTCATGAGTTTTGTTTCGCTTTCAAGGATCATGCTGGACAACCAGTCAATGTTTCAGTTCAACAAGATACTCAGGAATTCTTGAATATGATCTTTGACAAGTTGGAAAGAGAATTAAAGCACACTCCTTTAAGACATATTACTGATAGTATTTATGGAGGTAAGACTTCCAACCAACTTATTTGCCACGGATGTGGATATGTCCGTGAGAGAATTGAAGGATTCTACAACATGTCAGTGGAAGTTAAGAATCTCAAGAATCTTTATGAATCTATGGACAAGTTCATTACTGGAGAAACTATCGATGACTATTACTGTGATAACTGTAATAAGAAGAACTCCATCACCAAGAGAACTTGTATCTCTTACTTGCCAAATGTCTTGATTGTTCATTTACAAAGAATCGTCTTCGATCTTGATACTCTTATGAACCAAAAGATTAACTCAAGATTGGAATTCCCATTCGATCTCAATATGGAACCCTACACAAAGGAAGGATTAGAATGGAGAGACAAGCAAAAACAAAAGGAGAAAAAGGCCAAGTCAGAAGAAAGTCCTGCTGAAGTTCAACCTCAAAAGTCTGATGATGACAAAGGTGACAAGAAGGGAGACGGTGAAGAAGAAGGCAAAGCTACGACTGATACTGTCAAGGAAGGAGAAGAAGAAGAAGAAAATTACGGACCCTACAAGCACCATCCTAAGGAATACTATGAATACAAGTTGGCTGGTGTTGTGGTGCATGTCGGTGTTGCCGATGCAGGCCATTACTACAGTTACATCAACACCAATAGGGGAGACCCAAGCAAGAAAGATCCATCAAAGTCTGACAGGTGGTTAGAATTTAATGACTCCTCAATCCGTGACTTTGATACAAAGAATATTGAAAGTGAATGCTTCGGAGGTGCTTCCTCTGATTCTAGTGATGACGCTTGGGCATGGGCGAAGGCTGGGCGGGAAAACTCGAAGAACGCTTATATTCTTGTCTATGAGAGAGTAGTAAAAGATCCCCTGAAACTTGTGGTCCAAGATGAAGAAGATGAAGCTTATTTGAACAGAATTCTTGAACTTGAGAAGATTAAAGAAACAAAGCCTGATGCTGTCAAGATTGTCCCTGAAGAAATTACTGAAGGAGGGACTAAGAAGACTGTCAAGAACTACTATGTCGATTATTACACTTTCACAAAGAGATTCGTCCCTGCTGCTGTATACAAGAAGGTTTGGGAAGACAACCACAAATTCATGTTCGAAAGACACATCTTTAATGAAGACTTCTTCAAATTCATTAAAGATGTTACCAGTTCAGTTAAGCTCCCTGACTTCTCTCCAACTCCTATGTCACCTATTTACGCAGACTACCACCTCATTCCACAAGAAACAGTATTCACAATTAAGAACCTTGTCATCATCCTCTCACAACTTATCTATAATCTTCTTGCCAGAGCTAGTGAAAACAGCGTAAATTATCATTTTGTTGAACTAATCTTTTAGATGATCGGAGAATTAGCAGCCACTCTGAGAAAGTTGCTGTCATTGGTTCCTGATGCAGCAACTTATTTCTTTGACAAGATTGTCTGCAAAGGAATTAGCAACGTCTTGGAATTGATGATTAACTCTCCTGAAAAGCATGTTAGATATCACACTTCTCAACTCATCCTCCATTCCATTAATGTGATGATTGCTCAATATAAGTTCGAACTGGATATCAATAAGATAAAGGCTACTGAGGTAAAAACTTTGAGAACTTTTGGCTAACTTTTAGATTCAACTGGAAACTTTAACTGAGGAGCAAAAACAATTATGGACTGTCGAAGATTCTATCATTAAATTCCTGAATCTCTTGATTACCTTGATGCCTAACGAAGTTGCCAAGAATTGGATCAAATGTGGACAGTTCTTTGAATTCTGGAGAGACTTTGCAGCTTCTGGGGAACCACAAATGTCCTTCTTATATCAAAAGGAATTCATCGCTGTTCTTATTGACTTCATGCTTGAAAAGAGATCACCAATTCCCGAGTTTTCTGAGAAGAAACACAGCATGGGTAGCAAATATGCTGATCCCGAATTTGGTCCTATTATCCAAACAATCGCAATAATGATCAGAAGAGCCAGAATGATCTCAAATACCGGCAACCAACCTCATACTTCACTCATCCATTCTGGATTCCAACTCTATGACCTCAGTGGAAATGATCAGAAATGCTTATACTGTGCTGACTTTTATGATAAAGTCTTGAGAGAAAAATTCGACCCTTCTGCTTTTGGAGTCATCATTCAGCATCTTTCCTTCGAAAATGATTTCTTCTCTCGTTCTCTTGCCACTATCATCCTTAGAGGCCTGAATAGAGCTAACTCAGACGAAGCTAAGGCCTACTTGGAAGCCATTACCAACTTCCTTAGAATTCCTGATTACTTACAACCCCACAGAATCGAATGGGTCTTCGGTTTCCCACAACCAGTTGTCACAACCACCAGATCTGGGCCCGACTCATTCGGTCTTTATGGAAATGGATCTTTGGATGATGTTGTAATCAGCTATGAATCTCCTCTTGGCGAAGATGGAATCGTCTCATTGATCAATCATACCTTACAGAACAGAAAGAGACTTGAAAATGTTGCTATGGTCTGCTTGAAGACTATGTTGAACCTGGCTGATACTGAAACTGCCGTCTTCGAATATCTCTTTGCCCTTCCTCCTCCAAGCTACAACTACGGTAAATTTATGGACTGGATCATGCCTTTCATTGATTACTATATTCAAGAAGCTAAAAGATACTCCTATAGCAGTACCCAAAAAGAGGAATCAGCCATGGAGGCTCTTAAATTATATACTAATGTGAATCAAAAGGTTGAACAGAGAATCGAATACAACCAGCAATTATTACAAGGCCAGCAACTTCAAAAGAAGCCCGAAGCAGAGATTACTATCACTGAGGCTACCGAAGCTAGTGGACAGAACGAAGAAAAACCCAAAGAAAAGACTGTTATTAAAAACTTCCTACCTAACTACATTATTGGAGAGTCCTATAGCGAAGAAGAAATTGAGAGAAGATGGCTTTCCCAACCCACAGACCCATACAAAATTTCCTTCGTCCAAACTGAAGTCAGAGCATATATCACTGAAAGTAAACCAGTTGGAGACTCCAACTTAGCCTTCCCTCAATCCCTAATCACTGACTGCCGTTTGAAGAACAGTGAAGTTCTGCATGAATCTCCTCTGGCCCACTTCATCCAACCTAGAACTTTCTCCAAATTCTACAATGAACACAATGCTATTACTCATAAGAGTCCAATTTCTAATGATATTGAAGCTGCTATGCAGGCCATCAGATCAGGAGAGATAGAATCTGAAGAAACTATCCCAATTCTAGATCCTGACAGCAGACAGTATTTTATCTTAGTTTATTGTTCTAATGTGTTTAGAAATGATGCTGCCGGAATTCAAAGACAAGGTGAGGAAACAACTGCCGACACTCAAAGTAACTTCATTATCAATAACCCTAATTTTTAGATGAAGAATCTAATGCTGACTCGAAAAATGAAGCCGATAACCAAATTGATCAGCAAGAAAAGCCTAAATTAAACAAGGGAGAAGTTATCAAGAGAGTCAAGAAAGATGCTATTGAAATTAATAGCACTGCTCCCTGTCAAGAAGATTTCCATTTCACTTACGAAATAAATCCTGTGATCAGAAGATTTATTATTATGAATGACAGCCCACATACACTTACAGCTCGTTTGATCCTCTCTCCTAAGACCAATGACTTCGTGAACTTCAGAATCCCTCTGTCTACATTCCATGCTACTGTTAGAGCCAGATCTAACTACTGTATCACAGCCATTATGAAGATATATCCTGAGATGGACTGGGGTGAGTATGAGGTTCACTGTGACATCATCAAACATGAAACCAATCCCAATAGATATGACTCAGATAGTGGAAGAAAGAAAGTTGCTACTTTCAATATAAGACCTATTGATACTAGTACTAGAGACTACATCACTGATGATAGGGGACGTGAGGATGACTTCGCCTCATACTATACTTAAAAGTTTAAACTATATGATCTATTTGAAAATATGAGTATATATGTCATAAAAATTCAGATAAGATAGTATAAGAGTTTCGATATGATTCTAAAAATTCAACAAAGGTTTCAGTACTCTTCATTTAGATCATTATAACAGCAGAAATTCTCATTCCTGCTTATTGGTTTTTTGTCACCAAGCTTACTTCACCAAATAGAGTAACATAAGCAAAAGGTTGAAGTCTTATCAACCTCTACCATGTTGACTACCATAGAAAAGAGTACTCTTTCAAAAGGGTGATTTCCTTTTGAATTCAGTTAAGTTTGCCTATTTTCCAAGCCTAAGAAAGAAAGACCACCAAATATTTTGTGGGTTTATTTCAACAACAGCCCTATGTTAGCAAAATTAGCTCAGAGAGCCTTGTCATGTGCTCAGGGAGTAAAACCAAAGCGCACGGCCTCCACCGATTGAGAGATTTAAATTTAGAATTTCCATAAGTTACGTATTAATGCCCCATTAATTACGAATCGGACGTCATTTTCTTGTCTAAAAATAATCTTGGACTTGCCTCTTGCCAGTAACTTCTCAACTGGTGTTGATGCCTCACAGGCCACAATGCTAGAATCACTTCAGAAGTCTCTAACAACTCTTTAGAGGAGTAGAAGCCATTGGGTCTAATGTTAAACAATTCTCGTAGGGATAATTTTTTATTAGTATTTAAACACTTAGGCACTCTTTTTGAAAAAACCCGCAAGCTAACACTTTGAATACTCAAAAATAGCTGCTTTCTGATGCCTGTCAAAGCTGTTAAATGACTAAGACAACGTATCACTAACTGGGTTGTGAAGGAAGTATAAGTTTTAGGTTTATATTTTTTGAAGTATTTCCCACTAATCTAAACTTGTAGCAGAGAGTACGTAGCTCATACACAGCTGAATTTATGAGCCTAAGTCAATAGAGTCCTAGGTTAGATTGAGTAGATGACTTTTGGCTATTTTTCTACAGTATTAATCTTAAAAAAGTTACGAATACTTACGAGAATATCGTAAGATAATGTTTTTAAGACAATCAGCTATATAAGTTCCACAATCTCAAGTTATAATGATAATTGATAACAAAACTTTGCTGACATACAATGTCAAAGAAAATCAGAAATCCTAACATTAAACCCGTTTCATTCTTCCAGCTTTTTAGATTTGCTCGTAAACAAGACATCTTCTTAATGATCTTGTCATATCTTGCTGCCGCTGCAAACGGTGTCTTGATCCCTTTGTCAACCCTTATCTTCGGTAATTTGACTGATATCTTCAGTCCTTTGACACCCCCTGATGAAATGGTCTCTGAGACTGGCAAGAACAGTCTCAAGCTACTTGGATTTGCTGTAGGACAACTTGTGTTCGGTTATATCTCTTTTTCAGCTTCAATTGTTGTTGGAGAGCGACTGGCAACCGAATTCAGAAAGGCCTACTTCAGATCTTTAATCAAACAAGAAATCGGCTTCTTTGATTCTATTAACCCAAATGAATTATCCACATCCATTGCTCAACAGTGCTCAGACTATCAAATTGGAATCGGTGATAAAATTGCCACCTTATTCAGTTCTACTGCTACCGTGATAGCCGGTTTCCTTATTGGCTTCCTCAAAGGCTGGCAAGAGGCACTAGTAATTGCAGCTTGTATCCCAGTAATTACTATTGCAGGAGCTATCTATGTTATGCTTTTTCAAAAATCAACTCATATTGCTAATGCTGCCTATGCTGTTGCTGGTGGTATTGCTGAAGAGTGTTTGAATGCTATTAGAACTGTTGTATCTCTCTGTGGACAAGAAAGAGAGATGGAAAGATATAAAAAGAGTCTTCAAGAAGCCAAGACTAAGGTTGTTAGACTAATCTATCTTGCAGGTCTTGCAATGGGAGGAATCTTCGCTGCCAAAATGTGTGCTTATGCTGTTGGATTTTGGTATGGATCAAGACTTATCAAAAATCAAACCATCAACCCTGTGAGTGATGAACCCTACTCAGCAGGAGATATCATTACTATTTTCTTCAGTGTTTTGATGGGAGCTCAAGCTCTTGCTCAAATCCCACCTTGCCTGTCAACTTTATCAGATGCCAAAGTTGCAGCCGCTGAAGCTTATCAAATCATTGATAGAAAGAGTCTCATTGATCCAGATGATCCTAAAGGTCTAAAGCCTGAAACTGTTGAAGGAAACATTGAATTCAAGAATCTTGTCTTTGCTTATCCTACTAAGA
>Ga0065720_1019264_pt1 | contig 30777 bp, 19 predicted proteins | sample Thericmetagenome_FD_59107 | JGI IMG/M metagenome (GOLD analysis project Ga0065720, IMG submission 59107) | Thermophilic microbial communities from the Joint Bioenergy Institute, California, USA of rice/straw/compost enrichment - eDNA_2 v2... | ecosystem: Engineered > Solid waste > Grass >... | reverse complement strand
TGTCGCGGGCCGAGCCGGAGAAGCCGCCGGCGTAGTTGCGGTTGCGCGAGGGAGAAGGGGAGCTGTCGCGGCGCTGCTTCTGCTTGAGTTGCTCCTCGCGACGACGCTTCTCCTCCTCCTCACGACGCCTCTTCTCCTCCTCCTCACGCTTCTTCTTGGCTTCCTCCTCTTCCTTCTTCTTCTTCTTCTCGTCGATTTTCTCGGACACCTCGTCCTGGAGCTTGTGGCCCGCAACGGCACCAGCAACGGCACCGAGGACAGCTGGAGCACGGTCAGCACAGTTAAATTTAATCGTGATGTGGTACGAGGGGAACGTACTGCCCAGTTTGCTGTGGCCAGCCTTGCCGCCGAGCTTGTTGCCGCCAACAGCACCGGCTACACCGCCAGCAATGCCGCCCAGGATGCCGCGGTCGCCAGAGGGGCCGTCGCTGCCGTTGCTGTCACTACGCTTGCGTTGGCTCTGCTGATTGTAGGCCTGCTGGGCGCTCTGGTAGTAGGAGGCGGCTTCGCCCTGGCCGTACTGGTTGTAGGAGGTCATCTTGTTGAGGATATGTAATGTGTGGATAGGGACACTATGTAAATTGGCGCTTCAAAAGGGAGGTTGTTCGAAAGGAAGGAATCTAAGAAACAGCACTGGTTGTTGGGGAAAAGGGGAGACGGCACACGCTGCTCCTTCGCAGCCAGACTGTCTGCTTATATATACAAACAGGGAACACGTAGGATGTGGCAACAGGTTGCATTTGGCATATCACTTTTAGCATCTGGCACTCGGCTCCTGGCATCCCGCACAGCCGCCGTCGTCCCCGCCATCGTGGCAGGCTGAGAAGTCAGGATCAAGATCTCACAGCCCAGAGCGAGCTCATCGGACGAATCGAGGGAACCTTGACGGCCCCGCCTTTGCCGGGAGCTGAAAATCGGGCCTCCAGTTCCACTCTCGACCCACTCCTGCATGCGAGGGCTCCGATTGTGGGACCAACCGCGCCTCTCGAGAGAGTTTCAGACGCCGCTAGCTGTGGCTTGGCATGCCGTTATCCCCATTTTCCGTGGCGGTCGGGTGCCGTAGGGTTCGGCATCGCCTAGACCGCCATAGTGATTTGACAGGATCACCCGGGTTGGCGAGGGACATGTGATATGATGCTGTTTGAATTTTGGACATAAGTTTGTGGGGACTCAACACTTTTGCTCTTGGCCAGTTTACGTTTGTGTGTACGGGATTCGGATTACCTGGGTACTTAGGTGGCATGGCATGGTGGTGTATTGTATTCGTGTCCACTCAAAAAAAAAGAGTCTCTGACAACCTGGCAGATTGCGCAGCAGTGGCTGCCCTGTCTGGACCTGTCTTTGACTGTCATCGTCATCAGATTCGTCGGGGGTTCCACAGGATCGCGGAACCAGGACTGGCTGTGGCTTGTTGAGATCGCTGCCCAACATTCTTGCCTTTGTCTTTAACTGCCATGGCTCGCCAGGACCGCACCGCTGGTGATTGGCTATGGATGAGGTGTCTGACGAATCCAATAGCGCATGTCGACACGGCCCCACGCCATGGTGAGAGTGGGGTAGAAGCGTTGCTTGGTGCTGCTTGTCTCTTGCCGCCCCTCATCCTGTGTCGAGCCCCTCTTCGGTTCCTGAGGAAGCTTGGCTGGGTGGCCTCTCCACGCAAGCAGAAGCTCGCAGACTTCCGCACCGTCAGAGACTGCCATTTGGTGCAGGTTGATCACATCACACACTCATCCCAGGATTGGAGGCTGCAGGATGACTTCAGCTTGACTAGCAGACCTGAACGAAGACGCTCAGCCGCTTGCCACTGCGCTCGACTGGCCGTTCGTCTGCTCGTCCAAGGCTTCGGTCACAGCTGTCGTTGCAAGAGCAAGAGCTGGGGTCGCAACTCCGTTCTCCTCCTTGAGCTTCTTGATCGTCTTCTCCACATCTTCCTTCTCCCCATCCGCCATTTCAGCGGCCAATCTTTTCTTCTCCTTCTTGCTCAGTTGGATAGAGCCCTTGGCCAAAGCCTCTTTAGGCAGTGGCCGAACAATGGGCTGGACAACCCACCACGGCCTCCAGCACTCGCGAACTGTCTGCGCAGAGCTCTCATCGTCTTCGCTCTCTCCTTCCGCGGGGGCAGCAGGCATATCCTGCTCGATGCTCTTACCATCCGTCCTCTCGTACTCGAGCAGGCCCTCGGCCACTTTCTTCTCGACCAGCCTGCAAATGGCTTCGTATGCGTCTAACTCGCCCAACCGCGTCTTCGCCAGTGCATCGCGCACGTCATGATGCCGCGAAACCATGTGCCGGAGCAAGTGGAAAAGGTGTGGTTGCATGCCGACGTAATTGGCCGTTAGGATCTCGGGGTTCTCTCTCCGAACATCGTTGCGCTTTTTGTTCGGCCTAACATCATTGGGTCCCTGGCCTGGAATGACGATCTCTTCCTTCAACCATTCCGTATCGTCGCCAGGGACAAAGAGGGGTCTTCTCTTCGGCGGCTCCACGCCGCGAACGTGTTCATATATGATGTCAAGATAGCGCCGGTACACCTCGTCGACGCGCCAGCCTTCAAGTCCGTTCTTTCCGCGCCAGTAGCCCCTGGGCTCCTGGCCAATTGGCGGCGGTGGAGCAAAGATACCTGGGTTGCTCAGGTTGCCCTCAGCGCTCATGACACCGTCTGCGCCAGTAACTTCCAGACACTTTTGTATATCCTCATGTTGCAGAATATTGCCATTGGCAAAAATTACGGTGTCTGGGGGGAGATTGTCGCGCAGATAGCGGATCATTTCCCAGTCCGCGAGGCCTGTCAGGTGTCCCTTCTGTTCGCGCCGCCTCCCATGAACGGTAAGAATGCTTGCGCCCGCCCGGAGCACATTTTGGGCATACTTTAGAGTTGCCTCTTTCGTATCTAGAATGCGAATCTTGGCCGTAACGGGAATGTCGAGGTTCTCATGGAGGGTGTTGATTAGCTTGAAGATCAACTCCTGATCCTCCTGCAAGAACGACCCGTAGCGCCCCTTTTTAGCAATGTTTTGAGGACATCCCAAGTTGAGGTCAACGGCATCACAATACGGCTGCACAATCTTCGCAGCAGCCAGCAGATGATCCGGGTCGTTGGCACAGAACTGCACAAAAAAGGGGCGGTCGAAAGCTGGGTTGCCGTCCAGCCATGGGACATCAGAGCCGGGTCTTGTGGGCTGGAAGTGCTCGTCCCGGTATACGTCGCTCTCCCGGAACATGCGCGCGTGGAACATTGGGGAGTATGCCAGGATCTTGGACCGTTCGGACTCGGGGAAGAAGGAACGCGAAAGCATGCGCCAGGCCTGATAGCAGCACTCATGTCAGTTTCGGTCTTCTCAGAGCTTTGAGCAAGCGCAAGCACTTACGAACTCAGACTGATCAACCATCGGCGCAACGATGTACTTCGGCGAGCCAATGCTCTCGTAGAACGCGCGGCCATGCAGTTTTGGTTTTTTGACTGCTGGCGCCGGGCCGACACCGACAGATGCCGCTGTATCTGGTGATATAGACGCCATTTGACGATGGATGTGCAACGCGATGGCTGGCCGCGACGAGACAACGACCGAGGCCGACACGGGCCGCGCCCACGCAACCGAAGCGCGGACGGGAACTCGGGGAAATAAACTGCACGCCAGTGTTGCGGTGGGCTTGGTGTAGAACCCAACTGGATGTCAGTAGCTGAGTCGAGCCTCTGTGATCGGCTAGCTGCGCGTGTTGAGGACAAACTCTTCGTCCGTTTGACACGCAAGCTTACGAACTCGCCAGGGTCCAGCGAAAGAAAAAAAAAGAAAAAAAAAGTTTGCCGTTAGCCTTGCCCACAAGGCTGAGCCAGATTCGACAAGGCAGTCTGGGATGATTGGCCATCTTTTCACGCACCACTGAAGCGGGATGATGCAATGGGTCCACTGTGAAAGGCTGTCTGCTCCCGGCAGGCAAGTACAGTTAGTCATCTCCAGGCCCACACTGTGCCCACTTATCAGCCCTCAGCTTGATCACCTCATTTGGGAGGATCTGAGGGGGAACAACTCTCGAAAAGCTTGCGCGGGATATCTTCCGACGGTCTGGGGAGCACAATCCCACACATGCCTGGACCGAGCATATTAAGTACAGAAAATCTTGGAATGCGTTCGGCCTCGTATCCGATGCTCACATGGCACCATTACCGGAATATCCCAGCAGTCTAAAACATTGAACCCCTCATCCCATCACCACTCCATGTTGGTGATGTAAAGGATCTATTCATCCAATCCAGTATTCCAAGCGCTTTCCCCGATGAACCCCATATTTATATTACAAGACACCCCCAGAAACCTGGTATCAATTACACCATACGTAATCACGGACATCATCCAGTAATCATTCTACTCCACCACCTGACCAACCCTCCTCCCCCTCACTAATCTCAGGCACACCAACGATTGATGAAGAAAAGTCCCTAGAGAGGGGGCGGAAACGACAGGAGGGAGGGGTCGTTCATGCACGTCACTTCTGGTCCTATCCATTCGCTAGTGTAGCCACTACTTCTGCAGGCTTTTTATCCAAGCTTCAAGTCCAAGCTGACATTTCCGTCCACCTGCAGACGGACTGTTTCACGTGGACCAGTCTATGTGTCAGGACGTATAGGTATGTGATAAAGTGAGACCGGGGAACAGCGAAATGGAACACTTTATTGAAAAGGTTGGTGAGTTGATTTTTTGCATTCCAATTATATCCGTCACCAGTGCCATTGGTACCAGCGAGGCAAGGCTTTGGATTGTCGTCATTCATCGTACCGGGATCAAATCGAAGTCCTGAACAAACGAACTTCGACCTTAGTTGGCTTCGCTTTCCAGAGAGGAAGAACTGACCATTGAATAGAAGAACCATAGAGGATAAGACTACCAGTTACTTGACAACATTACACGAACGCTTCAATGGGTGGAAAAGCAAGAAATATGACTGTTATTGACTGTATAGAGTGTTACCTGTAGTAGACTGCACTCGTGCCATCCATAGCAAGGCAAGCAAGCGGACCGAGCCTATGACAACCTCTGGAGAAAAACTGCCATAGAAAACCAACATATGAGACAACCAACAGAACAGACATGATTACTGCCTCCCACTAGCCTGACCATTCCTCATCCTGTCACATCCACAACCTACTTGTACTGTGTATTGGGCAAAATAAGCCCCTCACTTTTTGACCACCGGGTGTAACAACTCAAAGAGAACCCCATACCCTATGTACTATGAAACCACGCTGAAATGATGATGAGTGACACAAACCCATTATTTCTTTCAACACCATCGCTCCACCCAAGCAGAATGATTATGCATTCCGGTGAAAGCAGGAAGCTGTCAGAAGATGCTGCTGTTGGCTTGTTCGTATCATAAGAGAATTCCTGTACCATCGACGTTCCATGTCCACCATGTTGAAAATCCCCTGCTGAATCGTTTGACTCGAGCGAGTCGGTGGGGTACCGGAGCATGGACGGCCCTGATGGGTAGGGGTGGTGCTGGGAATTAAGGATGAAATGCCGCTGTGCTGCGCTGCGCTGTGCCAGAGTCTCTAAGCCCCGAAAGAAACAAAAGAGCTGATATTACGCAAGGAACGAGATGCACAACTGGAAAACGCCGTGACACCGTACTATGCAGAGAGCCCGAAACGCCAGACAATAAAGTATGTAAAACCCTGGGTCAGAGATGAATAAAAAAACACAACGAGTCTCCACGCTCTCGCCTTTGAGAGGAAAGATGAGTTAGGTACGTTGTGTGATCATCGCTGCGCTCAGAAGAAGTGTGTGTAAATTTTGGAGCTTTCGTGAACCTCCATCTCTTGCTGCTCTAGGTTAGCATCATATCTCTCCGTCAGGTGGATTAAGGATACCAACCATCTTAAAGTTGTTAAGCTCTTCTTTGATTTGTTGAGCCAACATGGGAGTAAGACGATTGCACGTCGCGATATCACCGCGACGATCATACTCTTGACTCGGCCAAGTCTCGAAGAACACGATGCGAGGACTAAACGTCGTGCACCGCTTAGGCTGCTGCCCGGGCGTAGTGTTGCCCTTTTCCTGGCGGAGACGAAGGGCCGACACAAAGTAGTCCTCGTTTCCGACCGCAATGGTCTGAGCACGTTTTGCTCCCTGCTGGTCCTCGCTGGGCGTGCTCGGGGCGCTCGAGCTGGAAGAATCCGAATCAGACGGCTTGGTTTCAGATGGGCGAGGAGAGCTTGAAGAACCATTCCGGTCTGGAAATTCCATTAGTGTCAATCCACCTGGCTCTCGGCTCTTGTAGTAAGAAGACATCATGACTTACTCTTCAAGATGCCCTTACGGACGGGGGTAACAGAGGCCAGGACTTCCGCTCGATCCTTTGCATCCCCGACAATTGTCTTGCGAGCTGGTGGTTCGGGAGTAGCAAAAGAGTTATCAACCTCCGAGCTGGCAGGGCGGTAGGAGTCAGGAGCACCAGGTGATTTATTCGTATCACCAGAACTGCTCCCGGTACGGGAGAAGTCGAGCGCTCCACGGAGTTGTTGAGTTTCAGGATGCACAATGGCCCGTTCAACCTCGGCTTCTGCGGTGACCATGGACACAGCAGTCTGAGGAAGATCCTTCTGCTTCGCTTCACCTGCCTTGTCGCCAATAAGCGACTTTGGGCGGAAGAGACCAACGAGAGACCGAGTTCCCTTCTTCATGCCACGGCCCATCTTCCGAATCATAATCGAAGCCGACGACGCCGTGGACGAGATGGAGAGATTATCGGTCGACCCGGAAAAGAACCTCCCGCCATAGATATTGCTCCCGATGCCAGCCGCTTCTTGCTGCTGAGCAATGCGGTCCTGCTCCTCGTCCTCGGTGCCATCTTGCTTGCGAGCCTTGTGAGACTTGCTCTCTTCGTCGGCGCCCTGCGCAGCCTTTCTAAACTCTGCAGCGCTGCCAAAAGAGAAAGCACGGCGAAGTCGTGACGTCTTGCTCCTAGGCTTGCCGCTTTTTTCGCTAATGTCCGTCAGCTTTCTCACTGCGAGACTCTCGATGCGACTCGGCGAGGGCGCAGTATGAGGTGTAGAGTTGGATGCGTCGGCGGCATTGGTGCCCGCCGTAGCCTCATCCATTGTCACCGGCTTGGAAAGGGGCGAAGGATTGCCTGTCTTCTTCGCGCTAGCGGCATCGGTCGATGAACTGCGCGGCGGGATGTTGACTGGACTGTGGGCGCCGTGGCTGGCAGTCTGCTGATGAGGAAGGGAAGAAGTGGGAGTGGGGTTATTGGTGGTGGGGACGGGGCTGGCATTGCGGCTGGCAGACTAACCAAAACGGCAGGGGGAAAGCCTTGTGTCAGTACCAGTGAGACATGTAACAGCGAACGCAGAACATGATTGGACAATGCGGCTGTAGGCAGCCGCGGATAAGAGGAAGAACAACAGAAAATAGGGAAAAGAACTTACAGATGGTTGAGTGCTCTCTCCACTTTGGCGAGAAGCGCGGACGTCAGAGTGTGCCAGCTCCATAGCATAGCCATTTAGGTCCGCTATCAAACGCGAGGCAGCATAAGAGGCGCGATTATCGTTGTTATCAGCAGTTTGTGGACGGCGCGATTCCCCTGACTGAGCGAAGTCGTACGGCATCAGATGCACGGAATCCAATGCAGGCAAACTGCGCCTGCGGATCTTCTTGATTTCCTCTTGGGTCTGGCCGCGAGGGACGCTAAAATCGTCCACAGGAGACCGAGCAGAAGCAACGCAACTGTTTGGCCGGTTCTTGCCAGGGGGAGGAGAGGGCCGAAGCAGCGAGAGTGAGTTTGGGTCTGGAAGGGTCAGGCTGGGGGCGTCGTTGACGTTGCCGGAGGTAGTTGCGGCAACGGGCGAAGTAGCTGGGCTCAGCACAGATGGGTCTGGACGCAAGGCTGATCGCCTGTATCTCTCCGGTAGAGGGCGAGGGGGCGTTGCGGATGGAGTCGATGACTGTGTCGCGGTGTTTGGATTGGCAGGACGGGGAGAGGTGGCTGGCCGGGCCGGGATAGTAGAATCGTCTCTGGAGCCAATGTTGGTATGCAAGGAAATGTTGACGGTGCTGGGCAGGTTGGTCATAGAGGAGCTAGCGGCATACCTGGAGCGCGAAAGGTCGAGAGCCTGGATATTGGGCACAGCAGGTGAAGATCCTGTGCGGTGTGCCCGAACTTGCTGCCACTGTGTTGGTGGATTAAGAGCGGTGGGCGTGGTCGTAAATGCATAAGGCTGGATAGGTCCGGGGCCGCGGTGGATGGCGGGGGTCGACGCCGAGGAAGGCAGCGCGTGGATGCCATTTTGCCTCTGGGAGCCTGCCGGCCTGTGTTGGCTGGCGGGCTGGGTAGGGATCGTCTGTAGCATGCCAGAGGCTGAAGATGGCCTGGTTTGAAGCATAGTTACGGTCCCCGATTGCTGGGGATAGCCTTGCACTAGAGCCGCCATGTTGTTCTGTGTGATGATATGCTTGTACTGGGACTGGTTTGAGCGACAAACGGCGCACAGATTGCTCAAATCTGGAGTCAAAAGGATGGATATCTGGTTCAAAGGACCTCGTGTCAGCACCCGGCCCTTGAGAGTTACCACACGCTAATCCCAAGGCGAAACGATCAGGACTTTGCAATATAAGGTGCAGACAAGCAAGTCAATTTAACTCACCTGTCCGAAATATTTAGAGATAATTTCAGAGGGAAAGATGGATCTGCTCGGTGGCACAAAAATTCCTCAAAGGGAACACTGTAGGATGTAAGTAGTAGAATCGAAGGTCGCCTGCGGCCAAGTGCAAGTGATTTTTTATGGCTCGAAGGGCCGTGGTCCGCGAAGTAGTCCACTGCTACCGTGGACCGTTCGTCGGTTCGCGACTTCAACGGGCCTGAAAAACAGGATAGGTTTGCGCAGTGTCCACCGTTGACACTTGCAAATTTGCGACTATTGAACCCGGCACATCGAAGGTCTGCAGGACGCTGATAGTTTAGAATTTGATGAGATGAAAAGAAAGCGAGCGGATGGCAGTCGTGCTCCGTCGGTTTTGTGGCCGATTGTGGATGATGGGGTTATGGCGGCAGAATTGTCCAGGGGTGAGAGAAAATATAAGGGTTTAATCGCTGGCCCAGAGCGAAATGCGACGTTCCAAACAGACTTGGGAGCACAAGAGATGTACGGAAAAAAGGACTTGAAGGTAGATGTCAAAACAGTCCAGTCAATGGGTGTCCGACAAACAAGATGGAACACCCAAAGATGCCAGAAAGGCTTCAAAAAGGGCTGGGAATCGAAAAAAAATATCAGGCGAGGCGTGCCAACAACACCACGCACGCAGGACACGAGACTCCGCGACGCGCTCCGGAGAGAAAAAGCTTCAAGGGGGCTCAGGATGTGAGACAGCCTGACGGATGGTGGGACGGATTGCAGCCCGGTAAAAGAAGAGGACCCGGAAGTCGAAGTGATGTACTGCGAGGTGGGTGTCCACGCGGGCTGGATGTTGGCCACGACGGGGAGGACGAGAGAGAAAATTGGAAAGGACGGGAGGGGGGATCTGGGAATCTGAAGAACGAGGAGTTCAAAGTTGGGATTTGAGTGAGGGAAGGGCGGAGCCACGGGAAGGGAATCTGGGGAAAAAAACGAATGGAGGAGAGAGGCTGTGAGAGAAGGACAATCTTGGAAGTAAGCACAAGGCTATGGGATGGAAAGCAGGGTGAATGTGGATGGAGAGAACACACGACCTCATCCATGGGCAACGCTGCGGGAAAGTCAGGGCAAGCGGCCGACCTGCCCCGGACGGAAGCGCAACAACAAGCACAGAGAGCAGTAGAGCCCGCGCCAGAAACCCCTGGAACGAATTGGTCCTCCCATTCCTTTCTCTCCTGGCCCGACACCAAAATTCCAAGACACCCGACCCTTGCAACCAGTGCAACTCCTGGGCAACACGATCTGTCCAGCGCCCCACAGTCTGGGCCTGGAACCCCACAAATTCACAAATCGGGACAAGTGCCCACTACCAGCCAAGCAGGTACCACGCTAAAAGCGCGTTGAGCTAGACTGCCTTGAGCGTTGGCACAGTACACGCAAACAATATCCCCCGTCTTCCAACGGCCCTGCGTGGCGGGCGTTCTCCTTTTGCTGCATCCACCGCGATTGGACTCTTGAAGTGGGCGCTCCTCGCTTGTTCGACGCAGAAGCAGAAACATCCATTGTTCTGTGGAGCTTCTATGTTAGATCCATTTCCTTTCATCGCGCCGGTGTGGGTGACTTGGGGCTTTCGGTCTCTGCCACCAGAGGCTACAGTGGCTGTGAGCTGTGTGTGCTTCAGCTCTTCCAAGGCTTGCCGGCTTCACAGATCATAGAGTCCAGGACAGTCTTGGGATCTCCTGATCTGACTGCGAACCATGACACATGCGGTTTGTCATGCCGATGTTCGCTGGCTGTTCGTTGCGACTCGCATGAGGAGAGTTCGGACCAAGCCCTGCGGTGATAACAGGGTCCTCCCCTCCTTTTTTTTCCTTGTTAATCCGGACAGAGGTCGGCTGGGGTCCTTGATTGTGGCTCAGGAGAAGCTCCCTGCCATTGGCCAGCTCAACACGGGGGTGGGTCTTGACTTAAGGTATGCACGGGGCTCTGGCCAGCCCAGTGCTGGGGGCAGATGGCAGCAAGAACCAAGAAAGCCAGTAACATGTTTTTTATATCTTGCTCGATCTTCCCAAAATCGGTAGATTCCAAAAGCAATTTAAACTTGAATCTTAGCAAGGAGGCTGAAGGGCACCTCATCTCGATTCCAAAATAAAAACACCCAAGGATTCGCGTCGGTCATTTAGAGAATCTGGGATCACTTACGCCGTTCTCACATTTACAGGCTCCCTTTTTTGTTGTAATCGCTGTGGGACACGCTGATGGCGAACGGCCAGCGCATTTCCGGCTTCTAGGGCAGCTCTCTGCAATGCCACCTTCCAAGCTCATGCGGACCTGGTTGAGATCGCAAAACTCTATGCCAGCAGCTATCACAGCCAATTTACTGGAGCACGCCAGTACATCTCTCCTGACACACATACACTTTGCCTGGGCAGACCAGCTGTTTATCACTCTTTGTGCTGATTCACTCTCGTAAATCTTATGGGACGCAGAGTGACTGTGGCGCCGCGCTGTGCCGCGCTGAACCAGTCTGAATTCAGTTTGACCTTTGCATTGGAGCCAGCGGCGCTGCATAGAAAAGGAGATTCCACAAATTCCCCAAAGGATCCCACACTACACGTAGCGTATCGAGATGCTGATACCCAATACACACACTACATACACTACGGATATTCAGCGCAATTTCTCCGCGACAACCATTCTTCGGACAGCGGCACTTTCTGCAGTTGCCTAAAAGTTTGGCCAAAGAGAGTTAATGGCTATCCTAACCTTGACTTCACGCGCTCTCCCGTGTCAAGTCTCGGGATATGGCTTACAACGTGCAAAGCGGTGTGGAGCCCGGATCTGGGTCACAGTTGATAAAGAGAGTTTCAACATCACAATTTAGCGACAGTGTGCTTCGGATAGTTATGGCAACATCAAGTTCCCTTGAAGGCCCATCGCCTTGGAGTTGGCGGGCTATGTTGCTGAATCACTGCCTATGCACACATAGACAGAGGGAAAGCCAGGAATCTCTGTATGCGGCGTAGGCTCACAGAAGGAACCACTCATCCGTCTCTGAGAAATGCATTTAGGGGTCAAAAACCAGGCTACGAAAAATCCCTTAGTGTCAGCAGCTTGGTTGTGCTCATTGCCAGAAGGAGGTAGGCTGGCTAGCCGCCACAAGTATTGAAACATGATAATGTTATAGACCTGAATTATCTGGTATCACCAGAACCTATCGTGCCAAATAAGCCGCAGACAGGGCATTTTGGCATATTTCCGAGAAACCAGTATCCCTCCCAAGTGAAAGATTAAACTGGGGGGCTGAATACACTACATAGCAGCCCACAGATGTCCAAACTCAGCAGAGAATTAATTTGTAGCATCATGTGAAGTTGATGCTTAAAAAAAACCTCACACCAAGAGGCCATTCCCCCAGCCTCAGTGGCAGGAAAAGCTTCCTGGAGATGGATAGATCTCTGCAGATCGCTTCCATAGCCAACGGATGGAGCGAGTCTCGGAATAGACTTGGAGGTTGGACGCTTTATACCATGCAGGGCGAGAGATTCTGAGACCCAATGACACGGCAGGGAGACCGCCAGCTATAATGAACTTGGCATGGCGGGGCATCAACGGGACGGCCTGCTCAGTTTCAAACGTCAGAACAGCACGCCATGCATCATCATCACCCATCAACTCATGCAAGTCGCCATGTCGGCATTGCCGAACATGTCTGAAGAACTGAAGGACAAAAAGCAGCGAACTTCCGACTTGACTGGCTGCTTTCGGTTTGTCTGTCACCGGACAAGGAGAGAACCATCGGAGGAGAACACGGTTTTTGTTGTGTCGCGGTGACCGGTACCACGGCGTACGCAATCATCCTAACTTGGAAGACCGATTTGGCCAGTATCCGGACGACGCCGGTGGGCGAGATTCACGAAGAAGAGGGACTCGGGTGGCACCGAAAGCCTTCGGCGGTATGTGCTGAGAATTTAGGACTCAGGAGCAGTCGTGCAACATGTTCGATCGAAGTTCAGGGCTTTGCAAACGATGTGCTGTCTGGATCCAAAAGACCCCAATATTGGCATGCTGGCAGACACGGGCGCAAAATCGGGCTATGCCTTGTTGAGCGCGTCGTCAGTTCTGCTCGTTAAGCTTCGTAGTCACCCCGAGCGCATTGGTTAGGTGAATATGGCAGACATCCACAGACAACGGAAGCACGACGGCCTCTTCATCGCTCGCTAGGGTGACAAGCATGTCAGCAATTGTTCAGTTGCAGATGCCTTCAGCCCGGAAGGTTGACGGCTCCGCCGTACAGATACACAGCGTCATTTGCAATGCCTATGTGCACATGAGTAAAGCAACCCAGTTTTTTCGGGACTCTAATGGTATTGTTTTCCGGGGGTCTTCCGTTGGGAGTCTCATCTTCCTTGCCGTTCCTCAACAACGCCAAGCATCGAGATGCTCCGCACCGGTGTTTCAGATCAATGCCCATGTTCGGTTCCCCGCTCAAACTTCAAGAAACAAACCCATTAATAGGCGTTGGATCAAATTCCCATTCGTTTGTTTGCGTCATTGTCGCATGCCATCAAACGCTGCAGTTGTCACTGGGGCCACCAGCATGGGCATCATTCGGTTGAATGTTCCGTGCCGAGCAACGAACAGCCTCTCCGCACCATGGCGTAATGTGTGGTTCGCAGCAATGTCTCATCCACAAACAAAACCTTTCGTGCTCAACCCAATCCCTTACACCATGGTCAGGAGTTGTTAGTCTTGCGAGGTGTAACGCTATCATGGATATCTATTGAGGAGATAGGTCAACTGTGTTGCACCAACATATGCCTACAAAGACATCAAGAGACATATGTCTCTACTCCTCGCCTATTAAGCCAATCTTTTTTTTTCGAAACACAAACGCCGATGCCTGCTGTTCATATACCCAACCATAGCCTTGATGGGTATCTGGATCTGTCCTGTTTGAACAGAATGGATCGAGATCGTCACAGTATGCCTGAATCCTGCACTCGAACACTGGTCATCGGAACCCTTCTGGACGGACAGCAAACTATATAGTTAGCACAAGCATCGAAACGGGGTAGCATTTATATACAGGAGAATTGGTTCTGGAATGGGCAAGCTAAATCAGGCATCCAGGGGCAGCACTCACACCACCAGCAGTGGCATTTCATATATTGCCCACGAAGGCAGGGATATATGTCTTGGATCGCCCATGAAGATAACAGCTGCTATTTTGTCCTCAACGGCTTATGAGACCAACTGGTGAGTTGAATTTAGGCTTGACAGGTCGAGGCCTCCGCAAAAAGCGTCGTCTATGATATGGTCCCCTATCTTATGAGAATCTGTTCCCTTATGAAGACTTTCACGCGTTGCCCCTGGCACCTGGCAGCAACCGCACAGCCGCCGGCTTCATCTAGATACAAAAGAAGAGGAAAAATTGATAGGTTGAATGAGCTAGTCGTAAGGCCTTTCTTAAGGCCAGCAATATGTCAGTGTAAAAAGAGGCCGACGTATCTGACTATAGCTGTATGCCACAACCGCACTCCTAGGGTATCTTTCATCAACTTCCCTAATTTGTTCTACCTACCACCACCTGGATTCCTGCTGCCACGCTCGTGTAGCACTCGTCTCCCCAAGCTGCCGGGTAATCTATCGCTTCAGCGGCAATAGCTTCTGACCGAAGACTGATGAAAGTGCTGTTGTCCCTAGCGGCATTTCTATCAATAATGGCAATGTTCTTCTCGCTGTTATCCCCAGACATTTGCAGGAGGAGACGCGCAAGAGTCTCAGCCGAACCGAAACTGAGAGGTGCGGTAGTTTCACGGGCGGCAAAGATTTAAATGAGAGGGCAGGATTGCTGGGGCACCAGAGGAGGTGTAAGGGCTGAGGTAAGTTTGAGAGCAACCGCATTGATAAAAAGAAGTCGGAATAGAGGGAAGGAGATGAGTTGCTTTGCTTTAGATGCTGTATTTTAGAGGCAATTTCCACTTCCGAACGAGAAAACTGTTACATCCATTTGTTCACAACCGAAAATTAGGAGAACAGCAAACTATGAAAATAAGTGAGCATGAACATAGTAAACGGTGTTCCAGAACTGGATCATGGCGAGGGAGAGCGAGAAGAAGTGGCACGATAGGGGAGGGGGTGTGGACCACAGACGTTCACACCAATTTTGCATGCTCTCCGTCACGAAATGAAGTTTCATGGAGTGCTCACTTGCAGCTCTCGCAAATTTGAGAATTGCGGTGTGATGGCTATTCGTTATCCCTGATCACCTGGGTTCATTATGATACCAGGCGGGTGGGTTTAACCACAATGTCCAATTCTCTTCGCAGGGCATTGGTGAACACATAAGAACCTATCCTGTTATGATGAATCAAAAGGTTGGTACATGAGACTGCAGAGATTCCTTGACTAATAGTCTGCTTGTCCACTATGGTTTAAAAATAGTCCTGGAACGTTTCTCTGGGAAATCTGAGAAGGCTCTGAGCAGGCAAGAGGATAACTACATCGCCTTCCACCACTTTATGACCTCTCTTTTACCTGTCTGAAGTCTGTCATGAAACAGAACATCCATTTTTATGAAATATCGATATTATCCTAAACTATGGCCAAAGTTACCATTGTCCGCACCGATGAGAAGCCTTGTGACACCGGATCGACCTATCAGTCCTATATTCGATCAGCGTCGGCCGACACCAGGGATCTCTGTTTCAAGATCCTCGTCCCCAAGCCGACAGCACCTTTTGCTGAATAACTTTGTATACCCAAATTCGGTATTCAGACATTAACCGAGATCTATGTTGAGCCACAGTCCCTTTAATCTCTACAGACTTGAATTCTATCACTCTTCTTGTCGCGGACCGTCTTTTCGGCAGCAATATAACCAACAATTAAGTACGTAGTCTAGCACGTACGACCATACCCAGTGGAAAGCACGGCATCCCGTCCGCTCTGCCCTAGTTAAGCCACTGAGGGCCCGGTTAGTAGTTGGGTCGGTGACGACCAGCGAATCCCGGGTGTTGTACGTTTTTGTTGCTTTATTTCTCATCTCAACCGCCCTTTCCCCCTCACGAGTCTCTCTTTTTACCGCGGGTTTGGTTCCTTCCCCCCCCTTCCCCCCCCTTCCCCCCGGAACTTCAGTTTTTCTTTTCACCTGGGACTGCGTAATTGTCTAAACATCATAAATTAATTGGTACACTTATACAAAACTCTGAAAGGTATTTGCCCATTTATAACCGCCCGAGATTATAAAAATAAGTTGGAAGGCCTGGACACCTACAGTAAGCCTCCCGAAATTAACACCATTGTGAACCCAACAACAATTGGCAGCGCCCAAGGGAGATGCATTCCTTGCGTCCGCAACCCACCAGCAGCACTCTCCCAGAGAAGGACTGGCGTTCCTAGCTGTGGAGTCTCATCCACACTACACACCCGGCGACACGACTTGCCCTTGACACCGATTGTTTTCTTCCCGTGGTCTGTGTTATTGTAAACGACCTCGATCCACTGGACCTGCAACCATGCCGCGTCTCCCACCGTCATATTCCCTGACCACTCTCCTCCATCGCTCCATGCATTTAAGATGATGGCGCTCTCATCTTCTGGCACCTGGAATGTGCTCTGGAAGACCAGTACATCATCGACATACCATGTCGTCATGCCCGGCGTCCAGTCCAGTCGGTGCACTGCCCAGTCCGTCCACTTGAGCCCCCTTGGCAGCGTGACATTCTTCGTTGCATTAGGGACGCTGTCTCCATCTTCAGTGTACGATGGCTGGTTGGTGTATCTCACGAGGCCCAGTGGGTCGCCAGTCAAGACCTCAAGATCGCTCTCTTGGACCTCGGACAGAGTCGGCGCGACACGGTAGGTGAACAGGGCGGTGACGGCACCAGGGCCACCGCGGGTACGGGCCAGCATTCTCACTGAGACGTATTTGTAGTTGGGGGAAAGGGTTTCGATTTCTGCCGCGGTCTGGAAGTTCCTTAGGCGTTGGGTGCGCAAGGTAAGCCAAGTTGCTGGCTCGGACTCGGGGTCAGAGTTGGCCTCGATGTAGACATTGTTAGGAGAGTTGACCATCAGGTAAGAGACGTCCGAGCGCGAGGCGTTGGGCCAAGAATTGTTCCAGTTGTTGATCATCCAAAAGTCATCCCAAGATCGGCTGGAAAAGAACGAACTCGTCGGGTCGGCTTCGGCACTGGCCCTAGCATCCTGGATGACATCGGGTACACCGGCATATTGTGGGAGGTTGCGGAAGTCAAAGAATCGGTGGTAAGAGAAATAGTGACCCTCCTCACCATTGGTGAGGTAGCAGCCACAGAACGAGTCGTTTCCGAAAATAGGATCTGCCGTTGCGAAGGGAATAGCAGCAGATAGGAGAAGAGAAGAAACCCTCAATTGTCGTCTCATTGGTCTCGTGGTGCTTCCGAGTAGCGCCAGTAGTTGACAACCGGTCCAAAGGATAAATCAGAAAGAAACAGAGTGGTCTGGGAGAAGCCAGTGAGAGCTAATAGAGAGATAATATAGACGGCGCGGTAACCAGACCAAACGAGAGGCCGGGGTAGAATTTTCTAAATTTAAGGGGCAAGAAAACAACGACTGCACCCAGATGGCGTCTTCGGAGGGATGTCACCGGTATAACACTGCTCAGGAACAGAGGGCTATGTTGATGTAGTGATTAACCATAAAGATGGGGTTGAACCGATTGGTCAATGTCGCTGGATAGCCGCAACAGCCGAGGGCAATCGATGGCAGAGATCGACTAACAAGCAAACGACGTTCTTGTAGTGCCTCACTCTCGGGTCGGGCCAAGAAAGTCAAGATGTAGCATTCCCCGGCAATTGGTGCCACCCCGCGCGGAAGATGGATCGGGAAGAGGCTCAACCGGTAACTGAGACGCGTAGCAAACGGGACCGGGAGCGGAAATCAATATATTGCCATATAAAGGCAGAGTTGGCGATGTATTCGGCTAAAAAGATGTTGGATGAGCACACCTAAAGATGTGGTCGAGATAAGTCGAGAGAGATATTAAGGGGAGCTTTTGCAAATATCACAAAATAAATACACTCGATCGCGGTATTTAGGAAAGCCTCGCGAACCAGTCACGTCGAAGCCACGGTGTGATATATGCCTCCAGGTGCTATTTGGGCTGCCATGATCAGCAGGAGGCTGAGCAAGGAGAGCAGAAAGCAGGCCACGTATAACAGGCGGAGCTCGTTCAGCTCTCAGCCGCGGAGGGCTTCGGTCACACTCTTCGGGCTAGGTGCCCGATTCTACCGTGACCACGGATGATCACCACACCGCTGCGATTGCGTAAGGTCATAAATCTGCGGCAGTCCAATAGGCCGGATGGAAGGCCAGCGTACAGTGGGCGCGATGGATCCATGCTGTTGGTATTGGCTTTTCTTTCAGGCCCTGATTCCACTCCATCTCGAACGTTGAGTGGTCCGCAAGGCCCCCGACGAGCAAGGGACATTCAAGAAGGTCGGGAGATAAGTGGAGTGGCTGGGGCCAATGAGGGGGTTAGGGTTGAGATTGCGGCTGTCATGCAGGGGTGCAGAACCCGATCTAACAGGAGGCACAGGCCGCTTACAAACCCCGATTGAAAACTATCAGAATCTTTATCGCCGAAGTTTCCTCCAACTCTCCCCTCTTCCACTGGCAAACTCGGATACTTGCATCTACCTTCCAACACTGTTGGCATTGTCACTTCCACTCCTACTCTGTACTGTGCACCTCTTTGCCAGTTTGCACGTGTTCTGGGAGAACAGCGCCGTCACGTCAGTTTTTCATTTGACCAGGTATAGACAGTTCCTTGTTTCGGTTGCCACATGCAAGGCTGTAAAAGAGTCACATAGGGACTGACAGAAAATGCAGGCTCCCCGCCTTGGCAGATCCGCGTTCAATGCTGGTTTTTGATCACCAACATTACTGCCGACAGCTCCTGCATCCATCGCAATGGCATCCGAAGTTGAGGTCCAGACTTCTGCGCCTGAGGCTGTAGCGCAGGATACTGTGGCTACGAAGCCGGATGATATTTCTAAGTCAGAGAAGGCAGCTGGAAAAGACATGATACAAACAACGGAGCTCCAGAACCCTGAAGCCAGACCACCAGACACAGAGAATGCCGGCGACGTGCCCTCGCCCTCCTCAGACTCGGTCGATGAGGGCGAGTACACTGGTTCCGACCGCGATTTATCCGCCGAGCCCTCTAGCAGCTCCGATGCAGCCAGCAGGAACAAAGATCAGAGAGATTCCATTCAACCTCCTCTTCCTAACGAGCCGCTCCCGGATCAACCTCCGTTGCCCAATGAGCCTGTCCCCGATACCGATCCATCTGCTCCTCCGCTCCCAGACGAACCGGTCCCTGAACAACCCGAAGACGACGGTTGGGAATACCATTGGAACCCGAACGACCAATCCTACTGGTTCTACAACCGCTTTACGGGCGTCTGGCAGCAAGAAAACCCGCGTGTTCCAGGCGCAAATGGACCAGCTGCTACATCTACAGTTACAACAACAGATTCTAAAGTCGCAGGCGACGGCGACACAAAGAAAGCCTTGAGCAATCCCGCTTCCATCGCTGGCGGCTACAATCCGGCGATCCACGGTTCCTACGACGAGAACGCATGGTACGCGCAAAACTTCCGTGCCGCGACCGACCCGTCTGCGACGACGTCTTCCGCAGAAGTCATGCTGCAGCAGTACTACCAGACCCAGCAAGCGGATCAGCAAGATTACGTGACGGCTGGCTTCTTCAACCGGCGCACGGGTCAGTGGCAGGCTGCAGACCAGGGGCCTGAGCGGCACTCGGACGAGGCGCGGGCGCGTCGACAGCTGCGCGCGTACTTTGACATCGATGCTGCTGCGAACATGCATGATGGAAGGAGTTTGAAGGCTGAGAGGGCAGGGAAGAAGCCAACGAGGGCGGAGTTGAAGATGTATAAGGAGAAGAGAAGGCAAAAGAAAGAGGAGAAAAGGCGGGCATGGCTTAGGGATTGACTTCCCTCCTTTCTTGAGCACGGCTTATTTTTAAACTGTTCCATTTCGTACATCGATGCATTGAAACTCCCGGTCGAAACGGTTTCGGGAACTGGCTGGCTGGGTTTGCGATTTTTTGTTTTAATTACCATGGTAAACAACACAGGCATTACAGGCAACGGCAAAGCGGCAGATCTGGTTTATGGCGTTCGAGCGACTTACTCTTGACGTGGGATGGATACCTGCTTAACTGGGGCAATGAAGAATTAAGACATTCTACAGGGAAACGGTGTGATTCAAGCAAGAGGCGGCTGGGTATATAAACCCAAGCGTTATGTACTTTGGTATTAATATGTCTACAGTGTAGCGAAGCCTTCTACGAAACTTTTATTTTCTCTATCCTAACACAAACTATCACTCATCTTCCTCTTCTTCATCCTCCTCATCGTCTTCGAGCGTCATGTCAATCTGTACACTGCCTTCGCTATCACTACTCTCATCGCTTTTGTCCTCTTCTGTCTTGGGAACAGAGCTGATGACAGCCATCTGAGGGTGCGAAACAGCCTTACCTGTGTCGACTCTCTTGGGGCGGCTGCCTTCATCGAACTCCTCTGCATCACTCTTTCGTTTGAGCGGAGAGGACGGACAGGCTGGTTGTATCAAAGTGGAGGGCTGGCTGGTAGTGCCGACGACTGTGGCAAAGGGATTCGTTGTCTCGGGGATGGGGGCAACATTGACGTGCTCGACGTCGAGCTCCATCTCAACTCCCCATGCGTTGGCGCTGGTCGCTGGTTTCGCTGTGCTCTTTACTGGTTCAATTTCCTTAGCGAAGGTTTCGTCCTCCTTGACAACCACCTTTTCCTCACTGATCATCTCTTGAGCGAACTCTCTGCCATAGCTTATATCTCTGGTCACACCATTACTCAAATCCCATCCTCTGCTTGCATCGCTTCCCCCTACTTTAACCAAGTTGCTCCTCAACACCTCGACGCTTTCATCCCTAGGGAATCGCCGGACCAAGAAGGGAAGAATGCTGGGGTAATACCGGCCGCGGCTGTCGCGGTACGGGTGCAGACAGCTGGCCAACATAGCAGACTGGTTGTGAGACAGGATAGCGGTGCGGTCCAGCAGGCCACGGATATCAGGAGGGAGGTGTTTCTGAGGAAGGTGGGTGAAGAAAGTTGGGAGCAGGGCGGATGCGGCTTGGGAGACCGGAGAGGCAGTTGAAGTTTTGGGGGTAGAGGAGGAGGATTGGCCGGGAAGGAAGGCATCTGCGTTGGTAAGGGCCGGGCTGGATGACTTTTGTTGCTTGGAGGCGGTGACAGGGACGGATGACTGCGACTGAGCAGGCTGGGCATGACCAGCAGCGGTCAGGATGTCGTGACAAGAGGACTGAATGAGAGGGATAAGAATGTCGACTGTGAGCTTGGGTAGCGTCGAGCCAGCGAGAAGCAGGATTTCCTTGGCCAGAATGTAGGCCGTTTCGCGAACCGAAGGAAGCTGCTTGCTCGCAGTCGAGACTCGCACCATCTGGTCAATGATGTCAGTTGCAAGGGGGATTGCATTGGCCTCAAGACGGCGAATGATAGCACAGTGAAGGCGGAGCACGGCGTTGTGGATGTCGGGAAGCGCACTCCAAAGCTCGGCCTTCTCATCCCTTCCAATGGCTGGATTCGTCTCGATGGAGTCTTCAGCACCAAGAGAGGGAGGAATAACAAGAGTAAGCCTAGTTGTCAAGTCGAGCAACTCTCCCAACGGCACATTAACAGGGGCTCTGGTTGGGTTGTTGAAGTAGGCAGTAAGGTACTCCAGCAGGCCAGTTAGCCTTTCAGCACCAGCCTGTAATCCACTCCACGGAGGAAGCTCGTCAACGGAATCACCGCCACCCGAAGGCTCACCGGTAGCGTTGACGGGCTGGATGTGGTAGCCTGTAGTTGACTCCCATGACTCGCGTACGGCTCGGAAAACCTGGTCGGCGGTAGTGTGGCAGTCAAGTATTGTCGCCCTGATGGCCTTGACCCATTCATCACTGCTACCATTTTTCGGAGCCGTGTAGGTAAGCAGGATTAACAGATTCCGTGAGTTCTCCTTCAAGCTCTGGGGAACCACAACATTATCAGACGAAGTAGGAGCAATATAAGACCTGAGTGCAGACTTGATTTGGCCGGAAAATGGGCGCATAGTGGTAGAGTAGAGGACCACAAGCTTGGAAAGTGACCATGCGACTGTGTCAACGAAGTTCAGGGGCACCTTAAGGGGCCGCCCTGAAGCTGGGGGCTTGATGAGCTGCAGACAGGCCGTTGCATATCCGGGAAGGGTTGGCGTGGCCATCTCACGAACGAGAGTCTGGTAGTCCTGGAGGAGGACGTAAAGCTTAGTTAGAGTGACGATGCTCAGCTCTTTTGAGGATAAAGGATCGGGTTTCTGGAAGAGCAGTTAGTGACAATGTCAAGAACTAGACCCACATAAGGCTGATCATACCTGAAGAACCCCGATCAACCCGCGGATCCAGGGCTCTGCTGACCGCAGACTTTCCCAACCTCCAACATCAATGACAGCCTTAATCAAACAAACTGCTGTGAAACGGCCGGCCGGGCTTTTGCCAGTGAGCAGGGAGGTGATATGAGTTCTGAATTTGTGGACAAGCATGGCCGTCTCAGAAGTCCTGTCTTTGCCCTTAGCATCTTGAGGTTCTGAAAGGGGGCCGCCGCAGCGAAGGACATGATTGATAAGCAATGGGCATAGACGAGGCAGGCTGTCGACAGGTGTTGAGGCTAGTCTGTGGCAGACCACCCGGAGGTCGGGCGGTGCGGTCATGATGGAGGGATTGAGTCGAAAAGAGTTCTAATACGTAGATGCTCAATGTGAAGATCAAACTGCCTGGATTTGTAGTTAAGATTCCACCTGAGACTTATAGATACCAGTAATCACTACGAATCAAAGTCGACTTGTGTAGTGAGATATCCTAGGGCTTTTCTCAAGTGAGTGTTGTTACTCTCTGTTTTTTACACAAACCACATCTTCACCTTAACTTTCATTGCTGGAGATTTTTTCCCCCAGCTGCCCCAAACGGTAGCTGGACCCTGCAAGAGCCCAAGCTGGCCAATCCCAGCGCGCCGTTGGTGCCTGCATGTGCCGCAGTGGGGCACAGTGGGGTGCTGCAGCGCAGATCCACCCAGCAATTGACGAGGCCCACTGGCCGCTGTATCGGTTTATGGAGCCGAACTGCCAACTTCGCATTTGGACTCCTGGAGCGCGTGTTAGCTTGCGGGCTTGTTGCCGCCATCTCCGATCCCAGCCCTGACTGGTGCCAACCTCGTCCCAATCCCTGTGGATTACGGATCAACTCAGCATCAGTCCAGCACGATCGGACCAGAGCTTTGTCCATCCATTCCATTGCCTCCCCGAATAAAACCAGCCGTTTGTTGTACGCCGATCTTTCGCCCGCATGTCCTGTCTCCGTCCATCGTCTTAGTGCGAGTTGGCGTGTATATCAGGCAACATGGTGAGCTGCGCCCGCACCCTTCCTCCAGACCGGTTCTGAACGCCCCAGCTAACTCCCGACAGCCCGACGCAACCAAGGCCGCTCATTACATACAGCTACTGGACGAGGCTCGCTGCGATGATAACTGGGATGCCGTGCCTGAGCTAATCCGCAAGGTGCGGAAACACGCCCCAGACCGCACCTGTACATCCCCCTTGCCGCATTTGCCCGCCTCTTCGTCAGTCACATCCACTAACTGACTCTCTCACCAGGCCTCACATTAACCGCCGAGATCGAGCATGCCGTCGCAAAGGCCAACCTCAAGGGCCCCTCCGACCCCGGCAGTTCCTCATCTCTCCCAGGCATCGACCCTGCCCAGCAACTTCCCTCGCTCCTCACCGCGATCGAGAACGAGAACAGATACCCAGAGGACCGGTTCCAGGCCCGAGTATGTGCTGGCTGGCTACTATGGGTTGCACGCGACTATGCTGGTGCTCTGAGCCGTCTGCCCCAGGGCATTGACGACAGTGATCAGAACAGTGTGGCGGGTGAGAGCGCGGCTCCGTCGTCTCCGGAATGGACTAAGGTCTGCGGTCTCAAGGCTGCATACCTCCGGGCCAATTGTATGGCTCGTGACGGTCAGCGTGATGGCGCCCTTCTCGCCTTTGAGGCTGCCCTCCCTGGCCTGAGCAGTGTTTGGCAGGCTGGCCCGGCTGAGAGCCGTCAGCAGATGCGCTACTGGGCCGAGCTGTTCTTGACCGAGTTCTGCATGCTCGCAAGCCAGGCCCTAAGGGAAGGCGCTCGCTCGTTGACGGATACAGACTGCTTGGCGTCTTTCCGAACCTGGGCGAGGTACTGGGCTGCTGGGAAGCAGAGTGTCGTTTCTCCAGGCGGCTATGGGTTCCGTGGGAGCGTACCTCGGAGGAAGGTTTGGGCAGAATATTATTTTGCTCTGTCCGAGATTCTTCAAAGGGATCTGCCCTTTCCGACTGGTTACTCGGCTGTGACCAATGAAGGCTCTGCGAGAAGCCACCTCAGAGCTGAGCTCAAGAAGGTCGAAACTATCTATCAGGGCTTGCTCTTCTCCGAGACCCGCTTCCCCAGGGCTGACGAACAGAGGGCCGAAGTCGAAGAGTTTGTCCGCGCGATGATGGAGAACTGGGCCGTCCTCAATGGACGCGGCTGGAAGGAGCACGACCTTGGGCCTGGTGGTAGGGATGCGCTCTGCCGCAGCACCTTGGATGCCCTCTATGGTGCTGCGGCTAAGACGTACCATTCAACTGCCATTTTGCGCCATATGTTCAGGGTACACCTCGCTGTGGCTGAGTTTGACCTTGCCTTCATGGCCTTCGATTCCTGGTTCGAACTGGTCAAGAAGGGCAAAGCAAGAGTGCAGAAGACAGGTCATCCGGAACCAGCCCTGGACTGCGATGCAACTGTTCTCGAGACCATTTCGGCTTGCATCTCGGCACTTTGCAAGTATGGAGGTAGGGAGGCTGCCGAGAAGGCCCGGAAGCTCGCAGAAGAGATGGAGACACTGGTCCAGAAGTATGAGAACCAAACTGCTACAGACGGTAATCAGCATTCACAAGAGCTTTCTCCACGTATCCTCGCGTTGGCATGGCAGTCGATTGGTCTGGCGCAGGCCCAATGGGCACGCATGACGTATGAGTCAGAGCAGCGCGCTTCCATCCAAGAGAAGGCCATCCAGTGTCTTCGTCGATCTATCTCCCCACAATACGGATCTGCGGTCGATGTGAAGGCTGTGTTCACGTTAGGTGTCCTCTATGCAGAACAGCGCAAGCTGTCTGCAGCTGTTGAGTTGGTCAAGACCTCTCTCCTAGCCGAGACCACGACTGTTGGCGAAAACCCAGAGTTGCGACTTGGTCCTTACTGGAAAGAGCGGTCACTCATCCCTCTTTGGCACCTCCTGGCACTGCTGCTTAGCGCGAGACAAGAGTTCATCATGGCTGCCCGAGCCTGCGAAGGCGCAATCGAGCAATTCAAGGATCCATATGTGCTATTTGGAAGCAGAGGTATCAATGGCCCCTATCGGAGCGAGCATCTCAACGAAGCCGAAGCTTCGAAAGGGACCGATGGCATCGTGGATGAGATGGATGACTTCGAGAAGGAAGGCATTCTGCAGATCAAGATGACGCAGCTTGCCATCCTTGAGTTGCTTGAAGGGCCCGAAGTTGCTGTGAACGCGAGCACTGAGCTCCTTTCTTTGTACCCGAGGTTATTCGGGGAAGTAGAGCAGAAGCTGGAGCTCAGCACTAAACCCGAACCGCCCAAGACGGCTGCCACTGTCCGCACACACAGGAACAGCATCCTTGGCAGTAAAGGCGACAAGTCCAGCCGGACAAGGCAGAACAGTGTCGCAACTACTTTCAACCACAACGAGCCGGGTCCCTCTCGTCCTCAGACTTCCCATACCACGGCTACTACCACCTTGACAATTCAGACGGCCAACGGTCAGGTGGCCGATCCTTCCGCAAGCAACAGATCAATTTACGCTGAGAGCGGCAGGCGTCGCAGCCGCAACAGCCTGCGCAAGCGTGATAGGAGTGCCAGCCGGGCTCGGGCTGTCAGTACTGCCAGTAGCGAGCCACCCGTGCCGCGACTCGATTTCTCCGCCTTCGACGGCAATCTCCCACAGTATAACTCTTCGGAATCCCTTCGATCACCCCCACCTATGACTTCCCTGCCGCCCCCTCCGGTGCCGCAACAAGCCGACTCTAGCGCCATCCGGGCGAGGTCGAGGTCGCGTTCGCGTGCCGCAACCAATACCCACCAGGATGAGCTCGCTGGTCTGCGTGTTGGACTGGTTGGAGCGTTCCCTCAGTTGCTTCCTCATGTGCTTTTTTCACCTGACCATAGTCGTCGGCGCAGGAAGGTTATTCTTGTAAAGGTGTGGCTAACGATCGCTGGTTTTTATCGACGGGCTGAGCTGCTGGAGGATGCTCAGAAAGCTATTGCTGAGGCGCTGTTTGCTGCTGAGAGCCTGGAAAAAGAAGTGGTTAATGATGGGTCAGGGGAGTTGTCTGTCAAGCAAGCGGGATGGGGCATGGAGAAGAGTGTGGATGAGGTGTTAGCTGACGTTTGGGCCGAGGTGAGTTAACCTCTGATCATTTTACAATGTGTCCCCTATACTGACTCCATGACAGATGGGCCATTTGTCAGTGGCTCGTGGCAAGCTATATCAAGCCCGTGCAGACTACGAAACGGCTTTGTCGCATTTTCAAGATCATCCCGGTGCCATCGTTGGGCTCTCCAATATCCTTTTGGATATTTATACGGAAAAGCTGCTTCCGCCGCCCCCGGTAGAGGGCCTCGATCTCAGCAGTTTGTCACTGACTGAGGAGGGCGCGGCTTCTTCTACACCGGCCAAGGCGACCGGCACTTTTGAAACGACGGCAATAAAGACTCCTGAGCTACCATCCATCCCGCTCGGACTGGCCCCGACAAAACCCAAGCCACGTCGCTCGACATCAGCGTCGGCAGCAGCAGGATCATCCACCTCTGATCACGCTAAACCGAATGGCCACCCCCCGGAGCAATATGCTTCTCCTTCACAAACACAATCCTCACTCCTGGGCCCACAACTGCCGCCACCACACCGAGCAACCTCTCTCCCACTCAACGACCGTCTCGCCGCGCGCGATCGTGCCTACGGCTTGCTCTCAACACTCACGCGTCTTGGTACCGGATGGAACAACTCCGAGGCGTGGCTTGCGCTGGCTCGGGCGTATGAGGAGAGTGGACAGGTGGATAAAGCGAGGGACGCGCTGTGGTGGTGTGTCGAGCTGGAGGATGGTCGGGGAGTGAGGGAGTGGGGGGTTGTTGCTGGAGGGTCTGGGTATGTTTTGTGAAGGACTTCCGGTTTAAGTTTTGATATTCCGACTTTTTTTTTTTAAAGAGATTAAGCTATAGTTCAGAGCTAGAATTGGGTAGACTATTGTTGTAATAGATGGTGTTAGCCTCTTAAGAGCTACACTTGTTTGGACGGTTGACTGTGAAGAGGTGGTCACAACCCTAACCCTGAAACCTATATCCCCACAATTTCACCCTGTCGTGCTCCTTCGCTCTTCATTCTGGTCATTCATCGGTCGTCTACTGTCTTCCTGAGTTTTACAAAGCATGTTAGAAGCTCAGTAATTTTGGATGACGTCCTTTACTTCAAGTCACTTTTATCGATAATCGTCTCATGAAAGGCCATATAATGCCATCACTCGACCTCACACTCATCGTAGCCGCCGCAGCCCGCGATATGGGCATTGGCCGTAATGGCACGCTCCCCTGGAAGGGCCTCAAAAAGGAGATGGCTTACTTTGCGCGGGTCACAAAACGGCCACCCCCATCTGCTCTTTCTGCTTCATCTGAGGAAAAGCAACAGACACGGAAGCTTCAGAACGCCGTCATCATGGGCCGCAAGACGTGGGAGAGCATCCCCCCTAAGTTCCGGCCGCTGCCGGGCAGGCTGAACGTGGTCATCTCGCGGACTGTGGGGGATGAGGTTGTTAAGGGGGGCGTGGCTGATGAGGCGAAGAGGGCGGATGTGTTGACGGCTAGGTCGTTGGAAGAGGCGTTGGCGCTCTTGCAGAAGAGGCACCAAGATGAAAAAGGGGATGGGGATGTGGGGAGGGTGTTTGTCATTGGCGGTGCACAGATCTATGATGCGGCGCTGGCATTACCGGAGACGAGGAGGATTGTGTTGACGAGGGTTAGGAAAGAGGAAGGGGAGTTTGAGTGTGATGCTTTCTTTCCTGTTCGGCTGGATGCCCAGGAGAATGGAGGGAGTCGGGAATGGAGGAGAGTGTCGCAAGAGGAGATGGACGCTTGGGTTGGGGAGGAGGTGCCTAGGGGCGTGCAGCGAGAAGCTGGGGCAGAGTATGAGTTCGAGATGTGGGAGCGGATGTCCTCTTAATATCCTTCCTTCCTTCATAGGTGTGGTATATATTCTGGTCTATTTGTACACGTCTGTTTTACACCTTTAAAAAATTCGTACACATTTCACACCTTCTCCGAAATAGCAGCAGCAGCAACAGCAACCGACTTGATTCCGGCCTTGTCAAACGCTGGCTTCAGCGACGCCGTCGGAACATCCACCAGAATCAGCATGTCCCCCAGTGACACCTTCTTGAACACCTGCTCCGCCGCGACCTCGACCGCCTCGTCCTCCAGATCCCCCAGATACTTCACGCATGCACGCATGTACCCAACAACGGCAGCTACTGCGCGCATGTCGACGTCCTCCCGCGCCTTGAACAAGTTGCGCCAGACAGCCGATGCCAGCACGGCGTCGCCTTTGGCCAAGCCCTCGTCGTAGGCAAGGATCAGGCCGCGCCATTGGACAAAGAGATCCTTCAGGTAGCGCTGGCGGATAGCGCGCGAGGTAATGTCGTGCGCGATCTCCATCTTGGCTTCTGCCTCGAAAAAGAAGTGGTTCACCAGCTGAGCCTGCCAGGCCTGGTAGGTCATGCGTTCCCAACAGCGGAACCGCACGACGAGAAGCCACATGTGTAGCATGGATACTTGGGCCCAGGTGCTGAATGTTGGGGGCAGGCCGATGACTAGGGAGATACGACACTTCGGTCAGCTCATGCTTTCCCTCATGACATTGTCTAGATAGAAGGGAAGAATAACTCACTCTCATGCCAAGCGCTGCCCAAACTCTCCCCGATCTCCTCGCCCTCCTCGCTCGTCTTCACCTCCCCCTTCTTCCTTAGTCTGGGGTCAATTACGTAGTCTGCCTGCGCTTTGCACGCCTTGGTCATGCGCTCGGTTGCGCCGTAGATGAAGTACGAGCCACGCTTCGGTCCCAGGGTCTGCGCAACGCGGGTGGCCAGCAGCTTGCGCAGGCCCGACAGGAACTTCTCGTGCTGTTGCGAGGTGTGGAAGGCTCGTCTTGGGGCGATTGCATAGCTGCTTCTGGGAGCGGGGAGTGTCGAGCAGGGGGTAGTCGTCTTGGTCGCGCCAGCGCGGAGGAGGGGAGAAGCTAGTTGGGTGTTTGGGAGAGAAGTCTGTTGTAGACTGGCCGCTAGGCGGCGGGAGAGACCCGCGCGGCAGGTTTGGCAGGCCATTGGGGGAAAATGGAGGCGACTGAGCTGGTGAGGGCTTCACAGCGCGAAGCATGGGAGCTTGAGTCGTCGAGGTCATTGGTGCGCCCAAAAATCTTATCGGGAAGAGCGATAAGGGTTAGGGTTGTTCAGCTTCTGTCCCTGTGATGTCACTGCTGGTCAGAGGACAACTTTAAAACGTAGCAACGAACTTCATGGAACGAGAGTTTTTGGAAGGAGTATCGTCATACAGAGTGACATGTCTCTACATCAACTGGTTTCAATTTGTGAGCCCTTAGGTCATGTGCTGTCGTCCGAAGGGCCTCTCTATGCCGACATCTTTATGTTCCCTGTCCCAAGGTAGAGACTACAATGATAAAAGACGTAGATACCTACATCTCACAAAAGATTACTCTACAGCGCTGAATACCAAAGAAGCATTCGTGCCTCCGAATCCAAAACTGTTTGACATGGCCACCTTGACCTTCTTCTGTTGCGCCTCCAAAGGTACGAAGTTGAATCGTGCTCCGACATCTGGCTTATGCAAATTCAAGGTAGGAGGAACAGCACCCTGCAATCGTGGATCAGCAGCATTCCAAACAGTTTGGATGCCAAAAAAAAAAAACTCACTTCGGTGATAGTAAGGACTGCGAATAACGCCTCAATGGCCCCCGCAGCCCCTAACAAATGCCCAATAGCACTCTTGGTGCTACTAACCGTGACCTTGCCCTCATCATCTACACCATCCTCGCCCAGCATCAAGGATTTGATGGCAATCGCTTCAGCAGCATCGCCAACCTGAGTCGCCGTCGCATGGGCATTGATGTAGTCAACGTTCGCTGGCTTAATCCCCGCGTTCTTCAGCGCGCGCTTCATTGCTGCCAGGGCTCCAGATCCGTCGTCCCGGGGAGCAGTCATGTGGTGGGCATCACCACTGCAGCCATACCCACGTAACTCAGCCAGAATGCGAGCACCGCGACTTTTGGCATGCTCCATCTCCTCCAGAACCATGACGGCAGCACCCTCAGCGATAACAAACCCTGCGCGATCGGCATCAAAAGGGCGACAGCTGGCAGGCGGGTCGTGGTTGTAAGCCGTAGACAAGGAGCGAGAACGACCGAAGCCGGCGAAAGCGAGCGGATGGATGCACGACTCTGCGCCACCAGCGACCATAACTTTGGCATCGCCAAAGGCGATGAACCGCGCGGCGTCCCCGATGCTGTGGGCGCCGGTTGTGCAGGCGGTGGTGGCGGCGTGGTTGGGGCCGCGGAAGCCGTAACGCATCGCGATGTGGCCGGCAGCGAGGTTGATGAGAATCTTGGGGACGAAGAGAGGAGAGACTTTTCGGTAGCCCTGGAATCACAACCGAGCCAACATGTGCATCTCAGTATTCTTAGTTCTGTACAAAACTATCCCAACGTCCAAGAAGGCCTGCATACGTCTCGTTCAAAAGCCACACTGGTGGCGTACACATCGTCCAAGTTTCCGATGCCGCTCCCCAAGCAGATGCCTGTCATTTCGCGGGCCTCGTCGGTGTTTGGCTTCCATCCTGCGTCGCACAAAGCCATCTCGGCGGCAGCGACTGCATACTGGGCAAAGACCGACATACGGCGCTGGTCTGCCGGTTCAAGCCAGTCGGACGGGCG
>Ga0065720_1003339_pt1 | contig 30849 bp, 29 predicted proteins | sample Thericmetagenome_FD_59107 | JGI IMG/M metagenome (GOLD analysis project Ga0065720, IMG submission 59107) | Thermophilic microbial communities from the Joint Bioenergy Institute, California, USA of rice/straw/compost enrichment - eDNA_2 v2... | ecosystem: Engineered > Solid waste > Grass >... | reverse complement strand
CGACATGGTGCGGTTCGTCAACGGGGTGCTGGAGCGGGCGCGCGCGGACGGGTCGCTGGAGGCGAGCAGGCGGGCGTGGCTGGGTGAGGTCCTCGATCCCCTCCCGACCATCCCGCCCCCGGCGTACCGCGACTGACGCGAGTTGCCCCGACGGGCCTGGCGAGTTGCCCCGACGGGCCCGGCGAGTTGCCCCGTGCGAGTGCGCGAGATGCCCCGTGGAGGTCGGCGAGTTGCCCCCGCGGGAACGGTGAGTTCGCCCGCGACGGCCGACACGTTTCCCCGAGGTTGTCAAGTAGCCGCCGGTTCGGGACGTCGACTTGTCCCCATGAGCCCCAGGGCGTCCACAGATCGTCGAGATCGTCCCCGTTCTCGAACGGCGCGACTCACGGTGGGGCCTATGCAGATCACCGCCGCCGGGCTGCACGGCGCACACCTGCGGGCGGACCTCGCCGCGGAGTTCGGCACACACCGGGTGAAGTCGGCGCTCGCCACCGGCGAGCTACGTCCTCTGTGGAGGTTCGTTGTGGTCGCCGCGGACCGCTGGCTGGATCCGCTGACCCGCGGCGCCGCAGCACTGCTGCTCGCCGGCACCGATGCCGCGTTGTCCGGTCCGACCGCGACGACGTTGCACGGCTGCCGGGCGCTGACCGCGGCGAACACCCACATCACCGTCCGGCCGGGGCGCACCTTCAAGCCTCGTCCGGGGCTGGTCGTCCACCACTGCGGGATGTTCACGCGCGACGTCGTCGACGTGGAGGGCCTACGCGTCCTCTCGCTCGACCGCACGGTGGCCGATCTGCTGTGCACGGCCCGGCCGGAGGACGCGCTCACCGTCGCCGACGAGGCGCTGCGCCTGGCCGGCCCCGACGCGGATGTCCTGCGCAAGCAGATCGCCGGCAAGATCCGTCGCCGGCTGGATCCGCGAGGAACCGTGCGGGGAGGCAATCTCCTCGACCTCGCGTCGTCCCGATCGCTGTCACCGGCGGAGAGCCGGTTCCGCTGGAAGCTCGTGGACGCGGGGTTCCCGCTCCCGGAGGTGAACTGGGAGCTCACCGCGCTCGACGGGACGGTGATCTGCATTCTTGACCTGGCCTGGCCGTCGGTGCGGATCGCAGCAGAGTACGACGGATATGCGGCACACGCCGGTCGGGCGGCCGAGGACCAGGCGCGCGAGGAGGACCTGCGCAGGCGCGGATGGATCGTCGTCCGGGCGTCGGCGGCCGACCTCGCCAGCCCGGAGAGGTTCGAGCGCGAGCTGCGGGCAGCGTTCGCGCAGCGCGGCTACACCTGGCGGTAGAGCGGTACGCCGGCGCGTCCCGGTCAGGGAGCCTCGGCGTGCCGCTCGGGACGACTCAGTCTCCCGTTCCGGGCGACTCGTCGCGCTCCGCGGGCCAACTCGTCGATCCGTCCGGGGCAACTCGCCGCACCCCGGCGGGCAACTCGCCGGCTTCTTCGGGACAACTCGCGCTACCCCGAGGGGAAACTCGCCCGGCTGGAAGGTCGAACGCTGGAAGGTCGAACTCGGCTCTCACGCGTCGACGGGCATCACGACCACAGTGACGTTGTCCCGGCCGCCGCAGTCGAGCGCGTACTGCGCCAGCTCGGTGGCCATCTCGATCGGGGAGGCCCCGGCCGCGTACGCGGCGCTGGCGAGGTCGGCGGCCGCCGGCAGGTAGTTCCACAGCCCGTCGCTGCACAGCAGCAGCACCCCGGGCCCGTCCGGCGCGAACCGGGTGACGCTCGGGGCGTCGCTCGCGTCCGCCCCCATCCAGCGGGTGATGGCGTGCGCCCGCGGATCGGCCGCGGCCGTCTCCGCGTCGAGCTCGCCGAGCGCCACGATCTCCACCGCCCACGAGTGGTCGGTCGTGAGGGCAGCGCTGGCCCGCCCGCCGCCGGGCGCGGTCAGCCAGTACGCGCGGCTGTCTCCCACCCACGCCACCGTGATCTCCGGCCGGTCCCCGAGCTCGACGAACCCCGCCACCAGCGTGCACGACGGCGCCCCGCGGGCGGAGTCGTAGGGCAACAGCGCGATCGCCTTCGCCGCCGCCGATACGGCGTCCTGGATGTGCACGTTCGCCGGGGTCTCCGGATCCCGCGCGCCCAGTAGCACGTCGAGCGCCGCCGTGGCCGCGGCCCGCGCCGCCAGCTGCGGCCGGTCGACGCTCGACACCCCGTCGCACACGACGGCGGCCAGCACACCCGGCGCCTCGGCCGTGGCCTCGCGGACCCCGAGCGCCATCGCGTCCTCGTTGCGCGCGTGCAGCAGGCCCCGGTCGCTGACCCCGGCGATCGTGCCCAGATCGATCTCGACGTGGTCGGTGCCGTCGTCGCGCAGCGCCCCGCAGTCGGGGCAGGACTGGTCGCCGGGATCAGCCGGGTCCGGTTCCCCGACCTCGTGCCCGCAGCTGCGGCACACCCCGCTGACCGTGACGAGGTCGGACGTGGCTCCGCGCCGCACGAGGAGCCCGCCGCCGCAGCCCGCGCAGAACCGGTCGTCCGGTCGCGCTCGTTCACCGCAGAGCGGACAGCTGCGCGCGCTCACGTCAACGTCCTCGGCCGCACGGCGTTGGCCCGGTCGACCAGCGCGATCCGTTCGGCGCGGTCGGTGGTGAGCCGCGCCCACGTGCGCAGGCACCGCTCCAAGCCCGCGCGCAGGTCGGGTTCGCGCCACTCGCACCCGAGGAACCGCGGCCCGCCGGCGGGGCGCAGCGCGATCGCGGCGTCGAGCAGGGTGGTGCGGACCCGGTTGGCGGTGGCCGGGTCGAGGGGCAGCCGCTCCACCCGGGCCGCGCAGGCCCGCAGCTCCGGCTCCCCGGCGCCGACGAGCATCGCGGCCTCGACGGCGGCGAGCTGCGCGGCGACGTGGAGGGCGGAGGTCTCCGGGATCGCGTCGAGCGCGGCGATCGCCCCGTCCCGGTCGCCCGCCCGCAGCGCCGCGCGAGCCCGGCCGAACGCGGCGTCGGCGATCTGCGGGTCGGTCAGTGCGACCCGCGTGTAGAACGGGCCGGCGAGATCGTCGCTCCCGGCGCACTCGGCGGCCGCGGCCAGCGCCAGCTTCGGCGCGATCTCCCCGGGCAGCGTCGAGTACACGACGTCGAAGCGGGCGCACGCGGCGGCGGGATCGCCCGCCACGAGCGCGGCGATGCCCCGCCACCAGTCCTGCCGCCAGTCCCCGGGCTCCTCGACGGCCAGCCGGGCGAGCACCTCGTGGGCGGCGCCGGGGTCACCCGCCTCCAGGTGGGCCCGCACCAGCCGCAGCCGAAGCTCGGTGCTCGGCTCCGCGGTCGCCTCGACGATCCGCAGCACCGCCGCCCGGTCCAGATCCGCGGACGCGACGATCGCCGCCGCGGGATCGTCACCGTCGGCGAGCGGGATCGGCAGGGCGGCCGCGACCCGGGCGGGATCGGGCCGCCCTAACCCGTCCGGCCCGGCGAGCAGACCGGCGGCGAACGTGCCGCGGGGCGGCCCGAACACCGTCGACACGCCCGGCCGGGGCTGCCCGTCCTCGGTGGCGAGCACCTCCCGCAGCACCCCGGCGAGCTGGTCGTGCATCTCGTCGGCCGACGCGAACCGGCGCAGCGGATCGGGATCGGTGGCGCGGCGCAGCAGCCGGTGGAACGACTCGTGGCGCACCAGCACGGGATGATCGGCCGGCAGCTCCGCGGGCCTGCCGTCCTCCGTCGGGTTCATGCCCAGCGCCAGCACAGCCAGCGTGCGGCCCACCGTGTGGATGTCGGACTGCACCGACGGGCCGTGCGTTGCGATCTCCGGCGCCTGGTAGCCGAGGGTGCCGAACACCGCCGAGCGGCGGTCGTCGGCCCGGATCACCGCGCCCAGGTCGATCAGCTTCACCTGCCGGTCGTACTGGATCACGTTGTCCGGCTTGAAGTCGCAGTACACCAGACCCAGCCCGTGCAGGTAGCCGAGCGCGGGCAGCATCTCCAGCGCGTACGCGGCGGCTTGGCCGACCGGCAGCGGTTCGTAGCTCCCGTCCGGCCGCCGGCGGTCCTGGAGCAGCTGCCGCAGCGAGCGGCCACCCACGTACTCCATGACGATGTAGCCGACGGGGTGGCCCTGCTCGTCGGGGTGCTGCACGAAGTTGAAGATCGACACGATGTTCGGGTGGCTGACCTGGGCGAGGAACTTCTTCTCCGCAACGGCCGCAGCCATCGCGTCGGCGTCGCCGGCGTCGAGCAGCCCCTTCAGGACGCACCACCGGTCCTCGACGTTCCGGTCGATCGCCAGGTAGATCCAGCCCAGTCCGCCGTGGGCCAGACAACCCTGCACCTCGTACTGGCCGGCGACCAGCGTGCCCGGGGCGAGCTTGGGAGTGAAGTCGAACGGGGTGCCGTCCTTCGGGCACGCCCCCCTCGCGGGGCCCGGCCGTCCGTCCTCGCTGCGCCCCACCGGGCCGCCGCACTTGCTGCAGAACCGCTTGTCCTCGGCCACCTGCGGATCGGCGAGCAGCGCGCCGGCCGGGTCGCGCATCGGCACCGGCGGGACGTCGACGAGCCCGGCACCCAGCCGCCCGCGCCCCGTGCTGCCGGTGCTGCGCCCGGACGCCCGCCGCGACGGCCGGCTCGACGCCTCCAGTTCCGAGCGGGCCGTGGGGGAGTAGGCGGCGGTGCCGCCGAGATCGGCCTGCGTGGCCTGCCCCTCGATCATCGCGTCCCCCTGTCCTGCGGCTGCGAGACTAACCCGCAGGATCGACGGTTCGCGGCGACGAACGACCGAATCCCCGCGCGACCGAGTGGATCACCCGTCCGGGAGTGCCGACGTCAGCAGTGCTGCCGTCCGCCGGCGGCGCAGCGCCCGCCCGGACCGCGACGCCGTCCGCGCACCGGCGTCGATCGCGGCTCCCGTCGACGAGCACGCGCGGCATCCAGGGCGGCTGTCGGCGCTGCTCGGCGGAGCTGGCAGTGTCGGTGACCCGTGTCGATCACCCTGTGTCGGTAAACCCGTGTCGATCACCTCCACGGGGTCGAACTGCACCAGGTCAGCGGCGCGCCCCGGTTCGACGAGGCCGCGACCGCGCGGCCCAGCCGGACCAGCGCGGCGTCGCCGACGGACGCCACGACAGGCGTGTGGCCGAGGACCTCGGTCGCCACGTCCTGGCCGAGCACGCCGGAGTCCGTCGGCGTCGATCTCCCGATCGGCGGCAGCGGCGATCTCGCCGATCGCCGCGATGCGGACGTCGGCGAGCAGGACGTCGGCGAGCAGGACGTCGGCGCGGAAGCGCTCGGTCTCGTGCCTCGACGGCGGTGTCGCGGCGGATCAGGGTGGCAGCAGAGCCGGTGCACATCAGTGCCGGTGCACAGCAGAACCACGTCCGCACAGCTCGATCACGACCGGGGTCGTCGCCCACGCCGTGGGTGATCGGGATCCACTGCCACTTGTCCAGCACCGTGCAGGGGTGCGAGACCCCGAGCCGCACGACGTCGCCGACGGCCAGCGGATCGGCCGGGTCGAGCCGCAGGAACGCGTGCTGGTCGGCGAGCTCGGTGATCTCTCCGCTGACCGGTCGGGTCGGGGCCCCGAGCCCGGGCGCGGTGAGCTGCGGCTCGGGCAGGCCGAAGTCGAAGCTCAGGTCGTGGCGGCCGCCGTCGAGCAGCGCGAGCCCTGGTTCCGGGCAGGGGACGACCCGGCCCGCTGCAGCACGGGGCTCGCGTCGATCGCCGCGGCGACGGACAGCGCGGTGGCGCGGTCGCGGTGCGGCCGCCGACGGCACCCAGCTCCACCAGCACTTCCCACGGGCGGCCGGGGCCCAGCCCGGCAGCGGTGGCGACGACGGTGGCGGGGGAGTCGGCCCAGACGAGCACGCTCGGCTCGGGATCGGCGTCGAGGGCGGTGCGCAGCCACGCCAGCCCGACCGGGTCGACGACGGCGTTCGCGATCAGTACCCGTTCGACGCCTGCGGCCACCCGAACCTGCGACCAGGTGGCCACGGTGATGCCCCCCGCCCCGGCGGCCAGCTGCTGGTGCCAGACCGCGGGCGNCCTCGTCGTCCTGCCGTGCGGGGCGAGCGCGAGCCCGCGGGCGCGGCACCNCTCGGCGAGCCGGGTGGTGTTCGCGTCCAGGGCGGGTCCGGTCAGCTCCAGCAGCGGGGTGCCGAACGCCGAGTGGCGGGACGGGTGGCCAGGAACTCGGCGACGGTGGCGCCGACGGTGGCCTCCGGCAGGGACTTCTCGCGGCCCAGGCGATCGTCGGCCGTCCGATCCTGCGTCGCAGCGGTCACACCCGCGATCCTCGCCCGCGGGATTGGTACCCCTGCGCCGCCCCGCCCGGCGGCCGCCATGACAGGGTGGTGTCGTGACTCCGGCAACCCTGTGGACCGTCATCGCCGTCGTCGCCGTGGTGGTGCTCGTCGCGCTCGTGGCCGGGCTGGTGCTGTACCGGCGGCGGCGCATCAGCCTCCGCGACGCCGAGCAGCTGGAGCGCGGTGGGGACACTGCGCTCGCCCCGCCGCGGAAGGCCAACGAGTACAAGGCGGGCGGCGGCATCGACTTCTCCGCGGGCACCGCCACCCCGCCCGCGCAGAAGCCGGTGCCGCCGCGCCCGCGCCCGCCGAAGCCCGAGGCGGCGCCGCCGGTCGAGAAGGCACCGGTCGAGAAGGCACCGGTCGAGAAGGCACCGGTCGAGAAGGCACCGGAGACGAAGCCCGCCGAGCCGGCTCCGGCACCCGAGGCCGCAGCACCCGAGGCCGCAGCACCCGAGGCCCCGGCGGAACCCACCCCGGCTGACCAGACCCCTGAGGAGCAGGCGCTCGAGGAGAGGGCCCCGGAGGAGAGGGCCCCGGAGGAGAAGGCCCCCGAGAAGGCGCCGGAACTCGAACCGCAACCCGCCCCGGCGGCCGCCGCGCCCCCGGCCCCGACCGAGGAGATCGCCCCCACCGAGGGCCGCCTCGAACGGCTGCGCGGGCGCCTGGCCCGCTCCCGCTCCGGCCTGGGCCAGAGCCTGCTCGGCCTGCTCGGAGCGGGCGAGCTGGACGAGGAGTCGTGGGAGGACGTCGAGGCCACGCTGCTGGCCGCCGACCTCGGCCCGGAGATGACCGCCGAGCTCATCGACACCTTGCGCACCGAGCTGGCCGCCCGCGCTGTGCGCACCGCCGACCAGGCCAAGCAGCTGCTGCGCGAGGTACTGATCGAGGCGCTGCGCCCCGAGCTCGACCGCTCCGTGCGCGCCCTGCCGCACGACGGCCGCCCGGCCGTGCTGCTGGTCGTCGGCGTGAACGGCACCGGCAAGACGACCACCACCGGCAAGCTCGCGCGCGTGCTCGTGTCGAACGGGCACAAGGTCGTGCTGGGCGCCGCCGACACCTTCCGGGCCGCGGCGGCCGAGCAGCTCGCCACGTGGGGCGAGCGGGCCGGGGCGACGGTGATCCGCGGTCCTGAGGGCGCCGATCCGGCGTCCGTGGCGTTCGACGCGGTCAAGCGGGGCACCGAGGAGGGTGCTGACGCGGTCCTGCTCGACACGGCGGGCCGGCTGCACACCAAGACCGGCCTGATGGACGAGCTGGGCAAGGTGAAGCGCGTGGTGTCCCGCCAGTCCCAGGTCGATGAGGTCCTGCTCGTCCTCGATGCGACCACCGGGCAGAACGGCCTCACCCAGGCGCGGGTCTTCGGCGACGTGGTCGACGTCACCGGGGTTGTGTTGACGAAGCTCGACGGCACGGCCAAGGGCGGCATCGTGTTCCGGGTCCAGCGGGAGCTGGGGGTGCCGGTGAAGCTGGTCGGCCTGGGTGAAGGCCCCGATGACCTGGCGCCTTTCGAGCCGGCCGCGTTCGTCGAGGCCCTGTTGTCCTGATCACCGCGTCGATCACGACGGTGTCACGGCGATCGCACAGGAGGATTGCGTAATCCCGATGTAACTCATGCGGCGGTTTCGTTCACGATGGCGCAACATCGGCACACCGTGGCCGAAACATGGCAATCGGAAGCTTCCCCGCGATGCCGCACCCCTTCGACGGTTCTGCGGCGGAGACGGGAGGGAGTTCCGTGGACACCGGCGATACCGCTTGGATGTTGACCAGCGCCGCATTGGTGCTGTTTATGACCCCGGGTCTGGCGCTCTTCTACGGCGGCATGGTCCGTAGCAAGAGCGTCCTGAACATGATGATGATGAGCCTGTCGGCGATGGGGCTCATCGGCGTCCTGTGGGTGCTGTACGGCTACTCGATCGCGTTCGGCAACGACGTGGGCGCCGGCCTGCTGGGCAACCCGGGCCAGTTCCTCGGCCTGCAGGGGACGTTCGGCGGCACCTACGTCGGTGAGGACGGCGCGCCCGCCGACATCCCGCTGGTCGGCACGATCCCGGCCACGGTGTTCGTCGCGTTCCAGGGAATGTTCGCGATCATCACGGTCGCCCTGATCTCGGGTGCCGCGGCCGACCGGCTGCGCTTCGGCCCGTGGCTGCTGTTCGCCGGCCTGTGGGCGACGATCGTGTACTTCCCGGTGGCGCACTGGGTCTTCGCGTTCGACGGGACCACGGCCGGTGAGGACAGCAAGGGTGGCTGGATCGCCAACACCCTGGCGGCCGTCGACTTCGCCGGGGGTACGGCGGTGCACATCAACGCCGGTGCGGCCGCGCTGGCGCTGGCCATCGTGCTCGGCAAGCGCCGTGGGTGGCCGAAGGAGCCGATGCGTCCGCACAACCTGCCGATGGTCATGCTCGGCGCCGGCATCCTGTGGCTCGGCTGGTTCGGCTTCAACGCCGGTTCGGCCGCGGGTGCCAACGGCGTCGCCGGCATCACGTTCGTCAACACCGTCGTGGCCACCGCTGCCGCGATGCTCGGTTGGCTGATCACCGAGCGCATCCGCGACGGCAAGCCCACCAGCCTCGGTGCGGCGTCGGGCATCGTCGCCGGCCTGGTCGCGATCACCCCGTCCTGCTCGGCGGTCGACCCGATCGGCGCGATCATCATCGGCGTCGTCGCGGGTGTGCTCTGCGCACTGGCCGTGGGCCTGAAGTACCGCCTCGGTTACGACGACTCGCTCGACGTCGTGGGCGTCCACCTCGTCGGTGGTCTGGTGGGCACGATCCTCATCGGCTTCCTGGCCACCTCGGCGGCCCCGGCCGGTGTGGACGGCCTGTTCTACGGCGGCGGCGCCGACCAGCTGTGGCGCCAGATCGTCGGTGCCCTGGCCGTGACCGTGTTCTCCTTCGTGGTCAGCCTGATCATCGCCTACATCGTGAAGGCGATCACCGGTCTGCGCGCGACGGAGGAGTCCGAGATCGCGGGCATCGACGAGGGCGAGCACGCCGAGACCGGTTACGACTTCTCGAGCCTCCGCGGCGGCGGTGGGCTGAACGCATCGTCCCTGTCTGCGGCCAGGGGGTCGCAGGACACCGTCACCGCGGGCAAGGAGAGCTGACAGATGAAGCTGGTCACGGCGATCGTCAAGCCGTTCGTCCTGGAGGACGTGAAGGGCGCGCTCGAGCAGATCGGCGTCCTGGGCATGACCGTCAGCGAGGTCCAGGGGTACGGCCGCCAGAAGGGCCACACCGAGGTCTACCGCGGCGCCGAGTACTCCGTCGACTTCGTCCCGAAGGTCCGCGTGGAGGTCGTCACCGACGACACCCAGGTGGACAAGGTCGTCGACGCGGTGGTCGAGGCCGCCCGCACCGGCAAGATCGGTGATGGGAAGGTCTGGGTCACCCCCGTCGAGAGCGTGATCCGGGTCCGCACCGGGGAGCGCGGGACCGACGCCATCTGATCGTTCGACCGGCCGGGGCCCGCCGCACGACCGTGCGGCGGGCCCGCGGCCGCTTGTGAGGCAAGACGGGCAGACCGGGCGAACCGCCCGCTGCCCGTGGAATCCGGCGGCGGGACGGGGAGGATCGGGTGACGACGGTGCAGGTCACGGCGATCGCCCCGGCTGCGCCGCACATCGGGAAACGGGGTGCCGGAGCACTGTGAGTGCGGCTGTGGCGTCGGGGGACGCAGGGGACCTGGTCAAGGCGAAGGCGGTGCTGCTCGACCCCGGTCCGGGGAAGAAGCGGCTCAGCCCGGAGGCTCTGCGTGCTGCACTGGTCGATCTGCACGACTTCTGGCTCTCCTCGCGAGCTGCGGCGATCGGGCTCACCGAGCGCGCCGCGCTGGTCGCGGTGGGGGCACTCGGTAGGCGTGAGCTCGCGCCGTACTCCGATCTGGATCTCGTCCTGCTGCACGACGGCCGCAAGGACGTCGAGCGGCTCGCCGACGCGCTGTGGTACCCACTCTGGGACGCCGGCATCGGGCTCGACCACTCGGTCCGCACGCCCGGGCAGGCCGTGCAGGTGGCGGCGACGGACCTGAGAGCGGCGTTCGGCCTGCTGGAGGCCCGGCACATCGCCGGGGACGCCGCGCTGACCGACAAGGTGCGCAACGCGGTCCGCCAGGCGTGGCGGGCCGGCATCCGCACCCGCTACGACGAGATCGCCGACTCCGCGCGGACCCGCTGGGCCAAGGTCGGCGACGTCGCCCACCGCGTGGAGCCGGACCTGAAGAACGGCCACGGCGGGCTGCGCGACGTGCAGCTGCTCGATGCGCTCGCCGCCGCGCAGCTGATCGACCGCCCGGCCGCCGACGTGACCGAGGCCCGGCGGCTGCTGTTGGACGTGCGCACCGAGCTGCACCGGCTGGCCGGCCGGGCGCGCGACGTGCTGCGCGCGCAGGACGCCGACGAGGTGGCTGCGGCACTGGAGATCGCCGACCGGTTCGAGCTGGCCAGGGCGTTGTCCGGGGCGGCGCGCTCGGTGGCGTTCGCGGCCGAGGTCGGGCTGCGCTCGGCGCGCGCGGCCCTGCCGCGTCGCGGGCTGGCCGCGCTGCGCCGCGCCCCGGTGCGTCGCCCGCTCGACACCGGTGTGGTCGAGCACGGGGGTGAGGTGGCGCTGGCCCGCGACGCCAGCGCGGCCCGCGATCCCGCGTTGATGCTGCGGGTGGCGGCCACGGCGGCCCGCACGGGTTTCCCGATCGCCGCCGGCACCCTGCACCGGCTCGCGGACACCGCGCCCGAGCTGCGGGAACCGTGGCCGAAGGCGGCGCTGGGCGAGCTGCTGTCGCTGCTGGGCGCCGGAAAGCCGATGGTGGACGTCGTCGAGTCGCTGGACCGCACCGGGCTGTGGGGGCGGCTGTTCCCCGAATGGGGGGCGGTGCGCGACCTGCCCCCGCGCGACCGCGCGCACGTGTGGACCGTCGACCGACACCTGGTGGAGACGGCCGCGCAGGCCGCCCGGCTCACCACCCGCGTCGCGCGCCCGGACCTGCTGCTCGTCGGGGCGCTGCTGCACGACATCGGCAAGGGCCGCGGCGGGGACCACTCGGTGGTGGGGGAGTCGCTGGCGCTGCAGATCGGCCGCCGACTGGGCTTCCCCGAGCCGGACGTGACCATGCTCGGCGCGGTGGTCCGCCACCACCTGCTGCTCCCGCACACGGCCACCCGGCGCGACCTCGACGATCCCGCCACGATCGCCCGCGTCGCCGAGACGCTCGGCGCGGAGGTCGGCGCCTCGCAGGCCGGGCTGCTGCTGGGCCTGCTGGAGGCGCTCGCCGAAGCGGACGCGCTGGCGACCGGGCCCGGTGTGTGGAGCCCGTGGAAGGAGCAGCTGATCGGCGATCTCGCCCGCCGCTGCCGCACGTTCCTGGCCGGTGAGCCGCTGCCGGCGCCCGCGGCGACCACCGAGGCGGAGACCGAGCTCGCCGCCTCGGTGGTCGTGGAGGGCCGCCCGCAGCTCGTCGTCACCGAGTCGGGCTCCGACGAGCCGGCCACCGTGGCCATCGCGATGCTCGACCGCGGCGGGTCGCTGTCGGCGGCGGCCGGGGTGTTGGCGCTGCACTCGCTGGAGGTGCATGCCGCCGAGCTGCGGACCGTCCGGTCGGGGGACACCGAGGTAGCGGTGTTCACCTTCACGACGTCGCCGCGGTTCGGCCGCATGCCCGATCCGGCGCTGATGCGCTCCGACCTGATCCGCGTCCTCGACGGCGGCCTCGCTCTGGAGGAGGCGCTGGCCCGCAAGGAGCGCGACTACGCCCCGACGATCCCCGCGGCGGAGACCGCTCCGGCCCGGGTGCTGTGGTTCGACGACGAGGCGAGCGGGGCCGTGGTGCTCGAGCTGCGCGGCACCGACCGCATCGGGCTGCTGCACCGGGTGGCCGCCGCGCTGGAGAAGTCCGGGGTCGACCTGCGCTGGGCGCGGGTGTCCACCCTGGGTTCCTCGGTCGTCGACTCGTTCTGCCTGGAGTCCGCGCCGGACGGCGACCGGCGGCGGATCGAGGAGGCCGTCCTCGCCGCCGCCGCGCCGGGCTGAGCGGGTCGGGCTGAACGGGTCAGTCGCGGGGGTGGTAGGTCTCGGCCCGCTCCCGCACCCCCGGCTCGCCGGTCGTGTCCACCGCGATCTCGGCGACCTCGACCTCGTCGAGGTCGGGCTCACCGGCGTGCTCGGCGGCGGCGTTCCTCAGCTGCTGGTCGGCCGCGGCGAGCAGTGCGTGCCCGGTGCGCAGCACGGCGATCGCCGCCAGCACGGTCGCGGCGCCGACGTAGAACGGCACGTGCACGTTGATGTGCTCGGCGAGCAGGCCCGCGGCGAACGGGGCGAGGCCGCCGCCGATGAAGCGGATGAACCCGTACGCCGCGGAGGCGACGGGCCGGTCGACCGGTGCGACGAGCATGACGGCCTGGGTGGTGAGCGTGTTGTTGACGCCGATCAGCGCCCCTGAGGCGATCACGCACACGATCAGCACCGCCGGTGCCGACGTGAACGCGGCGATGACGGCGAGCACGATCGCGAACAGCAGCAGGTTGACGTAGAGGACCGGCGCGGTACCGAACCGCAGCTGCAGCCGGGGCGCGACGAGCACCGAGAAGATCGCCACGAGCACCCCCCACGCGAAGAACACCGCGCCCAGCTCGTAGATCGACAGCCCCATCGGGAACGGGACGTAACCGAGCATGGTGAAGAAGCCCCAGTTGTAGAGCAGGGCGGCCAGGCTCATGACGAGCAGCCCCCGGTGGCGCAGGGCGGCGATCGGCTCGACGATCGAGCCGCGGCGGGCCGGACGCGGGGTGGCCGGCACGAACGCCAGGGTGGCGACGAGCGCGATCGCCATCATCACGGAGACGCCGAAGAACGGGCCGCGCCAGCTGATGTCGCCCAGCACGGCGCCGACCAGCGGGCCACCGGCGATGCCGATGCCCAGCGCGGTCTCGTAGAGCACGATCGCGCCGGCGAACCCGCCCGTGGCGGCGCCGACGATGACCGCGAGGGAGGTGGCGATGAACAGCGCGTTGCCCAAGCCCCAGCCGGCCCGGAAGCCGATGATGCCGCCGATCGAGTCGGAGGCGCCGGCGAGGCCGGCGAACACCACGATCAGCACGAGGCCGGCGACGAGCGTGTTCTTGGCGCCGATGCGGCTGGAGACCCAGCCGGTGACCAGCATCGCGACCGCGGTGACGACGAGGTAGCTGGTGAACAGCAGGGTGACCTGGCTGGGTGAGGCCTGCAGCTGCTCGGAGAGCGCCGGGAGGATCGGGTCGACGAGGCCGATCCCCATGAAGGAGATGACGCAGGCGAACGCGACCGCCCAGACGGCGCGGGGTTGACGGAACGGGCTGGCGGAACGGCCAGACGCAGAAGCCATGGAAAGGTTGTATAGCACAGCTAATTAAATGCGGGCGAGGGGGAAGCGCAGGCCGGCGGCGCGCCCGGAAGGCGGCCCGGTCGGGTGGCGGTGGTACCGCGGGCGGCAGCTGGATCGATAGGGTGCCCGGGCCCGTCGTGAGCGAGGAGTGCACCCGATGAAGCTGGTCACCGCCATCGTCAAGCCCTTCGCCCTCGGTGACGTGCGGGCCGCCCTCGAACAGCTCGGCGTGCTGGGGATGACCGTCTCGGAGGTCCAGGGCTACGGGCGGCAACGTGGGCACACAGAGGTCTACCGGGGTGCCGAGTACTCCGTCGACTTCGTCCCGAAGGTCAAGATCGAGATCGTGGTCCGCGCCGAGGAGCTCGAGAAGGTCGTCGACGCGGTCGCCGGCGCGGCGCGCACCGGCAAGATCGGCGACGGCAAGGTGTGGGTGACCGACGTCGAGCAGGTCGTGCGCGTGCGGACGGGGGAGCGCGGCGCCGACGCCCTGTAGTGGCCGGGGCGGACCTGTGGCCGGGCCCGGACCAGTAGGCTGGTTCGGGTGTTCGACACCCTCTCCGACCGCCTCTCCGGAGCGCTGGCCAACCTCCGGGGCAAGGGTCGCCTCTCCGAGGCCGACATCGACGCCACCGCGCGGGAGATCCGCATCGCGCTGCTGGAGGCGGACGTCGCGCTGCCCGTGGTGCGCTCGTTCATCGCGCGCGTCAAGGAGCGCGCCAAGGGTGCTGCGGTGTCGGAGGCGCTCAACCCGGCCCAGCAGGTCGTCAAGATCGTCAACGAGGAGCTCATCGCGATCCTCGGCGGCGAGACCCGCAGGCTGGCGTTCGCCAAGGAACCCCCGACGGTCATCATGCTGGCCGGTCTGCAGGGTTCCGGTAAGACCACCCTCGCCGGGAAGCTCGCGGCCTGGCTGAAGAAGCAGGGGCACACCCCGCTGCTGGTGGCCTGCGACCTGCAGCGGCCCAACGCGGTCAACCAGCTGCAGATCGTCGGCGAGCGGGCCGGCGCCACCACGTTCGCTCCCGAGCCCGGCAACGGCGTGGGCGACCCGGTGGACGTGGCCCGCCGAGGTGTCGAGTTCGCCCGCGAGAAGCTCTACGACGTCGTCATCGTCGACACCGCCGGTCGGTTGGGCGTCGACGAGGAGATGATGCGCCAGGCCGCGGACATCCGCGACGCCGTGCAGCCGCACGAGATCCTCTTCGTCGTCGACGCCATGATCGGTCAGGACGCCGTCACGACGGCCGAGGCGTTCCGCGACGGCGTCGGCTTCACCGGCGTGGTGCTGACCAAGCTCGACGGCGACGCGCGCGGTGGTGCCGCGCTCTCGGTGCGCGAGGTCACCGGGCAGCCGATCCTGTTCGCGTCGAACGGCGAGAAGCTCGCCGACTTCGACGTCTTCCACCCGGATCGGATGGCCAGCCGCATCCTCGGGATGGGTGACCTGCTCACCCTGATCGAGCAGGCCGAGCAGGTCTTCGACAAGCGCAAGGCCGAGGAGACCGCTCACAAGCTCGGCACCGGCGAGCTGACCCTCGAGGACTTCCTCGAGCAGATGCAGGCCATCCGCAAGATGGGCCCGATCGGCAACATCCTGGGCATGCTGCCGGGCGCCAACACCGCGCAGATGAAGCAGGCGCTCGCCCAGGTCGACGACAAGCAGCTCGACCGGTTGCAGGCGATCATCCGCGGCATGACCCCCGAGGAGCGGGCCAACCCGAAGATCATCAACGGGTCGCGGCGGCTGCGCATCGCCAACGGGTCGGGCGTCACCGTCGGCGAGGTCAACGACCTGGTCAACCGCTTCTTCGAGGCGCGCAAGCAGATGAAGGCGATGGCCGGCCAGTTCGGGTTCGGCACGCGCAGCGCGACCAAGAAGCAGGCCAAGCCGCGCAAGGGCAAGAAGCAGAAGGGGGTCAAGCGGGGTCCCACGCCGCGGGCCGGCGCCGCGCCGTTCGGCATGCCGGACCTGTCGAACCTGCCGCCGTCGCTGCGCGAACTGCCACCGGGGCTCGACCAGCTGCCACCCGGGTTCGATCCCTCGAAGCTGAAGTTCCCGAAGGGGAAGTGACGGATGTACCGGCTGCACGGTGTGGTGCTCGGGCCGGACGGTGAGGAGCGGTCGGCCGACCTGTACGTCGGTGGGGACGGCCGCGTCGCCGACGGGCCGATCGCTGCAGCGGAGACCCTGCTCGACCGCGGTTACATCGTCCCGGGCCTGGTCGACGCCCACTGCCACGTCGGGCTCGGCCCCGGCGGCCCCGTCGACCTCGACGAGGCGGCCGCGCAGGCCGCCCGGGACCGCGACGCGGGCGCGCTGCTGCTGCGCGACTGCGGCTCGCCGGTCGACACCCGGCCGCTGCAGGAGCGCGCGGACCTGCCGGAGATCATCCGGGCCGGCCGGCACATCGCCCGGCCGAAGCGCTACATCCGCGGGCTCTCGATCGACCTCGATGAACCCGGGACCCTGCCGGACGCCGTGGCGGAACAGGCCGCGGCGGGCGACGGCTGGGTGAAGCTCGTCGGCGACTGGATCGACCGCGACGAGGGCGATCTCGCCCCGCTGTGGCCGGACGACGTGCTGGCCGCCGCCGTCGACGCCGCCCACGCCGCCGGGGCGAGGGTCACCGCGCACGTGTTCGCCACGAGTGCACTACCCGGCCTGATCCGGGCCGGCATCGACTGCATCGAGCACGGCACCGGCCTCACCGACGACCTGATCGCCGAGATGGCCGAGCGGGGCACCGCGCTCGTGCCCACCCTGATCAACGTCGACACGTTCCCGAGGATCGCGGACTCCGCGACCCGGTTCCCGGTCTACGCCGACCACATGCGCCGGCTGCACGCAGGCGCGCGCGAGGTCGTGCGGAAGGCGGTCGAGGCCGGGGTGCCGGTGTACGCCGGCTCCGACGCGGGCGGCGGGATCGCCCACGGCCGGATCGTCGACGAGGTCCGCGCGCTGCACGAGGCCGGCCACCCCGACGCGCTCGGCGCGGCCAGCTGGGCGGCCCGGCGGTGGCTGGGCCGGCCGCTGCTGGAGCCGGGTGCTCCGGCCGATCTTCTCGTGTGCCGGGAGGATCCGCGCGGGCGCCCGGACGTGCTCGCGGAGCCAGCGCTTATCATGCTGCGCGGACGCGTCGTCGGCGGGAGCGGTCGGTAGTCCGGACCGGCTCCCGGGCGGGACGAGCCGTCTGGCAGAATGAACGACCGGCTGCGGTCGGCCCTCTACCAGCCGCGCCCTCAGACCTCGAGACGCGTCGCACGTACCCCACGCGCGCTGCGCGGACTCATGCCGAGAACCACAGACCTGCGAGGAGCACCAAACAGCGTGGCCGTCAAGATCAAGCTGACGCGTCTGGGCAAGATCCGCCAGCCCTACTACCGCATCGTCGTCGCCGACTCCCGGACCCGCCGTGACGGCCGGGCGATCGAGACCATCGGCAAGTACCACCCGAAGAACGAGCCGAGCCTCATCGAGGTGAACTCCGAGCGGGCGCAGTACTGGCTGAGCGTGGGCGCGCAGCCCACCGAGCCGGTCAAGAAGCTGCTCGAGATCACCGGCGACTGGCAGAAGTTCAAGGGGCTGCCCGGCGCTGAGGGCTCCCTCAAGCCCCAGCCGGAGAAGGTCGACAAGCTGGCCCGGTTCCAGGCTGCGCTCGCCGAGGCCAACCAGGAGCCCACCACCGAGGCCGTGACCCCGAAGAAGAAGGCCGACCGGCGCGCCAAGGACGAGGGGGCAGCCAGCGACGCCGCGGCCTCTGAGTCCGCGGCGAGCGAGTCGTGAGCGTCCTGGCCGACGCTCTCGAACACCTGGTCCGCGGCATCGTCGACCATCCGGACGACGTACGGGTGGACCTGGTGACCACCCGTCGCGGCCGCACGCTCGAGGTCCGGGTGCACCCCGATGACCTCGGCAAGGTCATCGGCCGCGGCGGCCGTACCGCAACTGCCCTGCGCACCGTCGTCGGCGGGATCGGCGGCAAGGGTGTGCGGGTCGACGTCGTGGACACGGACCGCTGACAACGACGGACAGATCCCAGCAGTTCCTCGTCGGCATCGCCGTGCGGGCACACGGCCTGCACGGCGACGTCGTCGTGGAGGTCAGGACCGACTCCCCGGGGGAGCGCTTCGCCCCGGGCAGCTCGCTCATCGCGAGCCGGCCCGGCAGCCCTCCCGGCACCCTGACCGTCACCTCGGCGCGGCCGCACTCCGGGCGGTTGCTCGTCCGGTTCGCCGAGGTCCCCGACCGCACCGCGGCCGAGCAGCTGCGCGGCACCCGGCTGCTCATCGACGCTGACCAGGTCAAGCCCGCCGACGATCCCGACGAGTTCCACGTCCACCAGCTCGAGGGCATGCGGGTCGAGCTGACCGACGGGACCCCGGTCGGCACCGTCCGCGAGGTGACCTTCGGCCCCGGTGGCGATCTCCTCGTCGTCGCGCGCCCTGAGCGAGCCGACGCGCTCGTCCCCTTCGTGAAGGCCATCGTCCCGACCGTGGACGTGCAGGCCGGTCGGATCGTCATCGATCCTCCCGAGGGGCTACTCGACCTCGGTTCGTCAACCTAGGTTGACAACCACTGTTCGTCAACGTGGGTTGACGGCATGACGGATGCGACAGAGGTGGCGGCCGCCGCCACGAGCCGGGACCCCGCGATCGGCCTCGCGGCCGTCGCGTCCCTGCGGGAGCTCCTCGAGTCGTTGGAGGAGCTGCAGGTCGGCAACGCCCGCGCACAGGGCTGGTCGTGGCAGCAGATCGCCGAGTCGCTGCGTGTCTCGAAGCAGGCGGTGCACAAGAAGTACCGCCGCCTCGGGTACTGACCGGCACGAGGGGAGCGGGACATGTTCGAACGGTTCACGGGCAAGGCTCGCGAGGTCGTCGTCGCGGCCCGGGCCGACGCGGTGGCCAGGGGGGCGGACGCGATCAGCAGCGAGCACCTGCTCGCGGCGATCGCGCGGACACCGGACACGATCGCCCGGATGGTCCTCACCGGGTTCTCGGTGGCCCCTGACGATCTCCTCGCCGACATCGACGCCCTCAAGACGCGGCTCTCCGACGACGAGGCGCTGGCCGGCATCGGCATCGACCTCGGCGCGGTGCGCCGTCAGGTCGAGCAGGCGTTCGGCCCCGGCGCGCTCGACCGCACCCATGGCCGCCCGCAGGAAGAGCAAGCGCTGGCCCCTCCCCTTCGACCGCTCCGCCAAGAAGGCACTGGAGCTGGCGCTGCGCGAGGCCATCGCGCTGAAGCACAACTACGTCGGCACCGAGCACATCCTGCTCGGCATGCTCCACGCCGAGACCGGAGCGGCCCAGCAGATCCTCGCCGCCCGGGGCGTCATGCAGCGGCCGGCGAGGATCATGGTCGAGGAGCTGGTGCGGGGTCAGCAGGCCGGGTGACCGCCCGTCCGTGGCGGCTCGCCTGGGGCCGAGGTGTCGGGCCAGGAGCACGGTGACGTTCTACGAACGGCACTTCCGTCAGCACCATTCCCTGCGAAGGTGCCGTTCGTAGGCTCTCGTACCGGGTGAGGCGAGGCGCGACCCGATCAGGCCCCGGGGAGGTACGCCACTCCGTGCGCTCCCTGGAGCGGTGCTCGGGGCCTCGAGTCGTCACGAGGATCGACCTCCAGCGTCGCGGCCACCTCCAGCGACCGGAGGTCGATCACGCTCACCGTCCCCGACTGGAGGTTGGTGACGAACCCGGTGGCGCCGTCGGGCGTCGACGTGATGTTGATCGGACTGATCCCGACCTCCAGCTCGGCGAGCGGCTCGTAGCCGGCCGCGTCGAAGATCGACAGGAGGCCCGCCGCGGAACGGGTGCCGGACGCGGCGCCGCTGAACCGCCACTGCCCGACGAGCAGCTTCCCGTCCGCGGTCACGTGCACCGGGCTCGGCATCCCCGGAACCGGGACGGTGTGCACGATCGCGTTCGTGGCGACGTCCACGACCTGCACCGCGTAGGTGTCCGGCGAGGCGGGTGGGAGCGAGATCGCCGGCGTCGCCACGTACAGGCGGGTGCCGTCGGGGGAGAGGGCGAGGTCCTCGCTGCCCGGGCCCGGCACCTTCCGGGCGGGTCTGCAGCCCGTCAGGTCCACCACCGAGACGTACGGCGTCTGCGTGTCGGTCGTGTACGCCGTGCGCCCGTCCGGGGTGATGGCGGCCCAGTGCGGCACGGGTGCCCCGGTCGTTCCGACGGGTTCCGCTGGGTCTCGGCGGGGCCCCTGCCGATGCCTCGATCCTCGCCGCCGCGCGGATGATCAGCGATGTCGAGATGAGTCTCGAGTCGTTCCACTCGGGATGACCGGGGCGGCGGTGTGGCCGACCTGGACCTGAACCTGCTGGTCGCTGGACGCGCTGCTGGAGACCAACAGCGTCACCGCGGCCGCCGAGCGGTTGCACACCTCGCCGCCGGCGCTGAGCTGCACGCCGGCTCGGCTGCGCCGGATCCTCGGCGACCCGCGGCTGGTCCGGGCCGGCCGCAACCTCGTCCCCACACCGCGGGCCCTGGAGCTGCGATCCGAGGTCTCCGCCCTGGTCCAGCAGGCGCGCACCCTGCTCACGCCGCGGGTCGCCCCCGATCCGCGCGGCCTCGACCGGGCGTACACGATCCAGGCCGACGACGGCGTGCTGGTCCACCTGGTCGCCCCGCTGACCGCGAAGGTGCGGGCCGAGGCGCCCGGCGTTCTGCTGCGGTTCCTCCCGGACAGCCTCGAGGGCACCTCCGCGATGCGCGACGGACGGGTCGACGTGGAGCTCGGCGTCGTCGAGCACACCGACCCGGAGACCGTCGTGGAGTGCTCGCCCGGTTCGACGTCGTCGGGGTCGCGGCGGCGGGGCATCCGCTCACCGCGGGCCCGGTCACCCCGGAGTCGTTCGCCGCGGCGAACCACCTGGGCGTCTCCCGGCGCGGCCGGGTCCGCGGGCCGGTCGACGACCGGCTGGCCGAGCTGGGCTCTCCCGGCGGGTCGTCGCCACCGTCCCCGGCTACGCCGCGGCCCTGATCACCTGCCGGGACACCGACTTCGTCTGCCTGGCGCCCGGGCTGTCCGACACCGGGGTACTGGCGGCGGTGGACCTGGGGACGTTTCCCGTGCCCTGCAGTTGCCGCCGATCGAGCTGGCCATGGCGTGGCACCCGCGGCACACGGCTGACGGCGGCCATCGCCGGCTGCGTGAGTGCATCCGGCAGGTGGTCACCGCGGTCGCGCGCCGGTGACCGGTCCTACTCGTCCAGCGGCTCCCGCCCCGTCGCAGCGAAGCGCACCCCCGGCAGCTCGGACACCTCCCCCGCCAGGTCGGTGAGGTCCCCGCGGCCGTCGAGCTGCAGCGCGACCGCGGTGTAGCGGCCGCCGGAGTCCTCCCGGTCCTCGCGGTCGATCTCCACCCCGCGCACCATCCACCCGCGATCTGTGCAGGTGGCCAGCACGGTCCGCAGCACGCCCTGCCCGGTGGCGTAGCCGACGCGCAGCACGGGCGGGTCCTTGCGCCGGCGCGCGGTGAGCCGGGCGAGCGGGGGCAGCCCCCGGGTCACGACGAAGTGCCCGATCGTGGTCGCCACGGCGAGCACCGGCAGCCCGGCCCCGCAGGCCATGCCGACGGCGGCGACGAGCCACACGGTCGCGGCGGTGGTGAGGCCGCGCACCGCGTCCTTGCGCACGAAGATCAGCCCGCCGCCGATGAACCCGATGCCGGAGACGATCTGGGCGGCGATGCGGGCCGGGTCCACCGAGATCCGCTCGACGAGCAGCAGGTCGGCGAACCCGTACTTGGAGACGAGCATCAGCACGGCGGAGCCCAGCCCGACGAGGGTGTGCGTGCGCAGCCCCGCGGACTTGCCGCCCGCCTCGCGTTCCAGTCCGATGAGGATGGACAGGACGAGCGCGAGCAGCGCCGGGAGCAGCACCGAGTACTGGTTGTCGGTCGACCAGAGCGCTGGTGGCACGGCTCGTCCTCCCTCCTGTCAGGATCGCGGCGTGCGGATCGACGTCGTGACCATCTTCCCCGGTTATCTTGCGCCCCTGCGCGAGGCGCTACTGGGACGGGCGATCGCGGCCGGCCTCATCGACGTGCGCGTGCACAACCTGCGGGACTGGACCCGCGACGTGCACCAGGCCGTCGACGATGCGCCCTACGGCGGCGGGCCCGGGATGGTGATGCGCCCGCAGGTGTGGGGCGAGGCGCTGGACGACGTGCTCGGTGACGAGCCCGCCCGGCTGATCGTGCCCACGCCCGCGGGCGTGCCGTTCACCCAGGCGACCGCCCGGCGCTGGAAGGACGAGCCGCGCCTGGTGTTCGCCTGCGGCCGCTACGAGGGCATCGACCAGCGCGTCGTCGACGAGTACGCGTCGCGGATGCCCGTCGAGGAGGTCAGCATCGGTGACTACGTGCTCGTCGGAGGCGAGGTCGCGGTGCTGGTCATGGTGGAGGCCGTGGCCCGGCTGCTGCCCGGGGTGCTGGGCAACCCGCAGTCGGCTGAGCAGGACTCGTTCTCCGACGGCCTGCTGGAGGGCCCGGCGTACACTCGGCCCGTCGTCTGGCGGGGCCGGGAGGTGCCCGCGGTGCTGCGCAGCGGTGATCACGGCGCGATCGCCCGGTGGCGCCGCGACCGGGCGCTGGAGCGCACCGCGAAGCGCCGGCCCGACCTGCTCGCCGCCCTGCCCGAGGACGCGCTCGACCAGCGGGACCGCGAGTTCCTGGCGTCGCTGGACGGGTGAGTGCAGGTCGTCCGAACGCGTCTGGCACTATTGACGGGATGCCAGCGCCCGAACGGGCCTGCCTGCGCTCTGGTTCGAAGTGACGAGCGCCGCACCACCGCTATCACGCACCGAGGACGGACTTCGCGATGAACACCCTGGACGCCCTGGACGCAGAGCAGCTGCGCTCCGACATCCCCGACTTCCGACCGGGGGACACGCTCAAGGTGCACGTGAAGGTCATCGAGGGCAACCGGTCGCGCATCCAGGTGTTCCAGGGTGTGGTGATCCGCCGCCACGGCTCGGGCATCCGCGAGACGTTCACCGTGCGCAAGGTCTCGTTCGGTGTGGGCGTGGAGCGCACCTTCCCGCTGCACTCGCCGAACATCGAGAAGATCGAGGTCGCCACCCGCGGGGATGTCCGCCGGGCGAAGCTGTACTACCTCCGTGATCTTCGTGGCAAGGCCGCCAAGATCAAGGAGAAGCGCGAGACCCCTTCGGCGTCCTGACCTTCGGGGCTGGTTGACGTAGCCTCGTGGGCGTGGCCCTTCCCGAGCTCCCCGACGACAGGCGGGGCCGACCTCGACGGCACGTGCCGGTCGATGAGCCGGCACCCCGTCGTCGAGCCGCAGCTGCTCCGCCGCCGGTGCGGCGGGGCCCCGCAGGGACTCCCCTCGAGGAGCCGGTCGGCCGCCCGGCCCGCCACGCAGCCGCCCCGCCGGCACCGGAGAACGGTGTCCGGCGGCACGCTGCCGCGCCCGTGCGCGAGGACATCCCGCCGCGCCGGCCCGTCCCGCCCGTCGAGGAGCCGTACCTCGGCGCGCCGCGGCGGGCGCCCGATCCGCGGCAGAGCCCGGAGGGGCCGCCCGTCGGTGGCCGCAGGCGGCTCGTCGAGCCGCCCGAGCAGCGCTACCGGCGGCCGGACGAGCCACCCGCCGGCCGTCCGGCGCGCACCGATCACCCCAACGGCTACACCGCCAACGGTCGCGCCAACGGCCGCCCGAACGGGTACCGCAACGGGCACGCGCTCGCGCGTGATCTCGGCACGCAACGTCTCGGCACCGAGCATCCCGGCACAGAGCATCTGGGCGCGGAGCGCGAGCCTGCCCGTGATCCTCTCCGTGAGCCGCGCCGTGACCCCGGCCGTCGCCGTGCCCCCGACGGGCGCCGCGCCTCCGCCGACGAGCCGACGACCGCCCGCCCGGCGACCCGCCGGGCCGCCGCCGACCGGCCCCCGCCCGGCCCCGGCCAGTCCGGGGAGCCGCCGGGGCGGCACCGCCGCCGTGCGGGGGAGTCGCCGAACGAGCGGCCCGCCGCGGCCTACCGCGAGCTGCTCGCCGCGGAGGGCAAGAAGCCGCGCCCCGGCCGGCGCCGCCGTACGTCGTTCTGGAAGGAACTGCCGCTGCTCATCGTGGTGGCGCTCGTCCTGACCTTCCTGATCCAGACGTTCATCGCCAAGGTCTACGTCATCCCGTCGGGATCGATGGAGACCACGCTGCACGGCTGCCCGGGCTGCAACAACGACCGCGTCCTCGTCGACAAGGTCACCTACCGCTTCTCCGACCCGCAGCCCGGCGACGTGGTGGTGTTCCGCGGTCCGGACAGCTGGTCGAGCGAGGTCGAGGTCTCGCCGCCGAGCAACGCGTTCGTCGCCGGCCTGCAGCAGCTCGGGTCGCTGATCGGGCTCGCGCCGCCCGACGAGAAGGACTTCGTCAAGCGCGTGATCGCCGTCGGTGGGCAGACCGTGCAGTGCTGCACCCCGACGGGGCAGGTGATGGTCGACGGCAAGCCGCTCGTCGAGCCGTACATCTACTACCTGCCCGGTGCCGGTGAGCCGCGCCAGGAGCAGTTCGGTCCGGTCACGGTGCCGGAGGGTGAGCTGTGGCTCATGGGCGACAGCCGCAACAACTCCGCCGACTCCCGCGTCCCGGGCCACGGCTCGGTGCCCGTCGAGAACGTCATCGGCAAGGCGCGGTTGATCGTCCTGCCGTTCACCCGGTTCGGCTGGATCCCGGAGGCCGATCCGCAGAGCCGCAGCGTGGGGCTCGGCGCGGACGCCCTGGACGTCGCCGGACTGGGTGCGGTGGCGCTGGTCGCGGCGGTGCCGCTGGTGCGCCGCAGGCGCCGCGTCNATCTGCTCGACCTCGACGACTGCGCCACCTGGCCGCAGCGNCGCGCCTGAGCGCACCGGCGCGCGGCGGCGGCTCTACACTTCCGCGCGATGTCCCGCTCCGCAGCTCGTCGTCGACGCGCCGTCCGCGCATCGACCGCCGATCTCCGACGCGAGGGGTTCCTGCCGGGGCGGGCGATCGTGCGGCGGAACGGCAACTGGACCCTGCAGGCCACCCTGCAGCGCCACGGCCTCGGGCCGGTCGCGGGGGTGGACGAGGCCGGCCGCGGCGCGTGCGCGGGTCCGCTCGTGGTGGCCGCGTGCGTGCTGCGCCCCGCCGACGCCAAGCGGCTCGCGGGGCTCACCGACTCGAAGCTGCTCACCCCGGCCGTGCGGGATGAGTTCTACGACCTCATCGTGCAGCGGGCCGAGCAGTACTCGGTGATCGTGATCCCGCCCGATGAGGTGGACCGACGCGGCGTGCACGTCGCCAACGTGGAGGGGATGCGACGCGCCGTCGCGCACCTGGAGACCCCGCCCGGGTACGTCCTGACCGACGGGTTCCCGGTGCGCGGGTTCGGCACTCCGACCCTGGCCGTGCAGAAGGGCGACCAGGTCGCCGCGTGCGTCGCCGCGGCGTCGGTGCTGGCCAAGGTCACCCGGGACCGGTTGATGGTGGAGCTGGACGCGCAGTACCCGCAGTACCGCTTCGCGGAGCACAAGGGCTACTGCACGCCCGTCCACGACGCGATGCTGGCCGAGCACGGTCCGTCACCGGTCCATCGCTACTCGTTCGTCAACGTCAGGGCCGCGATGGTGGGCGCAGCGAGGTCCGCCGTCGGCGCCGAGGGCGACCTGGTGGACAATGGGAGCTTGCCCGAGCTGATGCCCGCCATGATGTCGGACGCGGGCCCCGGAGGAGGACTGCGATCGTGAGCGCCGAGGATCTCGAGAAGTACGAGACCGAGATGGAGCTCACGCTCTACAAGGAGTACCGGGACATCGTGTCCCAGTTCTCCTACGTGGTGGAGACGGAGCGCCGGTTCTACCTCGCGAACTCGGTCGACGTGGCCGCCCGCAACTCCGACGGCGAGATCTACTTCGAGGTCCGCATGTCGGACGCATGGGTGTGGGACATGTACCGCCCGGCGCGGTTCGTCAAGAACGTCCGCGTGCTGACGTTCAAGGACGTCAACGTCGAGGAGCTGGAGAAGCCCGACCTGCGGCTGCCGGACAAGGAGTTCGGCTGACGAGCCGCACCGCAGGACCGCGTTAGCACGGCGCACCGACGGTTCGGCGGCCTGACGGCCCGGTTGTCCCCAACCGGTCCGGTCCATCCACAGATTTCGCTGGTCGCGCCCGCGGCGGCCGCCCGCCCGCGATCGTGTGGGCATGGCAGCGAAGGACGATCTCGGGCGCCGCGGTGAGGACATCGCGGTGCGCTACCTGGAGCACCAGGGGATGGTGGTGCTCTCGCGCAACTGGCGGTGCCGGGCCGGCGAGCTCGACGTCGTCGCGACGGACGCGCACCAGCTCGTCGTGTGCGAGGTGAAGACCCGCAGCAGTGAGCGGTTCGGCGCCCCGGCGGAGGCCGTCGACCCGAAGAAGGCCGGCCGCATCAAGCGCGTCACCCAGGCATGGCTCGCCGCGCACCGGGTGCGCTGGTGCGACCTGCGGTTCGACGTGGTCGCCGTCGTGGCCGAGCCGGGCGCGCCCGCCCGCATCACCCACTACCGGTCGGCGTTCTGATGGGCCTCGGGCGGACGTGGTCGGTGGCGCTGCACGGCGTCGAGGGCCACGTCGTGGAGGTCGAGGCCCACATCGGCGACGGCATGAACGGTGTCCACATGGTGGGGCTGGCCGACACTGCGCTGCGCGAGTCGAAGGACCGGGTGCGCGCCGCCATCGTGAACTCCGGGTGCAGCTGGCCCCAACGTCGGCTCGTCCTCTCGCTGTCCCCGGCCACGCTGCGCAAGAGCGGCTCGGCGTTCGACCTCGCCCTGGCGCTGGCGGTGCTCGGTGCCCAGGACGTCGTCACGCCGGACTCGCTGACGGGCACGGCGCTGCTCGGGGAGCTGGCCCTCGACGGGCGGCTGCGGCCGTTCGACGGGCTCCTGCCGTGCCTGATCGCCGCCCGCGGCGCGGGGCTCAAACGGGTGGTCGTGCCCGAGCCCGCACTGCCGGAGGCGGCGCTCGTCGACGGGCTGGACGTGTTCGGCGCGACCTGCCTGTCCGACGTGCTGGTGTGGCTGCGCGGCCTGCGCGACCTGCCCCGGCCCGAACCGGTCGCCCGGGCGGCCGTCCACTCGCCGCAACCTGATCTCGCCGACGTCGTCGGCCAGGAGGATGCGCGGCTGGCCTGCGAGATCGCCGCGGCGGGAGGGCACCACATGCTGCTCGTCGGGCCGCCCGGCACCGGCAAGACGATGCTGGCCCGCCGGTTCGCGGGGCTGCTGCCTCCGCTCTCCGACGACGACGCGCTCACTCTGGCCACGATCCGCTCGATCGCGGGTCGGTTGCCGCCCGGGGAGCCCCTCTCGCACTCGCCCCCACTCGTCGCGCCGCACCCGTCCAGCTCGATCGCGTCGCTCATCGGGGGCGGGACCGGCATCGCCCGGCCCGGCTCCGTGTCGCTCGCCCACAGGGGCGTGCTGTTCCTGGACGAGGCGCCCGAGTTGGGGCCGAAGCTGCTCGACGCGCTGCGCACCCCGCTGGAGGAGGGCGAGGTGCGGATCGCCCGCTCCGAGGGCACGGTCACCTACCCGGCCCGGTTCCAGCTGATCCTGGCGGCCAATCCGTGCCCGTGCGCCCCCGTCCACGACCGCGACTGCGTCTGCCCATCGTCCGCGCGCCGCCGCTACCTCGCCCGGCTGTCCGGGCCGCTGCTCGACCGAGTCGATCTGCACGCCCGCGTGTACCCCGCCACGACGTTCGCCGGGCCCGATGGGGCCGAGAGCTCCGCGGCCGTGCGGGCGCGGGTGCTGAACGCCCGGACTGCGGCGGCGGAGCGCTGGGCGGGGGAGGGGTGGCAGACCAACGCTGAGGCCCCGGGGCCCGCGCTGCGGTCCCGCTTCGCGCTGCCGGAGCGGGTCGTGCGGCCGCTCGACCTCGGCCTGCGCTCGGGCCAGCTCAGCGCCCGCAGCGCCGACCGGGCGCTGCGCGTGGCGTGGACGCTCGCGGATCTCGCGGGAGATCCGTGCCCGAGCGTCGAGCAGGTCGAGGCGGCGCTCTACTTCCGCGAGCGGAGGGCGGCATGACCGGGGCCGACGAGATGTCCGGCGGGATAGCCGAGGAGGTGCTCCTCGCGCGCGCCTACCTCTCCCGCGTGGCGGAGCCCCCGGCGCCCGCGCTGGCGCGGTTCACAGCGACCGTGGGCGCGGTGGAGGCGGCAGCGCGGGTGCGGCGGGGTGCGGTCCCGGAGGAGGTCACGGCCGAGACGGCGGCTCGCCGCACCACTGAGCACGCCGCGGCCGATCTGGAGGCTGCTCGCCGCTGCGGGGCCCGGCTGCTCGTGCCGGAGGCGCGGCAGTGGCCGACCTGGCCGTTCGCGGCGTTCGAGGTGTGCGGTGCACCCGCGCTGGCCCCGCCGCTCGCACTGTGGGTGCGCGGGCCGGGCGACCTGGCGGCGCTGTCCCAGCTGTCGGTCGCCGTGGTCGGCGCTCGCGCCGCCAGTGGCTACGGCCTGCACGTGGCGGCGGAGCTCGGGGCAGGGATGGCGGCGCACCGGGTCACCGTGGTCTCCGGGGCTGCGCTCGGCATCGACGGCGCCGCCCACCGCGGTGCGCTCGCCGGCGGCGGGCCGTCGGTCGCGGTGCTGGCCTGCGGGATCGACCGCGCCTATCCCGCAGCGCACGAGGCGCTGCTCGCGCGGATCGCCGCCGAGGGGCTGGTGGTGAGCGAGTACCCGCCCGGTTCCGTCCCCGGCCGGCACCGCTTCCTGGTCCGCAACCGCATCATCGCCGCGCTGGGCACGGCCACGGTCGTGGTGGAAGCGGGGCTGCGCAGTGGGGCGCGCCGCACCGCGAGCGACGCGGTCGCGCTGGGCAGGCCGCTGATGGCGGTGCCCGGCCCGGTCACGTCGGGCGTCTCCGCAGGCTGCCACCGGCTGATCCGCGAGGGCGCTCAGCTGGTCACCCGCCCCGAGGAAGTCCTGGAGATCGTCGGGCCGATGGGCGAGCACCTGCTGCCGGACGAGCCGGAGATCGCCGTCCGGCCCACCGACGGCCTCGATCCGGTGGCGCTCCTGCTGCACGACGCGCTGCCCGCCCACGGTGCCCGGCCGGCGTCGTGGCTCGCCGCCGAGGCCGGGGTGCCGCTGACCGCGGCGCGGGCAGCGCTGGTGGATCTCGAACGCCGCGGGCTCGCCGTGCTCGACGCGGGGCGGTGGCGGCGGTGTTGATCACTCCGCTGCGGTGCGCGGTGCAGATCACCCGCTCCGGTGCTCTCGACGCGCGGGCGCGGTGCTTGACCCGGGGCGCGTGGGCCCCGACCGTCGTGAGGTGGCCACCGAGCAGGCACCCGGCGAGCTCGCCGAGCCCGTCGCGGCGGCGCTCAAGGCCTTCACCGAGCACCTGCGGTACGAGCGCGGCCGCTCGGAGCACACCGTCCGGGCTTACCGGAGTGACCTGCGCAGCCTCCTGCAGGGCTTGCCGGAGCTCACCGCGCTCGATCTCGCCCACCTGCGCCGCTGGCTCGCCGCGGGGCGCACGGCCGGGCTGTCGCGCACCACGCTCGCCCGCCGTGCGGCCGCGGCCCGCACGTTCACCGCCTGGGCCCGGCGCACCGGGCGGCTCGACACCGACCCGGGGACCCGGCTCAGCTCACCGCGACCGCACCGCAAGCTCCCGGCTGTCCTCGGGGAGGAGCAGGCCGCGGAGGTGCTCGACGCGGCCACCACCGGCGCAGAGGAGAGCGACCCGATCGCCCTGCGCGACCTGCTCGTGCTGGAGCTGCTCTACGCCACCGGCGTGCGGGTGTCGGAGCTGTGCGGTCTGGACCTCGACGACGTCGACGGCGAGCGTCGAGCACTGCGCGTCGTCGGGAAGGGCAGCCGCGAGCGCACGGTCGTCTACGGCGTCCCCGCCGAGCGGGCGCTGCGCCGCTACCTGGTGGCGGGGCGGCCCGCACTCGTCACCCCGAGGTCCGGTCGGGCGTTGCTCCTCGGAGCGCGCGGCGGGCGGCTCGACCCGCGGATCGCGCGCGAGGTGGTCCACCGCGCGGTCACCGCCGTGCCCGGGACACCCGACGTCGGACCCCACGGGCTGAGGCACGCCGCAGCAACCCACATGTTGCAGGGCGGCGCGGACCTCCGTTACGTACAGGAGTTGCTCGGTCACGCTAAGCTATCAACCACTCAGCTCTACACGCACGTCACCGTCGAGCGGCTGAAGGTGGTTCATGAGCAGGCGCACCCTCGAGCCTGAGCTCGGTCAGGTCGAGAACCTGCAGCTCAGGGTGCATAGCGGTACCGCCACGCTCGGTCAGTCCCGGCGTAGGCCCGGCCGCCGGCGCACCGTTCACGCCCTGCAGTTGCCGCCGCCACCGCCGGTTGACCCGCCCACCGCTGGTTCGGAGCAGTCGGCCCCCGCCGACGTCGACGAACTCTGGGTGGAGTACCGGGCCACCCCGACGCGCCCGGTCCGGGATCGGCTCCTGCTCCACTACGCGCCGCTGGTGCGGTCGGTGGCCCACCGGGTCGCGGCGGGGCTGCCGTCGTACGTGGAGATCGCCGATCTCGTGCAGATCGGGTTCTTCGGGCTGATCGCGGCGATCGAACGGTTCGACCCGGAGCTGGGGCTGCGGTTCGAGAACTACGCGGTGCAGCGCATCCGGGGCGCGATCCTCGACGAGCTGCGTGCGCAGGACTGGGTGCCGCGCACGGTCCGGGTGCGGCTGCGCGACCGGGAGCGCGCGCGGGAGAAGCTCGAGTCGCAGCTGGGCCGCGCCGCCACTGACGAGGAGCTTGCCGCCGAGCTGGGCATCACCGTGACCGAGCTGCGAGCTCAGCGGCAGCCGGTACAGGTCGTCTCCGTCGAGGCGCTCGACGAGCAGGGCAGCGGCATCGCCGACCTCGTGGCGGCCGAGTCCGCCGACCCCGGCGAGCTGGTCGACGCGCAGGAGACCGTGGCGATGCTGCGGCGGGCCGTGCTGCGGCTGGAGGAGCGCGACCGCACGGTGATCAGCCTCTACTACGACGAGAACCGCACGCTCGCCGACATCGGCCGCACCCTGGGGCTCACCGAGTCGCGGGTCTGCCAGCTGCACTCCCGCGCGGTGGTGCGGCTGCGCGGGAAGTTCGACGAGCTGGCCGGCTAGCGCTTCGCGGTCAGTCCGGCCGCGGGGGCCACTCCTGCGGCACCGGCAGCAGCCGCACCCGCGGCGTTCGCAGCAGCACCAGCGGATCCACGTAGACGAGCCGGTCCCGGCGGGCGCCCC
>Ga0065720_1019262_pt1 | contig 30882 bp, 19 predicted proteins | sample Thericmetagenome_FD_59107 | JGI IMG/M metagenome (GOLD analysis project Ga0065720, IMG submission 59107) | Thermophilic microbial communities from the Joint Bioenergy Institute, California, USA of rice/straw/compost enrichment - eDNA_2 v2... | ecosystem: Engineered > Solid waste > Grass >... | reverse complement strand
TGCCCTGCGTACGTTTTTTTTTTTTTTTTGCCTCTATATGACCAACTGATCGCTTACTTATTCTCTCAGGCGCCAATCCCGTAACGGCACACCTGCGCATGGCGCTGGTCGAGGCACAAGACCTATCCAAGCTCCGCGCCTGGAAGCTCCCTCCCGATCGCTACTCTAACCGCTGCAGCTCCCTAACCCCCGCCTCGGCCTCCTTCCTCGACCGCATCGGCGCCTGGAAGCACATCGACCGCGACCGGGTCCAGCCGTACCACGAAATGCAGGTCTGGGATGGCGTGAGCGGCGCCCGTATCGAGTTCGACTCACCCCCTACTCATGGAGGCACAATCGCTTACATGATTGAGAACCTGAACCTCATTTCGGGTTTGCTGAAGCGTCTGGACGAGCTCGGTGGTGTAGCAATGTACGACAGCTCCCGTGTCGAGCACATCACCTACGGCGAGGAAACCGAAGAAGTTGACCTTCGCCAATGGCCCGTCGTTCATCTCTCCTCTGGCGCCCAACTAGCTGCCCGCCTCTTGGTCGGCGCCGACGGCGCTAACTCCCCTGTGAGAACCTTTGCTGGTATCCAAGCCCGAGGTTGGGACTACGACCGGCACGGCGTGGTCGCAACCCTGCAACTCTCCGAATCAACCCCCAACACCTTCAAAACCGCCTACCAGCGCTTCCTGCCTACCGGCCCGGTGGCCCTGCTCCCCCTCCCGGGACCCTACGCCTCCCTCGTCTGGTCCACTACCCCGAAAAACGCCGCCCACCTAAAGTCGTTATCTTCAGAAGACTTCGTCGCCATGGTCAACGCTGCCTTCCGCCTATCCCCGGTCGACCTGGCCTACCTGCACACGATTCCCTCTAACCACGTCGATGAGCTCACCTGGCGCAGCCAGCACACCCCCTTCCCTTCCCCACCAACCATCCCATACCCCGTCACCGCCGTCCAGCCCCAAACCGTAGCCTCCTTTCCCCTCCGTCTGCGCCACGCAGACTCCTACACCGCGCACCGCATCGCACTGCTCGGCGATGCGGCACACACCGTGCACCCTCTTGCCGGGCAGGGGTTGAACCAGGGGCAGGGGGACGTTCAGGCGCTGGCGGGGACGGTTGCGGAGGCGGTACAGCATGGGATGGATTTGGGAGTGATAGGAGCGCTCCAGGACTATAATGGGAAAAGGTGGGTCGAGAATCATGTGCTAATGGGGGTGTGTGATAAGTTGCATAAGATTTATGGGACGGGATGGGGGCCTGTGGTCGCGGTGAGGTCCGTAGGCGTTGAGGTGGTGAATAAGTTGGGGCCGGTGAAAAGGTGGTTGATGGAACGGGTGGGGGAGGGAAGGTTGTTTTGAGGGGGATGTGAGGGAGAGTAGGACGGGGATTTGGGAGTTTGGTGTTGTACTGTAGGACTTGTTTGCTTTGTGTATCATATTTTTTTTTTCTTTTTGGTTTGTCAGGTTGGTTGCTAATTGACAGCCGGAAGCTGCTTTGTGTGACAAGGTCATTGCCCCATCCCTATTTCATCCATTGTTGCTCTGGCTTCGGTTTCTTTGTTTGCTATGCCTCAAGGGGATAGTCACGCCCTTTGTTTGCTGCCCTCCCCGACACCTCGGTCTATCCCTGAGAGCGACTTTTTGCCACTCTTTCTGAGGAATAGTACATGAAACGAGGGGTACTGCAGGGCTATACTCTGGAAGTTACTGGACTCACCCTCCTATCGAGTATGTCTGAAACGGGGGACAATATTCGTCGGGTACCCAGAAAGTTTGTAGGTTGTTGTTCCTTACATAATGATCGAGACGAACTGAATGTCGAGAGCTACAGGCAGATGGTAAGGTCTTGAGCTCAGAAGACGTATGAGGAGTATGTTCAGGAAAAATAAAACAGGTCGTAGGCCGGGCCTGTTACATAGTAGGTACGTAAATTTGCTGCTGGAGAAAACTACTACATCGTCGCCAATACCTTCGCTCAAAGATCACGGCCTAAGCACCTTACCCCTAACTCCTTTACAGACCTTCTTCAGTCCAACTCGTCACTCATAGCATACCGAGGTATCATGCCCATAAAACATACAGACATTCTCGCGTGCGAAAACACTACCTCGACACTCCCATTATATGTTACCATCACCGTTCCCAACCATCCCCTGCTCGGGCCGTTCTACTCCATCCCACTTCCCATTGACTCAGCCGGGTTCTCGGGATGTCCAAACGGAACCCTGGGATGAGCATCTGGGTCCAATTCCGATATACCAGGACCGGGCTGAGTATTTTGTCGATGTTGCTGCTGCTGCTGCTGACGAGACTGTAGCAAGTCATACACCTCATCTACAAGATAAGCAGGGACTGAGATCGTGCAGAGTTCTTCCTGTTCCGTGGGCTGTGCCGGCGGTGGTGATCCTGTCGATGATTGTGGTGAAACTGAATTTGGAAATATGGAAGATATCGGGACAGAATTTGTGGGCCCTGTATTCTTCGGGTTGGCGTGAGTTGCTGTCTCGCCAGGGAGCCCTGGAGAACCAGCGCCATTGGGAAAAGGCCGTAGGCCAGTCTGTTTGCTCTTCACCCGTTGTGATATCATGATGATGGTCTCCTTCAAAGCGACCTTCTCCGCCCCATCATTGTCTTGAGCCATCTTCTTACGACGGCGATTGAGATAAGGTCCGATAATGATCAGCAGCAGTATAACGCCTACCGTCACTGCTGCTGCAACGATGTCTTCGGTGAGACCCTTACTTTTGTCGTCAATAACTTGGCTGTGCGGCCGCTATTCGTGCTGGTTGGTGAGGGTGGATATCCCTGTTGATATGGTTATACTGGACACTCTACACGTGGATAAGAAGGATCGTGACGATCAGTGCTTCATACAGGTCAACAGTCACTTTCGAAGCAGAGCTATGCGGGGTATATAGTGATTATACTTGCCAGCATCTGACACGATCCAAAACTGAACAACCGGTTGGGTACATTTTTAGGGTAGACCAGTAATGCTCAAGATCGTAGCAGTAAGTGGCAAGAAGCCCACGATTCAATGAGTTAGGGAGGCATTCAACAGTATCTCCGAATGTCACAGAAGAAGAGCCTGCCGTACATGTCAATGCTAGCGCTGTATCAAGTACCAAGCCATTATCCGCCAGAACACCGAACCAACAATCATGTGAAGGGTTCTGCATCAACTTACAAGAATGATTCGCAAACCACTCACAAGTCTTCAAATCTAGCCATGAATTACTAGGCACCTGCTGTTTCGACCAATCTCCTTCATTTCTCTCCCAAACCTCCAACGACACCAACGACCTCAGCCTACTGTCGAGATCGCCCGATCCAGTGCCATCGGAGGTAGGTTTTGGGGTCCAGGCAGTCTCTGCATAGGCAGTATGGTATGCTGTTTGCTCAGGCTGCTGTGCTGTGATTGTTTGACGCGATGGGGTGCCGTAGGCTTTGGCTGCGGCCGCTGCCAATCTTAAGCTTGCTGCCAAGTAAACAAGAGTTTAGCTCTCCCCATATTGTAAAATATAAAAGCGCTGTTATTTCATACTTCAGCTCAAGATCTGGCAGCTCTTAGAAGAGAAGTATACACTCTGAGGAGTAGTTTATGTCTGATCTGACATCGATCTCCTAATATAAACTAGCAAAAGCATGGGGTATATGAAAGATCGAGTCGGGCGCGGTTGGAGACAATCCAACTATATACTATCACAGCTGGACCCAATCAGAGAGGTACTAATAACCGCATGAAATTAGCTACTTACGCTCTGTAGCTAGTTAGCCTGCAAGCCAGAACTGTAACGAGTGCTTAAGCAGGTCTCGGCCACAGGGTTGACCAGGGGTCTATGGCAAAATATCGACGCTCTCTGAAACGTCAAATGCAGTCAAGAAATTACCAAGAAGTGACCTTTCAACAAAGACGCACAATGCAAGCTAAGAGCTCAAGATAATCGCTTCGACGATTCCTCAACCCAATATTACCTTTAAACCGTTACGAGATTCTCACATTTTGGCGGTGCTGTTGTAGTGGTATATTGAAGACTTGCAACATCGACTTGTCGCGCTTTCGTGTGGTATGAGTGTCTGCATGAATGAGTGAGTGAAGGTCTAGGGAGGTAGTGCTAGCTGAGTGATCACAGTTTACTGGGAAGTTTCCTTGCCAACGGCTGGTGGGAATTAAGGGTTTTTTATGCCACCTGCTGGGTATAAGATAAAGTGAGAGCTTGCCAGACAAGGGGCTTGAGGATCGTGACATTAACTTTTGTTGTTAGGAGCATGGAAGTTGGAGGTTGTCCCAAAGACGAATACTTAGGTTGTTTGAAGTATCATAGATATCATCTGCGTACAAAGACTTGGATCACAGATATGCAGCAGCTTGTCCATGATCCATAAGTGCCGATAATAAGACCAGAATCATGAACTATTTTGTGTTTCATCACTTTAAGAAACAGGGGCTGGAGTCATCAAAAGTGCCATTGTCAACAAACGTTGTCTTCAAAAGACTGTGGCATTTTACAATACCCCCTGACGTTCCGTCTCTCTATGACATACAAGATCATGCTTCAGAAGACGCTAAAAAAGTTCTGGAGTTCAATGCACCATGAACTTATCACTGTACGCTTTGACTAACCTTTTTATCTTCTGCCCTGTATCAATATGCAGGACTGAGAATAGTATTGGTGATAGATGTGTACCTGATTATCTCAGGAAGAGAAACAGGTTTATACTGTACATCCCTTCAGTTTATACTCATCTCACACGCTCCTCCTCTCCCTCATACAGTGTGAGCATATCGGCCTAACGGCTGATCTTTCCTGAACTGTTGTCCTTGTCAATAGGAGTAGTATGTCAATCCTTTCATATCTCCCTCCCCTTCACGACGCATATCATTACTGCCCATAATCGCGACTATCCAACATCCACACCTCCATCAATACCACAATCGTGCCGCACAACCCACCATCGTGCCATGCACTCAAGCATAGACTACGTCATCACAACTATAATACTTTCTAAGCCTTTCCCAAATTTCCTACTCTTTTCTTCTTCCATTTCTCAAAAGTGCTTGTTAAAGATCTGGTGTCAGCCTGTTACCTTTTCCCCATGGCGTGGCATGATGCCTGGGTCGAATCAGTAGTCCTCTCTCCCATAAGGATGCGTTGAGATCGAGTGTCCCAACTGCAATTCATGAACCTTCTCCAGCCGTCGAGCTGATACTTCAAATCATACTTATTGACATCAAGGACTGTTGTGGTGGTTCTGTACATGTGCATCATAAACGTGGTTCTTTTGGTGGTACCTTCCTGGGTTCCTGGCCCAGATACCTGGTTCTTTGCCTACCTATGTGTAGGTAGATCTGGTCATCTACTCGCTTTCTTACATTTAGACTTCAGTGACATTGTTTGGCCTCATGTATTCACTTCTTTTGGTGCCTTGTACTGTGTCCACGACACTGTAAGACTAGAGATATTCTTGGTGATTGGTGTGTACTTGAAGGAACTCCTTGGTGACACTCAACCTGCTCAGGCAGTTGTCCTCCCTTTTCCCCAAACTAAATGTTATTATGAGAGCTTAAATAATTCTGGGTTTGAAAAACCTGGAGTTCCCAAGCCTGATAGTATTAGTTGAAACTGCTTTGAGGTTCGAGGACTTTGAGGCAAGACGTCCTGGATATCAAGTCCATGCGAAACCAACCTATTTAGGATTACGATGGGATATTAGACGAGAAGTTGTGCTTTTGGAAGGCCACCATGTGGAAATCGACAAACAAGAGTTGAGATTGTTGCAAATTTGCGGTGCTCGGGCAAATGCTCGACCAACTGCAAACACAACAGATATGAAGAGACTTAACAGTGGATGAATGGTCCAGTTAAATTTTACAAATGTAATTAATGTTTTTTTGGCTTGAACAATTTTGAAACAGAAGTAAACTAACCAAAAACCATCGGTTTCAACTTACCATGGTCTAGGCAGTGGGCTGATGAATCATGGACACCTATGGTAGGCTTGCTGTGACAGCTTCAATCCCGGATTTTTGGATAGATGGAATGCAAACTAGAGGGTGATTGGTGATTAGTGAGCGTTTTCCACGGGAAGTGGGGGGAGCGGCAAACAATGCTTCAGTTTGGCAAGCATTTCTTATAGTAGAGAGTGGATCAGAACGTCTTGGGAGCATGATCTTGCTTGCTGAGCACAAAGCCTGTGTAAACTTGGGCTGAAGAGCCGCTGACGTTCAGGTTCCATTTGAAAGCAAACACAATGTCTTTGTGAGAGGAGCCAGTAAATGTTGGGAGCGATTTGTGGGAGGGTCTGAGAGTCTAACTGTTTTGAAATGCTTGTGTGCCCAAACCTGCATAGAGGAACAGTTGGCAAGTCTGTCAGTAGGTAGGAATGGAAACAACATGAGCAGCAAGAAATCAAGGAGCACCATCTGGGGAATGAGTGACGGAAAGCTTAAATGTTACTCTCTCATGCTGTTTTTGTGTTGTCCCGGGTTGAAGACGGAAAATTTGTCAACCCAAAGCATGGCGTGGCTCAGTCAAATGAACAGCGATTAGTTCTTTGCGCTGGAGCCATCTTGCTTACATCTCCCCGCGTGTTTAGTTGTCTTACAGCATGTCCATTTAGGGGCTTTTGCCTTTGTAGGTCCATCTCTCATTGCGATCCCAAATAGTGTCTCAATTGGGATTCAACCCATTATTAACTAGAGGCTCTTTCTCCTGCAGCCTCATCCTCTTCACCATACATTTGCGAACCTTAGTATTAACTTATTGACATGCAAGCTCCTACCATCACCATAACAGCCTATTGCGATCCAAGCAGTCTTGATTGATACTTGGATAGCTGGCTCTTACCTGGCTTTCTGTCCTTGGATACAGCTCCCGTTACGACCTGACTAAACTATAGTCTTTGCTGTGCTTTAGACATCCTGTCTGGTGATCTATCAGTGTCTGCTTTATGTTCGCAACTCATCACGATCTCAACTTAAGCCTTACTTGAGCATCAAGTCATCCATTCCCTAACGTGAGAGGTCCCGTTTTTTCAATTTAGCTCTCGCCGCTATCTGACCAGTCTTAACTGGACTTCAGGTGACTAACTCTCGGACTCGGTAGTTCCCACCTTCAAGCCACAACATTTGTTGTGCGCAAGCTTAACGATAGTCTCAGTCTAACTTTAGATTGTGACTCGTACAGCTAGCTGCTCTTACGATTATATCTTTACCCCCTACCACAATCACAATATAGTTTTAGTGGAGTGCTAAGCCATACACCCCTTAACTAAGGAGTTCCCACTGCTAGATCTGGCTGTTCTCATGATGCGAAAGTCAGTCTTATGCAAGCTGCGGACAAGTGCCTTTTAATAAAGAGCTCCTACTTGCTACCCTTACTTTCACTGCGATCTAAACTTTGGTCTCAATCTTATCTTAGAGAGTGTCCTATAAAACCAAGAACCCCTGACGCACAGCCTCAGCTTCCATTATCATCTCAACTGCACTCTTATCCCTATATCAGACAGAATCTGATAAGGCTAATTGATACCACCCCCAGATCCAGCTCTCATCAAGATCTGAACTCCGAATCAAGGAGCCCCTACATCTCAGCCTCAAATCTCATCGCGATCTCGACTATCTCCTTAGTTTCAAACAAGACCGTATCAAACAAGATCGACAGTTTTCGTCTCACTGTCCTCGAGCCAAACTGCGGTCTGAACTTGACTTTGTCACACTTGTTTCAAGCCATTTTGAAGCCCTTGCTACTGTCATTGGCCAATTCTGCGCATTCTCAGCGACTTCAGACTGCGAGTTCACGCTGTTCAAACCTCACTTGGCCAGCTTCGGTACTAATTATCTAAGCACCCTTTACCTATCCCTAATCTTCGATTGTTTGTCACTGAGCTCACTGACATCCTAGTAGGCAGGATTTTAAGTCTGCTTTCTCCTTTCTCTTCTACATCCTTGAGTCCCTGGCACAATGCCATTGTGATAGTTTTCAACATCATCTAACAGTTTTCCATCGAGGCTTCATGCTGATATTTAACGTCAGAACGATTATTCCATCGCCCGTTCACACACACCCATCGGTTTGCCGCCACTGCCCAACAGTGAGTTAAATCCCTTGAACAACATTTCATTGCCTGTCTTCAACCTTCGTCCGATGCTCTTCCATTGCCATGTTCACGTTTTATTGAACCTTATTGACAATTGTCTTTACAGTTGAACTTGCGCGGTTCTTGGCTATCTACTGGGATCTTAAGAAGCTGTGGACACGTTCCATCACCAGTCAGTAAGTACATACTCTCTTATAATATATAATTACCGGTCTTCACTCGTTTATCGCCGGTCGTGTCGGCTCCTCGTCGGTCTTCAACCACTCATCGCTGTTGTCTTTCATCATCAGCTTTGTTGTCCTCGACTGAGGTGACTTTCGTCCTATTGCTTAACGATCACACCTAGAAACTTGAGATTTACTCCATCGCTTTGTTTCACTGGACTCAAATCAGGCAAGAACGTTTTATTGCCAGTCGGCTCCGTCGACTTATTGTCACTCCTCAGTTCGTTCCCTCTCAGAACTTTATAGCCTTTCATTGCCGATATTTAGCTCATCTTCATTGAAACTTTCAAGACCTTGTCCGGCGCCTCTTCACTTCCAGTTACTTACTCTCTGAAGGTTTAAGTCCTCAGATTCAATCATCAGGACTTTCTTCGTTATCATCAATCATCAGTCAGTATAAGTCTTTTGACTGTCTGACCACTCCTCTTTACTAGCCTCCAAGTCATCGCCGACTCCCGACCTTCGTCCTGATCATCGTGGCTCTCTTCTCCGTCAGATATACCTTTAGCCACCGCAATTTTCATCGTCTGGACCTATGTTTCTCGTCAGAGCATGAAAAACATCATCTGACGGTCATTCATCATCAGTTTTCAACCCTTCATCGTGGATCTTCAACCATTTATCACTGATCTTTAGCCTCTTACCGCCGTTCAGCAATCTTTTCTACGCAATACCTAATACCAAAACATTGGGCTTCGTTGCTTGCCGCCCATCTCGCACGCTTCATCGCTGAAGTCCTTTTCATTCCCCAGCGCCCATCACAAACGCGTTGTTTTTCACTGCCTATCTACAACCTTCATTTCTTCATCACCAATCTTCACCCTATTACTGCCGGTTGGCAGGCAATCTTTCATCGCCGGTCAGAATTTTTTTTCCATTGCTGCTCTTTACCCAACCATCCCCAATCTTCATATTTCATCACCAGTAAACATTCTTTTTTATTTATCGCACAACACTCAACACAAACGAATTGTTTTTAACCTTGCATCATCAATTTCCAACCTCTTACCACCAGAATTCCACGTTCCATTGCCCTTTCTCATTTTTTCATCACGTCCAAAACTAAATTTTTTCCTTACTTTCACACATACGACACCCACAGCTCACCATCCACTATGTGCTTTCAAGAGTGCATCGCCTACCAGTGTGGGCACCGCTCGCAGATCGTTATGCGCCCATGCCCCATAACCACAGCCTCTCACCACTTTCCCGTCTGTGGCAGCACTCCCACACGTTTCTGGTATGCGGAGACAATGTGTGCTGGCTGTGAACGCTACCTGCACGGTCGCTGGGTGCTTGTTCGTGAGTTCGAGCACCGCTGGCTGCATGAGCGAGGGGCCTGTGGCTGTGAGGTACAGTTCCCAGGTCTGCTGACGACGCCACGTGTTGTTGGTGACAATTCGGATAGTAACGCCGGGAGTTCAGGGTCCATGTTTGAGAGCTCTGACAGACAGTCACAGAACGAGAAGACCTCTCATATGGTGGGCAGAGTGACGGTCACCACTACGGGTTACAATGCTCAGGACATGGAGATGAAGTCTGGTGGCTCTGGCATTGGGTCCTTCATCAAAATGGCGGCTAATCACGGTGTTACTCTGGTAAATACTGGGGTTGATTCCGGAAGTGCGGGGAGTGACGTCGGAAAATGTGGGACTTTTGAGTCCGAGAGCGACCCCGCTTTCACGGACGGCGCCGGTGCCGACCGGGAGGGTCGCCGTAGATCCTATGCTGCTGTGGCTGCAAGCGCCAATGTTACTCGAACGAGCTCTGATAGCACTTATGCAGGAGTACGTCAGTACAAGGTCGGGCCTTCGGCAGATGCCGGTCTGTCTTGTCCCCATTCTTCACAGAACTCTGGTGGCTCTGAGAATCATCACGGACGTGGTCTGTCCGATGTGCAGTTTTCGCCGATATTTGACACTACTGATGGCAACGGGCCATCCAGTACTTCGTTTTCGCCAATCCTTCAGACTTTGGACGGCAGCGTGACGTCTCATCTCCACAGTTCTTCGCCCGTCTTTCAGACTTCAAACGGCACGTGGTCATCGCAGTCCCCCGTTTCGCTGAACTCGAAGAGCTCCGACGGCAAAGAGTCATCCCAGCTCACACAACCTCTGCTGATGTTAGACACCCAAAACAATAAAGGCCCATGCCATCTCCAATCTTCGCTAAAGTCAAAAAGCCGCGACGACACCACAGCATCGCATCTCCAGAACCCTTCACAACCGTCAAAGAATCCCGACAACATCACCACATCGCATCTCACATCTTTGACAGCTCCTGACGCAACTCAGAGCAAGATCGGGTCTTTGTGTCACACCTCTGCCCCGGACCGCAATATCACACTGTCGGAGGCAAGTCGGTCACATCACAGCTCTCTGTCACGCCTAAACACCAACCACCCAGCAGCATCCTCGCGGTCCCATTGTGCACATGACACTCAAAAGAATGCCCCCCACGAAGAGCCCCCGCGAAATTATCTCTTCTTATCCAGTAGTGACCGCGTTGCGAATTCCGAGGTCCGCCTGTCAGGGACTACATATACCCCCAACATCTCTCTCACTCAACCATCTTCAGGTTTGTCGAACTTCACTTTCTCTTTGTTAACATTCAGCCCGAAAAAAGAAACTAAGACTAATACTCTTCCTCCCCTGCTAGCCCCCATAGTCCCCCACCATGCTCATATCCCCGCCGTCTACACTGAGTCCCATGGCCCCTCGGGCGAACGCCGCGTTGCCGTCCGCTTACCTAGCCTGTACGCTGCCGAATGGGTCGCCGACCACCGTGCGTTGCACCTAGCCGGAGGATGCAAGTGTCCTGTGGACTTTACCATGGTCGAGCTGGCCATCCCCAACAGCGAGCTCACCCCCGAGGAGCTGGCTCGTCTCCGGGAGTGGGAGGAGCAGGTTAACCTGCATAGCAGACCGCGTCATGTCTCGCAGGCGACAGATGAGAGCCAACAGCAACTTGACCCCGTGGCCCGTCGTATTGCAGAGATTGAGCGCCACTTCGGCCGCTTCGACATTCCCGCCGCAGTGCCCAGTACAGCTGCGTGCTCTCCGCGGAGCACACCCGCCCCTCCGCTGGGTTTCAGCAGCCCGCACATACACACAGCTCCTACAGCGGGCGGCACAGCCGTTATCACGCACGTGGCCCCAGCCCCAGGGGGTGGGCTAGGCTCTCCACAACCTTTGCCCCTGCTCCCCCTCCGCCCTCATCCAACCCCCATGCCCCCCTTCAACATCTTCAACCCCGCCTACCCCCTCTACAGCACGCTGGCTACAGCACGCGACATCGTCCCCGAGAACGGGGCATACGAGTGGGACTGTCCGCCACGCAGGCTCACCCCTTCACAGCAGAGTCTTCTTGGTGGGAATATGAATAGGGGAGAGGACCTTCCGACCCTGCTCCAAGGGCCCGGACCTTTTCGTACGCCGGGGTTCGAATTCCCTTCTGCAGAGCAGGCGGCGTTTATTTCGCGGATTCGTGCTCAACAACAACAACAACGGTGGACTTCGTCGACGGGCGGCGCAGCGGCAAACAGCATTCTGCCGCCGCTCCCTCTTTGCGGCCTCCCCATCGGCGCTGGGCCGGAAGGAGAAGAGAGGCATGTCCCAGCTTGGGAGGTGTGCAGGCTTAGGACACTCCGTGAAGTCAGCGCTCAACAGGAGGAAGCCGTAGGCACCGCCGGCGGTGTGGACGACAAAAACGAAGATGAAACGGATTCAGTTCTGGGGAGGAGAGGATGCTGTCGTCGTGCTTTGAGTCGAGGGGGCTGCAATCAAGGACAGCAGCCGGCCCAAGCAAGGGGAGAGGTGATCTTGAGGGAGGTGTTGGGGGTTACAAGGTCCTTTGTTTCAGGATCGGGGTCGGGCAGCAAGGTGAATGCCGTTGGAGTTATTCCTCTTGAGCCGCAGCTAAGAGCTCCTTCGGCTGTGGTGGTAGAGGAGGAGGAGACTGATGACGAGGTGATTGGGTTGGGTAGAGAGCAGCTCGATACCCAGAGCGACTTCGGTGCCGGCATACTTTTGAACGATGATGGCATTCTGATGCCGCAGCTGCACCGGCGCAGGGCATCGATCTAACCTGAGTTGAGATCGAAATAAAGAAACCTGCTTATAGTAAGTGTTTTATATATATATATATATACCGTTCGCGACTCCATTTACGAAGCAACCCACTGACGCGGTGACTCAACGAGATAGTTTCAGCGTGATGTACGAGACGATAGCATTGTATGCAACACTGGCGTAACAATTCAGGCCGATTGAAGCGTTGGTCGGACTGATCCAGGACAAAGGAGGGAAAGCAATGGGGGCAGGAGAGACAATGGAGACCATGCCATTGTTTGGTGACCGATAGATTTGAACGAAAGAAATTCAGCGTGCCGCCCGCATTTCTCGCCATCAGTTATAGCCAGGGAGAAGCCCGGCGTATGATACAAATGAGTCAAATTGATACAAAAGAAAGGAAACCGATATGGACAATCACATCGAGAGCGTTGAGTTTCCGTCTTGCTCTTTGCCCTCGGACGCCCTGTATCAAGAGATCCGACTGGACTGGAGAAGTTGGTCCCTCTCCCACCTTGAGGACCAGCTGCACCCACAAATCAAGCCATTGACACAAAAGATCAGAAACAGAGAACGAACTCACAACAGGGGGGACAGCATTCGGTTGATTTGTTTCGATTTCGCCATCTATCGACCATCTGCCTTTCGAAAGACGACGTTTGCAGAGAGTAAAAAAAAGAATTTGCGATAATCTCCGCGACAGTTTTCCTTTCTTCCCTCGTCTTGACCCGCTTACCGATCGACCTCACCTACGAGGAGACAAGGTTAGTTGCTGTCTGATATGGTATGGTAAAACGCAAGACACTTACCGAACACCAGATCCATGGTACCGATCACAGCGACCGCATCAGCCAGCAAATGGCCACGAGTGATATGGTCAAAACCGCTGAGATGCGCGAAGCCTGGAGCACGAATATGCACGCGGTACGGCCTCTCGCTGCCATCGCTAACCACGTACACGCCCATCTCGCCCTTGGGGGCCTCGATGGCGGTGTAGGTGTCACCAGGTGGCACAGCATAGCCCTTGGTGAAGAGCAGGAAGTGGTGAATCAGTGCCTCCATGTTCTCTTTCATGGCAGCGCGGGGCGGCGGCGTAATCTTGTAGTCCTCGTACCGGACGGGGCCAGCTGGCATCTTGTTGAGGCACTGGTGGATGATACGCAGCGACTGACGGAACTCTTCCATGCGGCACAGGTACCGGTCGTAGCAGTCGCCGTTGATGCCCACGGGTACGTCGAACTCGACCTGGTCGTAGGCGTCGTAGGGAGAGGACTTGCGCACGTCCCAGGGCACTCCGGAGCCGCGGAGCATGACGCCCGTGAAGGAGAGGTTGAGGGCATCGGCCGCGGAGACGACACCAACGCCCTTGAGACGGTTGATCCAGATGCGGTTATCCGTGAGCATCTCCTCGGTTTCGTCGATGCGGTCGCCGAACTGAGTCGCCCACTGATAGATGTCGTCGAGCAGGCCGACGGGGATGTCCTGGTGAACACCGCCGGGCCGGACATAGGCAGCGTGCAGACGGGCACCGGAGACGCGCTCGTAGAATTCCTTGGGGGCAATGGTCAGCTTCTAGGCTCTAGTTTGGAGGATGTGGCATGGTTTGCACGAGTTGATAGAGATTCAGGCAGGCAATCGATGATTTCCACAATATCCCAAGTCTTGGAATCCCCATTGTGTTCTTAAAGTGCCTTCATAAACCACTCACCATCAGCTTCTCACGCTCCTCGAAACCCCACAAGAAGGGCGTCAAAGCACCAACGTCCATGGCGTGCGACAGGACAGACATGAGATGGTTCAAGATGCGCGTGATCTCGCCAAACATGGTACGGATGAACTTGGCGCGCGGGGGGATCTCGATGTTGAGCAGCTTCTCGACAGCCAGCGAGAAGACCTGTTCGTTGGTCATCATGGATACGTAGTCGAGACGGTCGAAGTAGGGCAGGGCCTGCATATACGTCTTGTACTCGCACAACTTCTCGGTACCGCGGTGCAGCAGGCCGACGTGGGGATCGGCACGGACGATCTCCTCGCCATTGAGCTCGAGAATCAGACGCAACACGCCGTGGGCGGCCGGGTGCTGCGGACCGAAGTTGACCGTGTAGTGGCGAACCTTGCGGCCCTCGACCGAGTCCTCATCGACTCCGGAGCGCGATTTTTGCACGCCATAGTTGGCCGCGTTGTCACGGGCGCCTTCATCGATGAACGGGTCGGGCGGGCTCTGGAAGTCGGCGCCCGTGGGGATCAGCCGCGTGCCCTGAAATCCGTCCTGGGGTTCGGCGTAGCGGCGCAGGGCCGAGGCGGAGAATGCGCGGACGCTGAGGGGGGTCGAGGCAGTCGACGACAGCTGGAACGATGACGATGATGTGAGCGGCCGCGAGCGAGATGCTGCTGCTGATGTGGCGAGCCGCCTGGCGCTGCGGCCGGCGAGTCGGTAGAGCGACGCCGACATGGCTAAGGATGGACTGGCGTCAAGGTTTTCCGGGTGACCTGGGGCTGTCCCGGGGATGGCCTCGTTTGGGGCTCGGGGTTCAGGGCTCACACAACGGGCGCTACGCGGCTACGGAGGTACGTTGATGTCGTTTCGTTTCGACTTGGCACGGGCCCGGGTCGGGTTCGTCTTCGTCTTCGAGGAGGGGCCCGGACTCGACCGCAAGCTTTGCGATGTCTTGATTGGTGGGTTGCTGCAAGAGTGGGGAGCTCTGCTGCTTTGAGGCTTGAGGCTTGAGTGCTTTCTGCTGTGTGTTGATTCTCACACTCTTGCTCCTGCCACTGTGGCTGCTGGGAGTAAGGCCGCGGCTAACTGCTGCTGCTATTCTCTTGTTGCACTCGCTGGCAGGTCGCTGCCCTGAGCGGGTTTCGTCACTGGTGTCACCTCACTCTGCTGGCTCTTGCTGTGGCCCTGCGGAGCTCAACCTTTGCCCGTTTGCCAATCTTGATTTGCCGCCCTCCCGATTGGCCAGCCGTTTGGCTGATCGTTTGCCGCAAACCTTCAATTGAGCGATGCCCCTCCTCTAGTGACCCTAACCCTGGATTATGTAGGCGAAGCAGCAGTCTACCTTTACGTTTGCTCTATAACCCTTGACAAGCAGTTGTTCAAAAAGTCATGGAGCAATTAGTATAAATTATGATAATTATTCCTACTATTAGAGCTTGAACTAATCGACTGGAAGAAATGCTCTTTTTTTTGAGATGATTGGCCTGCCCCCTTGCAGCTGATAAACCACGGCAGGACGTAGCCGATTGATAACTTCGTTGCTCGAATAGTGGGGCCAAAAGGCGGTCACTTTTTTCCCCGCGACAGGAAATTCTGCCGCTTTCATGCTTTGAGCAAGACGAGGTCGAGGACACCGAGGGTCACCGAGCATCTCAACCACCACTACTTCAGCCAGTTTCAAACCCAAATCAGTCACAATGCCTCACAGACCGCCAACAAAAGAAGAACTTGAGGCTCGGAAGGTATGTGACGATTCTATCTTCAACCGACTTTGCGACGTGGCACTCACACACCCAGATTGTCGGCATCAACGAGGAGACCGTCACCAATGTCAACTCGACCGACTTCCCGCACCACTACGCCGGCGAGGACCACGCCTGGGACCTGGAGGCGTTCCGCCGCGAGTTTCGCGTCGAGTTCCACCAGAACGACCCCTACGAGGCCTCCTTCTCCCTGATCGGCTGCCACGCCTCCATCGCAAACGCTTTCCGCCGTATCATGATCGCCGACATTCCCACTCTCGCCATTGAGACCGTCTTCATCAACAACAACACCTCCGTCATCCAAGACGAAGTTTTAGCGCACCGTCTGGGCCTGATCCCCTTTAAAGGCGGCAAGGAAGGCCTGCACAAGTTCCTCAAGTGGTGGAAGAAGCCCGCGGACGAGTCGCAGATCAACAACAGCTACTACGACTTTAACACAGTCTCCCTCCGCCTGGAAGTCAAGTGCGAGGAGAACCCGGACGCGGCACCGGGCGAGACGGACCCGACCAAGCTGTACAAGCACGCGCACGTCTACGCCCGCGACATCGAGTTCTGCCCCGTCGGCCGACAGCACAAGTACTTTTCCGGCGAGAACGCCATAAGGCCCGTCAATCCAGACATCCTGATCGCGAAGCTGCGTCCGGGGCAGGAAATTTCTTTGTCCATGCACATGCACAAGGGCGTGGGGTCCGACCACGCCAAGTTCTCGCCCGTGGCGACCGCTTCCTACCGCTTGCTCCCCGTCATCGACATTATCGAGCCGATCCTGGGCAAGGACGCGGAGAAATTCCAAAAGTGCTTCCCCAAGGGCGTGATCGGGCTGGAGCGGGTGACGAAGGAGGAGGCCTCGCGCAAGGGAAGCGGGTATGAGGGCCACGAGGGCGAGCTCAAGGCTGTGGTGGTCGATCCCATGCGCGACACCGTCAGCCGCGAGTGCCTGCGCCATCCGGAGTTCAAGGGTAAGGTCAAGCTGGGCCGCCGTAGGGACCACTTTATTTTTCTGGTCGAGAGCACAGGCCAGTGGGAGAGCGATGCCATTTTCCTTGAGGCAGTCGCTCATTTAAAGAAGCGCGCGAAGGATATTGAGAAGCAGGTTATGAATATGGTTCGGTAGAGGAGGAGAGGTTACTCAGAAGAGGAGTACTCTGCTGTGAGGTGTTAACCAAGCGGGTGGTAAGGCTGGGGAGATACCCGTTCTTTCATCCATCTCTCGTATTATCTTGTCGAACATGGGCACGGCGTCTGGGGTGTCAAAAGGGAGTCTTTCTGGCCAACTCTTTGTTTCGGTCTTGCGCATAATCGATCATTTTGGGGTAGAAAAGGAAAAGAGAACGAAATATGAGGATAGCAAAGTGCCGTCGTCTTTCTTGACTCATTCGTATCGCCCTCTCGGCCGTCTACTGGTCTAGCGTGTATCTGTCATGCCACCATCCACGATTTACGGTGCTCGTAAGCAATCCGTTTTTCGAGCTTTTCCCTCAACGCCTCGCCATATGCTCCATTTACCGAAATCCCCATTGCAAAAAGATAAGGACAAGTGAAAGAATAGGTAGCCTCAAGAACATATAACACAGCAGAAATCCCAGCGATTACCCCCCTCCCCCTCTCACTGCTTCTTAAACTTCAACCTAAACCGAAACGTAACCGCCCCAAACGCCGGATCCGTCACCGCAATCTCCTGCCCCTCCGACAGCCCCAACTCCTCCAGCGTCTTGTCCAGATTCGGCCGCGTCTGCTGCTCCAGACTCGGGGGACTCTGCATGTACAGCGTCTTGCCCGCCGCGCGCACGCTCGGCTTCTTGAGCTGCGCCTCCGGCCGTCCCGCAAGCGACTCGACCAGCTCGCGCAGCGTCCAATCCGCCGGCTTCGAGACTGGCAACGCCAGCTCGCGCGCCTCGCTGCCACAGACGGGACAGTCCTCTTTGCGCTCGTGCTTGAAGGTATATGTGTAGATGCCGTCGTTGCCCGAGTACATCATGTAGTTGTTGTCGGGGTAGCCGAGAAAGGGGTTGCAGTTGGTGGCGATTTTCAGGGCTTCGTTGCAACACGCCGCCGCGATCACGCTGTTGGTCGCGGCGATAGCGGGGATGATGTTCTTGACGACGCCTTGCGTCAGGGAGTAGGTCACTCCCTGAATGTTGAATTCTTTTGCGCGTTCCAGAGCTTTTTGGTACAGCCAGTTGATGTGCACTGGGTCATCCTTGTCTAGTTGAGGGAAGGGCTTCTCTTGGTCCCAGGCGATGACGTGCGCCCATTCGATACAGTGCTCTGGCTGGCGGGGGATGCTGGCGAGTGTGCAGAGGGGAACGGCTGCGCGAGGGGCGTGCATGTCCAACTGGCACTCGATGCAGGATGTGACGGTGGGCAGGATCACGCGTGCCTGGCCCTTGAAGCCCTCCGTGCCGCCGTCGATCAGGGGCTTGATACTGTCCTCGACGTTCTCATCTACCATATCTACCAGCGCAGCATTGATCCACCTCCTTGCCTCGATACTGTCCAACCCACAGATGACTAACTGGAATTGCATATAAAACGACTCGTCAAAATCCTGAATCTTCGCGTTATGCGGCGTGATCTTCACTCCGCGCACCCGCCTCTCCACAAACCGTGCTGCTACCTCCGCCTTCGACTTGCCCACGTCATCCTGGCGGAAGAGAAACTGTCTGTTGAGGTTCGAGATATCGATTGTGTCCATGTCGATCACGTGGATGTCCTTGAACCCGGAGAGGGCGAGGTTCTTGAGGATCTCGCAGCCTAGACCTCCCGCCCCGATTACGAGGACTTTCATCGTGTCCATTGTCTTGACTGCTGCGTCTGGATCGAAGACATCGGGGTCTGTGTATGGCCCAGGCCGTGTGCGAATGTTATCAAGCCACTTCCATCGCGCTGGACGGGAAGTGGCTAGCGTTTCGGGGGAGGACATGGCTGTTGGGTGGGAGGAGGGAGGGGAGTTCGAGGTGATTTAAGGAACGGTTGTGTCCAGACCGGAAGTTTGGTCTGAGCCCTCGAAAGGAGTAGAAGAAGAAGTAGAATCAGGCAAGCTGTCGGCCTGATCACCAGCGATGTTGGAGACTTGGGAGCTAGACTTCAGGTTGCTTTCATGTTGCTGAGATATCAGGTTGGGGGTCGAGGCACCGAGGCTCGTCCAGTGGGGAACCGCGATAAGGGGAGCCTGGCCTTTATCTTAGCCCGGCCGGGGTCTGGTCTGCAACAGGAGCATGGTGGGGCTGTTCTTGGCTCACTTTGGCACTTCAGTAACCTTGGAACTTGAAAGCTGTAAGCTTTGAACTCGCAGTTATTATGAGTCGACTCTACACAAAGAAAGACCAAAAGATTATTAATATCATAATGACTTTAATCTGGTTCCTTCCATGAAGATTTTTGCCATACAAACAGAAAAAAAATCGGAAAATAGACTGAACGCCCAGTTGACCAACTGTAGCAGGAACCATCTTAGATTTTATCTCCGTTTAAGAACTTGGCTGTTATCCAACATCAGCTCAACCTGAAGTGTGACTTGTCTTCAACTGCGCACCGCCACGGTTCTTTAGAAAAAAAAAACCCAAGATGGAAGAACTTTTAAAGCCAGCCAGCATAATCCGCAAACCCAAACCCGATCCCGAATTGGAGCTCGTCGCAATAAGCGTTATCCAGCACCACTCCAACTCCAACATCGAGACATCTTCCACAACCACCACAAACCCCAAACTTGGCCCCCCAACCTCACCCGAAGACGCCCTCTCAGCACTCAAAAGCCAACCAGACTACGACACTCTCATGACCATCCTCCGCTTCCTCTCCCACCACAAACCCCAGAACTCATCCTTCCCGACCATCAAGCTCCCCAGCCCCCTAACCGCCCAGCTTGTCCAAGTCCTAGTCTCCGACGTCGTGCCCAACTACTGGACCCTCCTTCTCGAAAGCGTCCACGACGCAAAGAACTCGGGCCTGAAGCTCCTTCTCTACTGCTTGTCGAGTGTCACCGGTGTAAACGCAGTCCTCGTCCGGTTGAGGGCCCTGATTCAAGATGCCAAGGCAGATGGTGAGGATAAAGGGAAGAAGATCGAGATCTCGATGACTCTGGGGATCTTGGTTGATCTTCTCAACCGGCTTTTGCATGGGGATGGGTGGTTGTCGGAGGCGTGGCAGGTTGCTACGTCAAGAGAGGATGGGCCTGCGAGAGTGAGACCTAGGGTGCAGGAGATATTGACGGCTTTTGGGAGTGGACGGATGGTCTCGCTGGCGGCGGAGGCCGAGGCGATCGTTAAGGGGAATGGCACTGGGAAGGATGTGGAGGGGTCTTGGGTTGCGGATTCGTTGCAGTATACCCAGTGGCTGGGGAGGAACATCGTGGCGTTTCTGGAGTCTGAGGCGGCGGCTAAGGACACGAAGTTTGCTTCGGACGTGTTTGGGAAGGGGCTTCGGCTGGGTCATGCTGGTGAGTACTCTCGAGCGCAACCATGGGAAAAGGTGAAAATGCTGACTTCGCCGCAGACGCTCTCACAAAACAACTCCTCTCGTCCCTTGTTTTACAAAAAGGGGCTGACCCGAAGAAGTTCGGCATTCTTCTTGACGGACTACCACAGACAGAGCAGCGCAAGGTCCTCTTCTCGGTCTTAAAGTTCTTCTCCTCTGATTACCTTAATCGCCTAGGCAGATGTGAGGGAGACAACAGCAAAGCACTTGTGTCCGCTGTGGCCGGTGCCCTCTCCTTCATCGTAAACGGGATGAGTAGTGGGAGAAAGCATCTTGTGGAGTGGCTCACAAGCTCTTCCGCTGCTGGCGTTGGAGAGGAGGTGGGCATTCGGCGGGCTGTCCTGGCAGTTGTTGCTCAAGAAAAGGAAGATATATGTACCGTGGTGGAGAAGAGCATAAACCAGTTCGGAGATCAACTATACATCAAACATTCTCCCATGCTACAGCAGGAAGGTAGGATGACCAGAGCTTTGGACAAGAATGGGGGCATCGCTGACAAGACACAGCACATGCCCAGGTCCTGCTCATCAGCGCAGGATATGTGCACAGAAAAGTTGCAGTCAAACTTGCCATGCTCCTGAGATCGGGTGTATGGATGAACACCATCTCCAATCGGCTGAAGGCATCAAACCTCAGAGCCCGTTTCATTGGAATGATTGTGGGCGAGGCTCTGTCCGCTTTGGTGGACAAGGAAGACAAGCGGCTCAACTTCCATATGGAGGAGACAGACCAAGAGGAAGGACAGTGGTACAAGGGACTGACGAAGGTCATGGATGACACTGGGCCTTTGGATCCCCTGAGTCAACCACTGTCTCAAACAACTCCCAAGAAGCCATTCAAAACATCAAAACCGGCGCAGAAGCCGACAGCACCTATTTCTGGTAGCAAACCTTTGATCATCGAGGAGCTGAGCGATGAAGGTGAAGATGATGATATCATCCCCTATGCCAAACCGGATTCAGACCCAGAGGACTCAGACGACGATCCAACATTGATCAGGAGAGACAAGCCAAAAGCCCCAGTTTACATCCGTGACTTGATCAAGTATCTAAGGGATACAGACAGCTACGACCGTCAGAAACTCGCTTTGGAAACAGCGCCAACACTTATTCGGAGGAAAGCCGGCTACGGTACTGAACTGTCAGAGCATGCTGAAGAGCTCGGTAGTCTCCTAGTCGGCTTGCACGATAGGTACGACCTCGAGAATTTCAACGAGCTGCGCGCCCAAGGCATGATCGCCCTCATCATCGCCAAACCTGAGATGATGGGGCCCTGGTTTGCTCGTACCTTCTTCGAAGGTGACTACTCCATCAACCAGCGAGCATCAGTCCTCGTCGTCCTCGGCCTAGCTGCTCGCGAGCTCGCTGGCCTCGAGACATCAGACTACGCCTCGGCGGCAGCCTTCCCCTCCAAGAAACTTCCCGAAAAGGTCGAGCAACTCTACCTCACTCAGCCTTCCACCACCGCCGCCGCCAAACTCCCATCCCCGTCCTCCCTCAAACCCCTCCCCCCTAATGCCCTCGACACCATAGCGACCTCCCTAACAAACGACTTCCTCGCCCCGCTAGCCGCCCGCGCCGCTGACGCCGCCACCGGCCCCGACATCCTCAAGCTCAGCACCTTCACCTCCCGCCTCAGAGACAAAGCCAAGCACAAAACCACCTCTAGACCCCGCGTTCGCTCCATCCCCAACACCACAGCCTCGCTATTGTCGCACTACTTTTTCTCTCCGCTCGTCGCCCGCTTTCAGGCTGCATTGCATTCCGCCCCGGCCAGGGGCAGTTCCATCCGTGGGCAGCGCGCGAGCCTGCTTTGGCACCCACAGTTGTTGGCGCTGTACTTACAAACATTGGCGTTGGTAGTGCACGCCGCCGGGCCGAGTACCCTGTCCCTGCCGGCCATGACGGCTGATCTGTGGCGGCTACTACTCAGCACGCGGGTGCGGGCGTGCGCGGTCGGAGACCTGGCGGTTACGCGGGCGGTGCTGTTCGGATTCATGGCGCTACTAGATGTGAATGAGGAGAGGATGCGGGATGTATGTGGGGAGCTGGGACGGGAGGTCGTCGAGGCGCAGGAGTGGGTTGCAGGGGTGTTTGATGGGTTAAGGGGCGGTGATGAGGGGGGCGAGGAGGAGGAGGTGAAGATGTTGGCTGCGGGAGTGTTGGTTAGGCTGAGGGAAGGGATTGAGAAATGGCAGTTAGTGTTGGTGGGTGATTTGATTGGGTTTGGGTGAGGGGCTTGGACATGGGAGGAGAGCGTAGCAGAAGCTGAAGGAGCAAGACAAGGTGTGGATGCCGTCAATCAATAAGCTGTGTCGATATCTGGGTGAAACAAAAAAAACTGTTAACCGTATTAGAAAATACATTTCACGGTCTCGATATTTTTTGGTTTTATTCATGTACTTCATCTTCAATCGATTCCTCTCCATATCCGCCATAGACCGTATGGTTTATCTCAACAATCGGCCGTTAGGGTGGCTACGACGAGAAATATCACGTGATCCACCAAGCGGGCCGTTGACGCCATTGCGGCTTGACAGGGTGCCAAAGCCCCCCCTGTCCCTGCCAGCATCGGCTGCGGAAAACGTGCTCACTTGCAGGACGATTGGCAAATCAGCGTGCGATCGCGCCATTTGCATCTTCAGGAATTGGGTTTGTCAGCAAACTTGGAAGACCTCAACCTCACCCTGAACATTTCCAAAGTCCTCAACGCTCCCCCTGGTCTGGTATCTTAGATCAAATTCAAGTCGCAACAACATGGGGAACTCTCAGTCGACTCCTGCCGCTGCGCCGGGTGAGTGAAAGCCCCGCTCAAGGTTGAACCAAGGTCTTCGAGAACCCCGCTGACCAATTGTGATACGCTCCAGCTCCTGTCGCTGCTGCTCCGGCTGCCAACAGCCAGGCTGAGAACAAGCCTAAGGTGCGCTCTTAAGCCTAAGAGTTCTTGGGTCCAAGCTTGCTGATGACATCCCCGAAACAGCCCTGCTGCGTCTGCAAGGAGGAGAAGGCAAAGCGCGACGACTGCATGCTCTTCTCAACCGCCTCCGACCCCCAGAAGGACTGCCAGTCGACAATAGAGGCCTACCGGGCCTGCATGGCCGGGTATGGGTTCAAGGTCTGAGTAAGGGCTCTGAACCTGGGGTGAGGGAGTATTCAACGACAATAGAGTGTACTATATTCGCCATGATACCGACGACATTTTGCTGTATATATAAGATATCCCGGACCGGCGGATAGACGGGGTTTTTGGAGAAGACAAAATGCGTTTGTTCTACTCACTTAACTTTACCATCTCTACTTGCTCCTACTGATGATGCGGCATCTTGGCTCGGTGCTTTTTTTTTGGGGGGGAGGGGAGAGGCATTAGGTTTTTGTTCCAGAGAGCACAAGGTCACCACATCCCATCCAGTCCTGCCAAACATCGTTTGTTTCTCCATCTTCCAGTTTTATCAACTTGTTTTTGCACAACTCCATCAGTGCTTAGGATGCCGAAGTTTCTATAGATACAACGAACTGTTAACGCCTCTATGGGACAGCAAAAAGTGACACAGCAACCAATCCGACAGAGCACATAAAAAGGGGTATCTTTGCTCTCCTCATTCCCCCCTTCAACCACGAACGCACCCTAATAGCAAATGAAGATAGTAAAGAGACAAGCATCCATCAAGCAAAATCGATCACACCGCAACTCTTGTCACATGCTCACCTCTCAACCCCTGATCAGCTCCTGCTCTTCCGTATCCGGATCCTTCTCCCCATTCAACTCCGCAATTAGCCCCTTAATATCTTCTTTCCTGCCTTCATACAGCGTACTCAGTTGGATACCGAGATTAAGCATCCTTCTACGCTGAGCAGCCACCTTGTTGGCAATTTGGGTGAGGATACTGTCACGGCGCTGGAGGGCTTCCCGCAGACGGTTGAGGTGGGAGAGGATGATTGCTGAGCTTACTACTTGTCAATTACTTGTCCAGATTATGGTTTGGGCAAGGTCATAGAGTGGAATCAAAAGCATACCGCAGGGCATGGTGCTTGGCTATAGAGCTGCGCAGACGAGCCTCGACTCTGGCGATGGCTGCGCTGTGGGCAGCCGACAGGGCCGCACGCTTTTGATTGCGATTTTCTTGGGCCTGTGGAGAGTAACAATCATGTCAGCTATATATATGATCCATTTCACTGGTTGCACCAAAAAGCATACTTTTTTCAGACGAGCCCTAGCCGCACTAGCTTCTCTGAGACGGCCATTGTAAGCTTGGTACTCGATGTCTGAGTCAGAGTCCGCTGTTGTGGCTGCTCCTCGACCTCGTCTCTGTTTAGTGTTCGCTGTCGGAGCCATTATGTATTTCTCTGGTATTGTTCTGCTCTAAATTTTGTCTGTCTACCCTCTTTTCTGCTTAAACCTGTGAGAACCAATCTCACTTCACCCAACGCGGAAGGCAGGTGGGATGCACTTACACGATCAAATCGATGCCCCACCATGTGTCCTTGGCGCGCAATCCGACCATTGCGCATGTGCCAAGACCATCCCAACTCCAGGGCGGTGAGACTTGGCAAAATCTTTTTGCACCTGCTCTCCGCCAAAATTTAATGTTCCACTCAGACCGTGAACATCGGGTGCTCCCTGCACGCTGTTAGAACACCCATCGCTCGGCACGTCTGGGCGACATCTGGCCACAATGGGTCTCGCTGCCGCTAAGAAGTGAGGACACAACCAATTACACGCTTGTAAAAACTTGACTGACCCCTCGCAGCAAGAAAAAGATCGGCCTTGACCCCAACAACACCAAGTGGTCGCGCAACACTGAGACCTTCGGCCAAAGGATCCTTAGAGCCCAGGGCTGGAAGCCCGGTGAGTACCTTGGCGCAAAAGATGCGCCTCACGCCGAGTTCCACACGGCCGCCAACGCGGCTCACATCAGGGTGGTTTTAAAGGAGGACAACCTCGGTCTCGGTGCGAAACGGAACAATGGCGACGAGTGCACCGGCCTGGACGCCTTCCAGGACCTACTAGGCCGATTGAATGGCAAGAGCCAGGAGACTCTGGAGTCTGAACGGAAGGCCCGTGAGGAAGTGAAGCTCAACCTCTATGTTATGAAGAAGTTAGGGCCGATGCGGTTCGTCAAGGGCGGGTGGTTAGTCGGTGACCAGGTTAAGGCTACTCTTGAGAACGAGAGCGCGCAGGAGGATTCTGAAGATTCGAAGGAGAAGAGCCCTTCATCCGAGTCAGCAGCCGATGCCTCCAGCATAGGGAAGACCGAGCAATCTAACGACGAAGAGGAGAAGGGCCAAAAGAAGGACAAGAAGTCCAAAAAGAGGAAGGCCGAGTCAGAACCTGAAGAGGAGAGCGAAAGCTCCAGGGAGAAGAAGAAAAAGAAGAAGGGGAAGAGAGAACATAAGGATAAGAAGAGGAGGTCAGATTCTGAAGGTGTCGAGTCGGAATCGAACGGAGTGGATGGCTCAGAGGATCGGAATGGAAGCAGTACGATTGCTTCCAGTGTGAGCAAAGATGCCGAAACTGGCAGCTCATCTGAGTCGAAGAAAGATAAGAAAAAGGAGAAAAAGAACAAAAAGAAGGACAAAAAAGAAAAGAAAGGGAAGAAGGACAAGTCTGTGTCTGACTCTGGTGCTGAGTCAGGGGAAAGCATACCCAAAGAGAAGAAAAAGACGAAAGAGAAAAGCGTCGATGCAGTCAGCTCGTCAGCTCCTACACCGACCGAAAGCAGTGTACCTACGCCCAGCGGGAGCGGCTACTCTACTCCAGTACCAACCGGGCCAAGCCGCTACCTAGCGAGATCAAAGTTTATTGCTCAGAAGAAGATGGCTTTTACGGATAGCACAGCGCTTAATCAGGTAAGCTTTACACTGGAAGCCCAGATTTAGAGGCATACCAACTGACTTGCCACAGATTTTCATGATCAAGTCATAGTCAATGCATAATAAATATACCACGATTGTTTTCATCCACGTTTACAGGCTTATTGAATTCTGTTGCGACATATTGTTTCGTTATTGTGGATATGGAAGGTCTGGCACAAGTGCCAATGCTTAGACTGCTTGCTTCCACTCATAGACCGTGCTCAGCCTAGCCCATAACCTCGTAATATGACCGGGCTCTCGACAGTCACCTCCTCGGCGTCAAGCTCGACTCAACTACTAAGCCATGAAGAAACTCACCTGTTTTCAAGCCAGGGCTGTCCAGATTTAACCTATGTCTGGACAGATTGGAAACTAAAGGAGACTTCAACTGGCCCCGAAACTTCTGCTGTACCACCTAAGTTCATTGAAGCGCGATCGTTCATGGATCTAAAAGCATGATCGAAGATATGGTCCGTTATATTCGCCTCACTGTTTGTGAAGTTTGTCTTTGTCTGGCCTAACAACTCAGCCAATCGCTGCCATTGCTCTTCAGGACTGCCTGGCTCAGTGTTTTTCATCCGGTTGTTTGAACAGCTCTCTGGCGGGAAAAGGGCAGTCACCTGGTCAGAGCTTTATCAATTTCTATTTTGACCTTTCCCTCTTTCGACAAACTTCAGCGAACTCGGTCCTCAAAAAATTCGCCTGAAACCAGTCAAGGGCACCTTTGCCTACCATAACTTGGGTGTCGACAAGTTGACTTCTCTTCTCAGTGGTTCACTAGACGAGATTTTTCGGCTGCAATATCACGGAGCAGATCGCAATCGATAACTTGACCAATATCACAAGCGCGGTCAACCACGCTGGCATATTTGCTGCGTGTGCGAGCAACGACCGACTCACATCCTTCATCCGGGAGGTTGGCTTTGCTCACCCTACGTACGTCTCGGGACAACTGAGACACGACTACATCACCTTTCACAGCTTCTAGACTACGAGCACACCAATTTCTCAGGCAGAAGAAATTGGTTGGCTTTGCCCTAGCGGTCGGGCTAGCTCGTCATGGGTTCCATTCAACCAGTTGCTCAGAAGCTGACATTCTCTTACGCCGATGCCCTCAAGAAAGGGCCGAGGACTGTGATAGCCCCAAAAAGCAAGCCACTTTCTGACCAGAGCGAGGATGACAAGTCCAATCTGACGACACCGCCGACTCCGGCTGCACCCCAAACTCCTACTGCACCAGTAGCTCAAATAGATTTAAACGATAACACTACAACAACGGTTGATCATCAAGAGCCAGAGACTCCGGCAGCGTCGGAAGAATCAGCCCCGTCTCATGATACAGAGATATTGGATGGTGAGAAAGTAAAACCAGCTGAACAGAAAAGTCATGACGAGCCTAAACTGGCGCTGCGGCAACCACTGGTATCCTATGCCGAGGCTGTCAAAGGATTGAGTTCAACTCCAAAGGTCAAATCAGCCCAAGACAAGAACAGTAGCAAATCAATTGGTGGGCCTTCAACACACCAAAAGAATGCTAACGCCATGAACTGGTTGACCACGCAAAGTCCCGTGAATGGAGAGTCAGTCAAAGCACAGAGTCCAAAACTTCAGAAAATTCCCATCCCAAACCTCATAGTCAAGAGAGCGGCCATGAGAAAGGCAGTTCAAGCAGCAAAGGTGGCATCTCAGCGAGCGGCAGCTCAAAAAGAAGTCACTCGGAAGACTGCTCAAAAGTTGCATTCACAAGTTCTTAATGGGCAACGTGCCTATCAGCAAGAGATCGCACAAGCTGAATTGGTGCAGCGATCGGAACTTCACCCTGCAGCTGCCCCATTCAAACCAATAGCAGCTCTCCAGCAGACCTGCTTCCAAAGCGACACCTACGTGCTCACTGCTGCAGACAACATGTGCAGTCAACGGCTGCTAACCAGCACAGTTGCTACCACAACCCATCTCACTCATGTGCTGATGGCACAGAAATGCATGCATTGCAAAGAGATTGGTCTGTATCCCGCTGCCACTATCATCCAGCGTCCCAATGACGATGGCTGGGCATCTGCAAGCTTCTCCCCTGAGAAAGTTCAGACGGACCAGAGCTTCCACGGCCGGATCGCAATCAACTCTCAGAAGTACGTGGATGGATCTCCAGATCAGAAACCAGCCCAATCTCGCATCTATGACAGGCGTTCGTCCCAATGGTACCCTCGTTACTATGGAAACGGCACACTTCACTTAGAAAATCATGCAGCACTCATCGAGCAGTCTGCCACCAATTATGCCAAAAACGGGAATATTGATGGGAATATTGATGGGAATATTGATGGGAATATTGATGCAGGTGACTGGGCAACTGGTCCTGAGCGCTCAAAAATCGAGCCAAAGCATGCAATTCAACGCGAGAAATCTGTCCTTAATGCTCCCAAAAGTCGACCAGCCCGTCACTGTCCAATCCAAATACAACCCAGGCTGGCTGATTGCGGTATCGTGAGCACCCACTCCTCAACATTTAAACGGGCTCGCTCTGCCTCCGTTAGCTCATTCTCCTTTTCAGGAACTTCACAGAGGCCCTTCGAGCATTCCCCACGTTCTCAAATTCCTTACCGCCGACTGTCTTCATCCACCCTTTGCAACCGCTTCTGTCGACGGCTAACAGAACAGAAGATGGCTACCATTCGTGTTATCGCATCTCCACTCTTATCCGCACTTTTCCTCCCAAACCCTCGCCTACGTTGGCGAATGAAAATGAATTTGGCCATCCGTCTATTTGATCAGGGTATCAGCAGTCTTTCTTCCAGCAATCATGGCGCCGACGTTGTCATCATTTGTGGGGAACGGCAATGGACGGTCCACTCTGAGCTTTTGTTACGAGAGTCATTCTGGCTCCAAGCAGTGCTGAAGCTCGATGGTGTGAACTTTTGCTGGTCGAGAATCACTTTGCATCTCCCCGAGCATAATCCTGAGCTCGTGGGCATAGCCCTTGACTGGGTTTATTGCCCCGGTTATCTCCGGGATTCTCCGGAGGCGGGAAATTCAATGCTGTCAAAAATACAGTTTGATCGCTTCCCGGAAGGGGCCCCAATTTTCACTGCTATTCGCTACTACTTAGCAGGCAGATGTTTAAAAATTCATTCCTTAATGTATTCCGCTTGTGCCGCTCTCAACGAAGCAGCGAAAAAGCTGGGAGAGCACTTCTCACGCCTGCCATGGCTAGTTCTCCCATGCAAGCATGACAATCGTCATGTCTGGCTTTTCGAGGCAGACAAGTTCTACGAGCCCCTCAGGGAGGGGCTCCTCCTAATGTACAAGGAAGAGGGTGCAGACATGCTTCCTCTTCGAGCGGCGGTCGCAAACGTCATTGACGCTTGCTTAATGTACTTGGCGCTGAGCGACGAGTTTCAACTCGAGCTCCAAACGCCAGTATGGTCAAGCATCCTCCTTCCAAAATTGATTCAGGACAACCAACGCTTCGCTAAGATGGGGCTTCTTCCTCCACTTTTGAAGGACCCTATTGGCCAGGCGGAGTGGGAAGAACATCAGGGTGAGGCCACCCTGTTGTTGTGGTATGAGGCCTACGGTCCCTCGGGGTACAAGAGGATCAAAGATCTTCACGAGTTTCATACCGCCAGGACCACCCAAACTAAAAAGTATCTCGAATCCCGAGAGTACACAGACAGCTTATCAGGCTGGGACATTTATAATGTTAACCTTGCTCTTTCGCACATTGATGAGGTGGCCGATGGAGTGGTCATTGACGCAACGCAGACGTACTATGAGGCCAACGAGGCCGAAATGGAACGGGAGCATTACCACTATAAGGTTTGGGTTGGCCTGCCTCCCGAGGTTGAGCCTTCAGAATCCGACTACGTCGTCTCCCGGCTTGTTGTTCAAGCTGGCCAAGAGAATCCCTTGCCGGAGGGTTTATCAGCCAACTCCGAGAGCCCCAGTAAGCGTTCCGATGCCCCTGGCCACTGAATCCGAGGACTAAGTTGGCTTTTCCATTCCGCTACAATTCTATTCTTCCTCCGACAAACACGTCACCATCAAGTCGATGGCTTTACCTCAACTTTGGGAATAGTGGAATGATCAACATCTTCACTGGGTCTCACTACACCAGCAGACACACATACACGTTCACTCACACTCATCACAGACTCACCCACTCAAACACACAACAGCCATATGTTTAAACACACTCACGCACTAAAACAAAGACATAAAGACTTTACAAAAACCGGTCTATCTGGAGTAATCTTCCACGAGCCAGCGTTACTCTTCTGTTATTTCTACAGCGAAAATCGCAGCAAAGGCAGTTAATACAGCCAGCATCATTTTCATCAACACCAGTATAATGATATCCACGTGCCTTGTGACTGTTGACTGCCCCCTTCAGTGCCTTGTCTCTTCCCATATGATAATGACGATAGCAGCGGTTGCCTTGTTATTGTTATATGGATGTCGCCCATGACCTTCTGCATGCTGGCATATGGGGAGAGATATGCTGTTTACTTTAGGGGTTGCGTTGCTGGGGTAACCAAGAGATTCTTCCTTCGACAGTTGCCACCACACACCTACTGTAGAGGGTCGTCTAGGATCATGACGTCATGGGCTTTCCTGATGTATTGCTGTCATTCCATTCATAAAAGCAAGGGATGCGCTTCTTCAATGCCTATTTTTTTTTTTTTTTTTTTTT
>Ga0065720_1003067_pt1 | contig 30909 bp, 18 predicted proteins | sample Thericmetagenome_FD_59107 | JGI IMG/M metagenome (GOLD analysis project Ga0065720, IMG submission 59107) | Thermophilic microbial communities from the Joint Bioenergy Institute, California, USA of rice/straw/compost enrichment - eDNA_2 v2... | ecosystem: Engineered > Solid waste > Grass >... | reverse complement strand
GATAGATAGATAGATAGATAGATAGATAGATAGATAGATAGATAGATAGATAGATAGATAGATAGATAGATAGATAGATAGATAGATAGATAGATAGATAGATAGATAGATAGATAGATAGATAGATAGTTTTTAAATTTTTGGTTTAGCCCTTAGAATTGTAGAAAATCTGAGGTGTTTAGCCCTAAACCTGAAAAAATGACTAAGTATTATTGGAAGCCTTGGTCCCTATCGAATTTTGATCTCGGGTTCCCACAGAAAGATTTCTAAAGTCCTTCTAGGATTTTGACTGCCTTGGGTTACTAGTCAGCTTATAGCCACTCGTACTTCTTGAAGAGAGAGTCCCTCCCACTCAAAAAAAGATGATTGATCACTCGAAGAAGCCAAATTCCGAGAACGACCCTAGAAATCTTTCTGTGGGAGTTCGAGGGCAAAATTCGATCAGGAAAAAAAGAATTAAGCTTTTAAGGTTCCTGTTAGGAGTTGAACCGTTACTTTGATCCAAATATATAGATCAAGAAAGCTATGTGCCAAAAAGTGATGTTAAGGAGTTTTCTTGAGTTTACCATTTGTCAATAAAAAAAAAAAAAATATTTTCCCACCTCTATGAAATAAAAAGGTAGTCATCCCAAAATGACCACGAATTTTAAAGTAGACTTTGAACTCTCCAAGAATATAAAACTTGGCCCTATGAAGTCCGATAAAGCTAGAGACTGATTAGACCTTTTTTTTTGTGTGTGTGTGTTAGGAGAATATTTTTTCTTGCTCCATCATCTATTGGATATAAAATCAGTTAAAGCAAGGATTTCTTATAGGATGAATTAGTCAGGCTCAAATTTGAAAAATTTAGTCTGAATTTATTTTTTAGATTAGACTATATCAAATTGATTACCCTTCGAAATTAAACCTAGATCAGCTATCTTTTGTGAAAGAGCTTAAATAAAGGCTTCATAGGGGTGATCGGTCTTATATGTTTATTTTAGTGAGAATACTTTTCCATACAAGTACACAAACTGAATCAAATTTAAAATATCATAAATTATACTAACATTTTCTTAGGCAAGGATATAAACCTCAAGAGCAACACATTTGAAGCTGGAGTCGGATGGACTATTTCCTAAATTGAATTGAGGGTTATTGTAAGTTTCAGAGTGGTAAGTATGACCTTGATTAAGTTCTTCATCAAGTGAGAAGGCTGCACCATCCCCTCCTCCTCCAATGGAGAAGTAATCAGTTTTGCTAAGCAAATGGTATTTATTTTTGGAAGTTGAGAAGAATGCAATTGGTTCTGGTAATAAGAAAAAAACAAAACAGTTGTTGGAGCCTACATAATCGAATTTAAAAGGCTGGAAGATGTCATCTATAAATGCTCCGAACACAGTACCTATATTACTCTTCAGTATCAATAGCATTGATCTTCCTTTGAAAGGCTCAACCTTTTGATACATTGTTTTTATTCTCCAACCATCTTCGTTTGCGGAATATGCCAAAATGCCCTCACAAAGTTTTTTATCATTAGGGAGCCAGTCCCAAATGTATTCGAACAAGCCTCTTTCTATTATTTTAGAAGGTTGTAGAATATTAGGCAAATAGTGTTGCTTCGGGGGTTTGAAAGCTCCAAGTTTTAACGCACTTAAGTTAGAGAACTTATCTTTAATCTTTGATAATGATAATGCATAGGCTTCTGTGAATAGAGCCTTTGCTTCCTGCAGTCGAATATTATTTGCTTTGGATTTTAGCATCGTGGACATTGTGAATGCATCATCATGATTTAAGATGAGATCTTTGAAGACCTTGACGAAAGCGTAGCCCATTCTGTAGTAAATCTTTATTCCCTCATTCAAATAAGCGGAAAAAATACGAATAACAAGTGGAAGAGGGAAGAATCCGAGAAAGAGAGATTCAAATATTGTACAGAAGAAATCGATATAATCATATTCTATCTTGCGGAAATGGGCTTCAATTTCTGAAAATGCTGAACATCGTTTCTTTAGAAACCTACAGAAACTCTCAATAAATTTATGAAACTGCTCTTCGACAAGAGGGAAGTACCATCTTAAACCTCTCATATCATCACTATGCTCAGGTTTACTCTCATCTAAAAATATCACAGACTGTTCTATCATCGTCTTTCCAATGGCATATGCTTCTGCTTCAGTTACAAAAAGTAACAATAGTGATAATACTTGTGGTAACATGGGACAGTATTTCAGATTTGGAACATTTTTGTAAAATACCCATAATAATTTCTCCACTGTGTAGACTCCATCTACATTTAGAAAATGAACTTTGAGGACTTGGTGGATCTGCTCATGAGAGCTGATGGGGGGAATATTTACAAAACTTTCTGGAATATTATCTCCAAAAGCTGATTTAACTGCGCATTCATAAGCTAACTGGTTGTCACTATACATCAATTTGAAGATCTCCAAAATCACAAATCGCCATTTATCGAAGGGAATTCCTCTTCTGATCTTGGATTTCCACTGGGAGTGAAGTGGTTTGTTCCTCACTCTATTTAATTTCTTGTTTTCTAAATTGTTCAAGTCTTCAGAAGCCCATATTTCCGTCAAGAATTGTTGTTCTTTTTGGTACCCTGAATAGTGATAAATAAACTTTTCTGGATTGATGAAATCATCATTCTTAGCTTTCCACCAAATATTATCACTGAAAAAGAACTGAAACTGCTTATAGGCGTCTTCAATTGAAAAATCTCTCTGAACATTAGGAAGTAAAGTGTTTCTGTCGATGTTGTACCTAATATTGTCTCGAGTAAAGAAACTTGGGTCGACTTTATTAGGTCTGTTTCCCATATATTGACAAATTAATAAATTATATTTCGACAGAGATCATGGGGATCTGACTTGATTATTCAAAAATTCTATGCTCATTTTAAATTGAATGAGCTATTTGTTCAAGTAGGACCCTAGGCCTTATTTCATAACGGCTCAAGACACAAAAGCTCGAATAATATTGGAGTGTTAGGAAAAATATGCATCAAATTGCGTTTGCTTGTAAATTTATTTTATAATTGTTTCAGGATCATATCCAAAGGATTTTCTCTTGAAAGCAGAGAATTATAAAGGAGAGATGAAGTCAAACGATAGTCTTTCTGATTATGAATCTAAAGACAGTTATAGGCAATTTTTTGATTCTTCTGTGCTGAAATTACTAGGTCTCAAGGACAATTAGAAGGTTACAAAATTATGAACTTAAACATCGGGGGTGTAAAATACACAACAACACTTAATACTCTTCTGAAACAACCAAATTCCCTACTCGCTAAGTGGTTTGCTGATGCAGACTCGGTTTTCTTGAAAGATAATGATGGAAATTATTTCCTTGATCGTGATGGACGAATTTTCAGATATATTCTGCAACTTTTGAGAGGACCTGAATTTGTTTTTCCTGACGATGATTATGACTTGAACCTTCTCTTGGTTGAAGTAAAATATTTCAGACTTGAATTGCCCATAGACAGAGCTTGGGGTTTCATCAAAGATATCAGTAGAGAAGATCAGGGCTATTCACGATACTATATCTCAAACAGACCTATCTATTTGAAGACTGCTTTTAGCATTCAAATTAAAAGTACAGAGGAGATAACTTGTCATATAAGACAAAAACCGAGTATATGGGAGGAAGAAGGATCCATTTATAGCTGGAAATTCAAAGGAACTCTATATTTCCGCTTTGATGCTACTGAGAAGCTCGTTTCTGTGAGAATGGAAGGAGGTCAAGAAAATATTATGAGAATAAAGGCTGTAAAGCTGTATTTCAGTTTTGAAAATAAAGGAGAATTTAAACTTAATTTCCTCGATAAGTGATGGGAATTCTGGAGAACCCTGCAATTAAGTTGGGCCTGTATTGAACTACAAAAAAACTTTGAATAATGAATCAACATTTGAATTACATCAATTGATATTATTTACTCTTCGCTATACGATGTACTTATATCATTAGATTTTGCATGTTGCATCTTTAAGGAGTGGCTTGTTAATTAAAACTAGTTAGATGTAAACAGAACAACTCATTTTTCACATGATGTTGAAATAGAAAGGGAGTTGATTAGTGTTTGACTTAAATATTGTATACAGTTTACTTACTACTCAAATTGATCTAATAAACTGATTTCATCTTCTTCCTCACGAGATTGCTTAGAAAGAGCTCTGTTAAGGATGCAAGTCTCGATTCTTGAGCTTCCGTCTTGTAAATTAACTTTGAACAAGACATTAGCATGCTTATAGAATTCGTCCTTCAAAGAGACAACAATGAACTGACTTTGAGGAAAGTATTGACTCATAATGTTTCCGATATTCTCTGTATGTGAAAGATCCAATGCTGAGTCAATTTCATCTAAAATATAGAAAGGAGCAGGCTTGTATAAAAGCAAGGCTAAAAGGAAAGAAAGGGCCAAAAGAGATCTTTGACCGCCACTCAGTTCAGATAAACTCTTTTTCCAGACATTATTGAATGCTACGAAGATTTCAACACCCTCTGATATATCGTGGCTTTCAATCGGCTCAATTTTCGCATTTGCTCCTGGTAGTAGCGAAGAAAATATTCTTCCAAGGAATCTGTTTACATTGATATAACATCTCTCTAAAGTTTTCTTTCTCTTTCTTTCGAGCTTCTCTATTGTAACAATCAGGGATTTCTTGTCAATCTCTAAGAGCCTCTTCTTCTCAAGCAATGAATGATAATCTTTTTCTATTTTATCATATTGGGCTTCGATGTGCGCATTCACTCTCTTGCTCAAATTTTCCTCCTCATCTTTCAAAGTATGATAGCGCTTCTTTTCATATTCGATATCAATACACTCAAAGTCATATTGAGTACCAGCCACGCCTTTCTAGTTAACATAAGCTAACTATTGGATATACCAAAATTTCTATACTCTTTTAATAGCCAAGGGGCTGTCTTTTCCATAGCACCTACTTTATCATATGCTTCATCAATTTGTTCTTTCAATTGGGCAATTTTCTCTTTTACTCTTTGGATCTCACCCTCTAATTTGTTATTCTCTGCTTTTAAACGTCCCTATCATCATGATTTTCAATAATTGGTGCATACTTCTTCTTTTTCCATTTTATTAATTTTTGAGTCTTGACTAGAAACAGTTTTATCAAGTTCTTTTCTTTCTTCCTAATGATTAAGCAGATGTTGATAATACAGTAAGTACTTCAGCTTTTGAGAATTCATATTTGACTTCTTCTAGGTGTTTTGCGCTTGCCTCTATACTATCCTTGAACTTTGCTGAGTTGATAACTTCCAATTGGAAGTCTATTTTCTTTTTATCTATTTCCTTGATATTTTGCTCCTTCTCGACTTCGAGAGACATCCTTTCTGATTTGAGTTTTTTGATATCAGCTTGGATCTTGGCTATTTCCTGCTGGCATTTATCTTTCTGAGCCAACAGATTTTCTTCGGTTAATTTCATCTTCTCACCTGAGAGTTTCTGTTGTTTGAGGTCATTTAGTTCATTTTGGACATCCCTTTTCTGATTTTCGAGGAGATCTATCTGGTCATTTAGATCCTTTAACTGTAGATGAAGACTTTCAACTTTTTCCTTGAGCTTCACAGCACCGAATCCCTTAATCTTCTTCTCTAGAAGCTCAACTTGGTGATTCTTGAGGTCGAGGTCAGTTTTCAAATTGTTGTATTTGTCCAATTCAACCTTGTAAGCATCACATTTTTCTTCAAATTGCTTGGTTGCTTTCCTCTTTTCGTCATACTCGATTAATAGTTTTCTGTAACTAGAGTATCTTTCCAAAATAGAATAATTCAGATTATTATATCCTCCAGTAAAAGTGCCACTAGGATCGATTACTTCTCCGTCTAAAGTCACACATCGGCAATTTATTTTTGGGTCGAAGGCAATTGCTAACGCAATATCAGTCGAGCTACAGACGAACTAATGATAAATCTGATAAAAAGTATAACTTTACAGTATTTCCAAATATGTGTTGCATAATTGGTTTGATATCAGGATCATATTTAATAAGACTTAATGCAAGAGCAGCATTGCCATTCATGACTTTGGCTGTGATAACAGCTCTAGCCACAACCTAAATTTAAGCTCCATGATAAATTTCTTACATCTTCGGTAAAGCTTCTTGAAGTAACTGTGTTTGGGATTAGTATATAAGGAGAATTTCCAAAGACTTTCTTTTTGGCTAGGTCTACTACAGTATCTTCACTATCCACAACAAGACCAAAAAGTTCATCTCCTGGTCAATTTAGAAACCTTCAAGAAAATATACCTGCAGTAGCTTCAAGTGCTCGGATAAAGGTAGCATCGTTTACGGAAAACAGCTGAAAAACTCGGCCCTTCACCTTCTTGCGATCAAAATTGGGGTAGGGATCTTTATACTGATCATGTTACCAAAATTAATTGTTTCTACTTTACATTTAGCTTAAAAGCTAGGTTATTTGCGATCATCTCATTTAGCTTTAAGTTGAGGGAATTTACTTGGTTATTATGGTTCTTCAGGTTATCCATCATATCCTGATATTCATCATTACTAATATTGTATTCTTATAATTAGATCACAAAACTTGTTATTACTGTTGACTTCTGCTTTAAGGCCTTCAATGATGGTACTTAAGGAATCTTTTTCTTTTTCAAGTTTTTGAGTAGATCTCAAAGCTTTTTCCATCTTAGTTACTGTCTGATCAAGTTCTTGTTCCATGTGATGCTTTTTGAGTCCATTTCGTTTGATCTCAGAAAGAATAGTATTGAGCTTTGATTCAGTCTCTTTTATACGCATGATTAGTCTATCTTGAGTCGTTACTAATTCTCCTTTTTGAAAAGCCTCCAGCTCTCTTTCCCAAGTTTCTAATTGAAATTTTTTCTCTTCAAGAGACTTGACAAGCTTCCCAAGATTTGAGTCAACGAAAGTGAATTTTTGATCAAATCGGGTTATTTCAGACTCAAGCTCGATGATTCTCTTTTCAATCTTATCTTTCTCCTTTTCTGAGTCTTTCAAATTTCCTTCAAGGTTTGAAATTTCAAACTCAAGATCAGAGATCTCTTTTTTGTGGTGTTTGCACAAAGCTTTTACTTCCTTAAATTTTATTTTATCTTTTTCTCGTTGAGCTTTTATCTCGATCAAATCTGCAGCTAACTTTTCTAGTTTTTCTTCATTTTTAATCATCTTTTTCTGCAGTTCATTTTCTGCTGATATTGAGGTTGTCAGATCTAAATTTCTGTTTTCGATCAATTTCCTTTGCTCGTAGTATTCATAAGCATACATGAAGTTTTTAAGTTGTTCAAGCTCAACGTCAATAGACCGATATTTTCTAAGTAGTTCTTGTTCCTACTAATGTTACTATATGGCTTTCTTAGTGGGCTACTTTTCTAAGCTTTTCCATTTGAGGTTCAATATCAATCTTGAGGATAACATCGATAGATCTTAACTTCTCTTCTTTCTTCTCCAAGATACGGATAGCATCCTTTTTATGAACGTTGAACAAGGCGGTTCCTGAGAAAATAAATAATTTGAAGATATGTCGAACCTGCTGCTTCTTCTAGAAGACCAATAAGGGAAGACGGCTTGAGGTAGACCAATTTGGTAATTTTGCCTTGAGAGACCAAGAAGTGAGGATTATCAATATTCAGTTGGAGTGTTCTAAATAGTCCTTTTATTTTTGTTTGTGGAGCCACATGACCATCAATCAGGTATTTACTCTTGCCTCCTTGTATCTAGAACAATAATCATTTATATCTTCATTCATACTGTCCTGGAAATAGAGATGGTTTTGCATTGTTCAAAGCCAATTGGACTATTTCTTCGATCCCTATTATCGAAAACGATTGTAACAGAAGCCTTGTCAATTCCCGCTTGTGCGTTCTGGTACACAAGCTCTTGGAGATTGTTGACTCTTGCCTGGAAACTTTACTCGAATTGGTTAAAGATTTACCAAAGATAATGTTGTCAAACCTAGTGCGAAGCAGATAGCATCCAATATATTGGATTTTCCAGATCCGTTTAGTCCTGTAATAGCATTAAATTTTGGATCGAATCCTGAAATGACTGTGCGCTGGGCATATGATTTGAATCCTTCAATAATGATCTCTTTGATCCACATTACTTGAAGTCTTCGAAATTATGGTATTAAACATTATTTAGAGCTCTGATTGAAAAATTATATATTTAACTCCCTGTTTTACCCTTTGCATGTTCTCTCACAAAATTTTTCAAGAGAAAAAACTTTCATAATTTGAAGCTACCCGGAAAACCCGTTTGCTAGTCACATTTTGATCAAATAACTTATTTGACTGATTTTAAAAAAAAAAATACAAAAACAAAGACTTGAGACTTTGCTACTTTGTATATCTGAGAAAATAGGATTAAATTCTTTAAACTCATAGTTGTATATTTTTCTAAATCCGACCATCATTCAAAGAAGAATTTTTGGTACTTTGACAGAAGCATAAGTAACAATAGTAGTTAGAAAATATAGTAAAATGACATATAAGACAAATAGAGACATTAGTATTGAGTAATTCAGATCAACAAGATAGATGAAGAAGGTTGTAAGGAAACCATCAATTGTTATGAATTAGAGACACTTTAGTGTTGCTGATTCACAGCTTTGAGAAAAGATTTAGGTTGGACATATTTCTTCATTATAGCGACAAGCTCATCATGACTGTAGATAGGGCCTCTGTACCATTTTGATCTTTTAATATCTTTTAGGGTAGCTCTCTTCTTAGGGCATTTTTCAACCATAGAAAGAAAGAGGTCTTTAAAATCCTTATCAAAGAACTTAGGGTCTTCTTGGGCTTTTGGATGAAGCTCCCAGAAGCTCTTATCTTTATTTTTGAGTAGCTTGAAGAAGTCAGTTTCGTTTGGTGCAGGATTCTCAAGGTAGGGATATAAATGAGACTTGAGGCAGAACAAGATAACACCTGCAGAATAGATATCAGCTGCCTTTAGATCTTTACATTTTCCTTCTAGAATTTCTGGAGCACGGTAATTCACTGTTCCTTCAGTGCAGTATTCAATTTCATCCTCTGCACAGGAGAGATTAAAATCAGTGACTTTGAGCTCAAAGTTTTCTCCAATCAAAAGATTTTCAAGTTTTAGATCCATGTGGACAACTCCGTTTGTGTGTAGGTACTCAATAGCATCGAGAAGTTGATGAAAATATGTTCTTGCTAGTTTATCATCATATGGAAGTCTGTCAGGGTTCAATAGACCAAGGAAATCACCGTAAGGAGCTAGTTCCATTAAGATATAGGACGTTTTGAAATACTTTCCTTGCTGAAAAGTTTTCTTTTCTGGAACAATATCCAGGAAGGATATGATGTGAGGGTGAGATAACCAAGAAAAGCGAGTTTCATTTATAAACCCATTGCTGATTCTATTATCTCTATAGGGAAAGACCTTCAGGGCATAGCACTTTTTGTTTTGCTTGGAAAAGGCCAAGTACACTGCATAGCTGGATTCGCTAATTTTGGTCACTACCTGAAAATCTGAGTACTGGCTTTTGGCAGTAGTCAGCTCTTTCTTGGTTGGAGTAGCAGTAATTTGAGTATTGGGTGTCGTGTTGACTTCGACTTTCTGGGACATGATAATTCAAGTTTTTTACTTTATATATTCTTTGGATTGAATCTGTATAAATAACCAGAAGTTTAATCATCAGAATTAGTATTTAATTCTGATTAGTCCTTGCTATCAATCGGATTAAATACATGCTATTTTTGATTCGACTTTGCAATTTCTCTCAATTAAGACATGAGTCTAAATGCTCTTCTCTAATAGGCCTAGGACGATTTCCTTTTTATAGGCTTTTCAGAGTTTTCACACTGTAAAACTTCGATTAATATTCTAAAATCTCTGATCAGATGTCCCCATTTTCGATCTCTAGTCTTATTCTGGAAAAGCAAAAAGAAGTTACTACTTGCCCTAGCCTTAACAAATCAGATTTTAGACACCGAAGTAACAAAAATGTTTCGTTTCATCCTCTAGTGTTTAATTATGGAGGGAATGAAGCTATCTCTTTTCATTGCATTCTTTCCCCCATAGCTTCTACAACTGACTTGTCAGTTGCTTTTTCTTGAAATGCTAGTTTAATCTGAGCAGAAATGTCTAATTAAACTATAGATTAATTTCGATATTTGATCAAAATGTTTTGGTGTAAGCTATAAGGTCTTTGACTAGACCCTTTAATTAACTGAGCAGGGAGTTTCTAGACTAATATACAAAAACCTGTCTCTCCAGACAATCCATCTATCACACTTGCCAATTAATCTGTTAGCAATTCTTCTGGTTTGCATCTAAACGCCTATAAGATATGCTTTAAAGAGAGATTTGGAAGAATAAAGGCTCCAGATTGAAGTACATTGTAACTTCCTTAAAGTCCTGAAAGTATTATTTTATTAATTTTTTATTTCATTGCCAAGATGGAAACTATAACAACCCCAAGAAGGACAGTTTCCACACAAATGAACGGGGAAGGTAGCCCAGCAAAGAATATGGCCACCTCTGAAATGTGGGTCATTACTTGTGACCAGCATGTGAAAGCTAAATACCCAAGGAATGCAAAATATGCATGGAGTCTAACAATCTCTTTTAACCCAGGCTTCGGGCCGCCTGCAGGAACAGAGCTTTCTGAATAGGGTATAAGCGATATCAAATCTATGTTATCACAGCTCCATAACTTAAAAAAGTTGGAGATTGACTTGCCTCCAAACCCAGATTTGACAGAATATGCTATGACGGAGCTTATAGAGAGTATATCTAATTTGTACAACTTGGATCATCTTTCAATTAGAACAGGAAACTTATTACCTGCTTGTGAGTCTGGATTTCGTCAACTTGCAGAGACTTTAAATACATGCTCACTATTGGAAACTTTAGTCCTTCAATTTGACAATTGCGAAAAAAAATCCAAGGCCTTTACAAAAAAGAATGGTGCACTTCTTAGAGAGGGATTAATGCAACTGAAGGCTCTTCATAATCTTGAACTTTCTTTTGAATCTTCAATAGCTTTGAGCGATGATTTTATGATTGCGGTACTTGAAGCAATTCAGCACTTACCTCAACTCAAGAACTTGAAATTAGACTTTTCAAGGTCATGGGGAATAACAAACTTTAGTTTTTATTCTTTTACGCAAGCAGGGAATAAGTTAAAAAATCTTCAAAGTTTCACTTTGATCTTGGATGAATGCTCAGACATCACAAATCAAGGAATAAAATACTTTACTACACCCTTTACAAAAAATCAAAATCTAACTGATATAAATTTCAGCTTTGTTGCTCACACAAATGTTGATGATTCTACTATGGTCCTCATAAAAAGGCAATTTTGTAATTTGAGAGGGTTGCAGGTCTTCAGTTTGAATATCTCAGAAAATAAAAATGTTGGTGTTTTGGGATTCTTAGCAATCAGGGATCTTCTAGTCAATTTTGGAGAACTCAAAAAGTTAGATTTAAATTTTGCTAGAACACCACTTAGTGAACAGGGGTTTGCTGGAATATGTGGAGCCCTTTCTGTGCAAACTAAACTTACTCATCTTGGTCTTGATATAAGTAGTTGTATTAAGATGGGAGAAACAGCTCTAGTAATTCTAAAGGATTGTTTGGAATGCTTGAAACAGATTAAGCACTTTAAATTTGGAATTCAAAATTGGGATGAAGAGCTCTCTGAAAAGGGTGTCTCATTCTTAACTAAGGGATTCTCTTACTTGAAATCTGTTAAGAGTTTTGAAGTCGATTTCAGTTACTGCCCAAAAGTGGGAGATGATGCTCTAAAAATACTAAAAGATTGTTTCGAAGTAATGAAAGGACTTCATGAATTAGTGTTAAACTTTGAAGAGTGCATAGATATTACAAAAGACGGCTGGAATTATCTAAAGGAAGGCTTGCTCAAATTGACTCGCCTAAAAAGGGTAGTCTTCAATTTCGCAAGATGCCATAAGTTATCTGAGCAGTTTCTATATTATTTGAAGGAAGTATTGCAAAATAACAGAGATTTAGATCAAGTAGAGCTCTATGCTAATGGATGTTACCAGCTAGGAGACAAGGGAATGAATAGCCTAAAAGAGGGTCTTTTTAGTTTATCAAAACTTAGCTATTGTCGTATAGTCTATGATGATACCTATTCCACTATGATGGAAGGAGAAAAGTTTAGGTCAATTTTGTGCCGACACATGCCTCAAACCACTTTTAATATCAGTGTTATTCATGCTCCTCAGTCTCAAGTGAAGTTTGTTAATATAAACTCTGCATTTTAGCTTGAGAAAACATGCGAGTTTTATTGTACTGCAAAGCAATGAAGGAGGATTATGTCTTTAGAGAAATGCCTGTTTGGACGTATTAAAACTTAATCAGGTTTGTATAAAATATATTTTATTTATGATGTCTCTAAAAAAAGAGTTTACTTTTAAGCCCAGAAAGAGTGAAAATTTAAGTTTAGGCAAAATTTCTGAGCCCCCAAGTAAAGATTTTTACAAGAGTTTGGTAGCAGAAGATACGAATGATATATATTCTATTGTGCAGAAAATAAACATTAATTCCAATCATGACAATCCTCACATACTCACCTATAAAAGTTTCGCATTGGAAAGAGAAGGCAACAAATTAAGGTTTACGGTTAAAATCAATAACATGAAAACAAATCTTCTCAGTTATATTGAAGAAAAGAAGAAAAAAAATGAAACCACTACAAAAAAGGAGATTGTGAATATTCTGTACCAAACAGCCCATGCCTTAGAGTACCTGCACTCCAAAGGCATTCCTCATCAGAATTTAAAATTGCAGAACATCTTCATTGACTATAGTAACAAGTACCTCATTTCTGATATTGCAGCACCAGGAACAAATTTTAAGACAAAAAATGAAGACAGGTTAAGATATAGTCCTCCTGAGTTTTACGAACATAAAGCGGAGCCATTTTCTTCTGATATTTGGGCATTGGGAATAATTATACTTGAGGCCGTACACAGAGAAAGATTAGTTCCTCTTTCAGAAATTCCTAAGGACCAATGGGGGGACTATATAATCAAGAAATGCCAGATGCTTATGGAGATTGATAAAGACCTTTATGAAATAGTATTGTGGATGTTACAATTTAGGCCAGCAGAAAGACCAAGTTTCAGACATCTAAAGCGCGAGACTGAGAGGAAGTTCTCATTATTCATTCATGAGAAACTGTATTCATTGAATGAGCTGGAAACAGTAAGATCTTAGATTGTTGTCTCATTGAATAGGAATATAAAAAGTCCTTAGAAACAATAAGAGAGCTCACTATTGCCATGAATAATCGTAAAAATATTAATTTCCTTTATCATTAGTAAGAAGCCGAACGTTCTAGATATGTAAGTTCCTACTCCAATGAATATATGGAAACTATAATGGACGAATTTTCAGATATTTCCGAAAGAAGTATGAGCAGAGGGTTGAGTGGAGGGAGTCAGGAGGCTGAAACCAAGATGGAAGCTGCAAAGAAACTTTTGAAACAAGCCAATTACAAAGCAGCCATAGAAACTTACTCAATTTGTCTGGATTTTTATAAAAAGAGATATGGAGAAAGTGACTTAAAAGTTGCAGCTGCATATGATGGACTGGGGATGTGCTACTACATGCAAGGAAAATATGAAGAAGCTCTTGAAAATTGCAGCCTTGCTCTGAGTATTAACCTCAAGGTCAATGGAGAAAAAGATCCCGATACTGCATCAAGCTATGACCAGCAAGGAGTAGTATATGAAAAGTTAGGGAGATACACATTATCATTGGAAAGTCATAAAAAAGCTTTGAATATCAGACTACAATGTTTCGGAGAAAACCATTACCATGTCGCCATGAGCTATAACAATATCGGAAATGTTTACTATAGTATCAAGAAATGGAATGAATCTTTGGAAAATCATTTAAAATCCCTTGAAATTAAGACCAAGTTGTTCCCTGCTGACCATGTCACTATCGCTGATAGCTATAATAATATTGCAAGTATCTATGAAAGCCAAGAGAAATATGACCTTTCGCTTAATGAATTCTCCAAAGCTTTAGAAATTTATAAAAAGTATCATAAAGAAAATCACCCTGCAGTGGCCAATTGCTATAACAATATTGGGAATATCTACGAGAGATTGAATAAATATGAAGAATCTTTGATAAATCATACTAAAGCACTTGAGATTAGAAAGAAGACTCTTGGTGAAAATCATGTTGATGTAGCCATGAGTTATAATAATATTGGTAATGTCTATGATGATCTTGCGAAATATTCAACAGCGCTTGAATCATACCAGAATGCTCTTGATATAATGAAGAAAGAATTGCGAGAAAAACATCCTTATGTTTCTATAATCCAAAAGAATATCGAGAGAGTTAAACAAAAATTGAAAAAATAATCCCTGATATTTCCTACCTTAAATTGTTTCTCAAGAGATGTTGCATATTTTTTTTTTCCCCCTAATTCTTGATTGTTTTACTTGATAAGGATTTAATACTTTCCTTTAAGAAAAAGAAGGATTTCTTCCATATACAGTAAGAAACAGAAATAGATTAGACAGATTTATTCTGTAATTATTCCCAGAAATTTTATTCTTCGTTTTGCCTTTCAATAAAACAATAATGATACCAAATTTACTCTTTTGCCAATTCAATTCCTAGAATTCTTATCCTTATATCTATATCTTGTATTTGGCTTGTAGAAACTAAGGCAGCCCAAATTTCTCTAGCATCACTATCCCATAAAATATCATCAGACATTATTTACTTATAATCCACTATGATGCTTGCTTCTTTTTTATGTAAAAGAAGGTCCTTGACTCCTACTGAATACCTGGTGCTTCCTAATTCCCCATAGAGAGATCTAATTTATTTAAGTGATTCTTAGCTCAATACTTTAGAGAATTTGATATTGCTTGATGAATCCATTGTGTAGTAATCTTTTTGTCTTCGACTTTGGTATTGAAACCAAGTCTGAGGACAATCTTTTTACTTTCATTCTTTTTCTTTCCCTCTTCTTGGAAAAAGGTGTCAAAGTCTATTGTCTCACCTCCAGTCTGCATTAAGATTTATTAATTCAAATAAGTAGAGTCAGTGAAGAAAGTGTTACGCATAATTGAAACATTTCTAAATATGATTCTTTCACAACAAATTTAGATGCTGAAGAGTTGATATCAACAAACATATTGTAGAAACAACTAGAAAATCAAAAGTAAAGTAGATATAATAACCGTGATATGCACGAAGAGTCTCTTACACTTCTTAAATTTCTCTGTTAAGAGTGTTGTTTAAAATGGAGGCCCCAGCCGATAGGATACCAATGGCGAGACTTGCCAGGAATTCATTAGTAGCGACAATTCCGAAGACTTTGAATGGATGAGTCTTTTGATCAAATTCCAGATCATCCATAATTTCTTCAGTGATATTATCTAGATGCTTTAAATGCTTTTTAATGGCTTCACAACTCGTATCAATACATTTGCAGGTCACTAAATTCTTAATGCAAAACCTATAGAGATAGTTATTTGGCTTGATTGGATTATTTCCAATGTAATATCTGATCTTTCTCATCATATCGATGTAGAAAATTCGATTTTCATTCAGGATATTTTTGTGAATTTTGTAGAATTCGTTTAGCTTAGCGCCTTTGATTAATGCTAAAAATCCCAAAATTATTATAAAAGCAGCTTCAGCAAATATTACAAGCTGACCACCATTCGGAATATTTGAATTTAATGAGGGAATAGGAATTTTATTGAAAGCCATCAGGACCAAAATAGTAAGGTAGTAGATCAGACAGAAGGCTAAGTCCATCTGTAGTCTATGATCTAATCTGCTTCCATAGTCCATAGCTAATTTTCTCATGGTTATCCAGCTCCTGAGATTTACAGCTTCCAGAAAGTTGATTGTTGGAAAAAGTTTTCTTCCTGTGAATCCATCGAATTTTCTTGGAGCTAGAAAATAGCTCATTTGCTCCATAAAGAACACTTTTCTGAGAATATCTTTCAAATGGACTACAAGGAGGGAGCAGTTGATGTTAAAATAGATAGTATTGATCAAAATACACAGACTCTCACCCACCCACCAATATATGCTCTTGGTTTCTAGATTGCCTCCAGGGATTGACAGTACCACAGGAAGAAATCCTCTTATAATAGCAAATACAAGAACGATTCTAAAGACACTATTCTTTTCAGATGCTTTATTTTGATCAATGAGATATCTGAAAATGCTATACCCATGATACTTTTCTGTTTCATCATCAATTGGCTGTTCTAAATACTTCATTGGGATATAGGAAGTTGTTCTCTCTTTATAATAGCTTGAACTTATCCTTAATTCTTCAGCTAAGACTGGATCAACAGTACTTAAGAAACTGAGATGAAAAATTGCAGAATCAATTTCTTTTTTTTGTATGGATTTCCTTATTTCTTTTTCAACAATTTGATCATTCTGCTTGTTCCAGTCTGCTAGTACAAATTCCATTGTAATCTCATGAATGGGAATTAGCTCAGTTCTCCATCTGTTCATTTTGGCTTTAGGAAATGTTCCATATTTGGCTGAAACTGTCATTACTCTGATCATCGTAGTCGAAAATATTAAATAGAGCTGAACTTGGAATAGAGTATCTTCCTTATATACCCACGCAAAAGTGGCTGCAATAATATTTAACACCCAGATAAGAGTTTGTCTATACATTCCTACTATCGATCCAGTGAATAATATATTTCTCATCAAATATTTTCCTGTAAAGGGTGTAAGAATTAATGGAGTCAAGGGACCTAGAATGAAGAAATATATGAAGTGATAGAGGACAAACTCGAAAAATCGAGTCCAGCTAAATCCTTCATACATTTCTTTCTCACTGACTATTATTGGAGCAGTTCGTTTAATAACTTGAGGTCCATTTTCTTCCGGCAAGTCATTATCAACAAAATATTCGTTGGTTATATGTCCCTGATTCATCTGTGATTCTTCGTTAGCAAGTTTTGTATCATAAGTTTCACCCTGCTTCTTAAGGTCCAAGAATGGATCTTCTTTGTCTCTTAAACTGCTTTCCCCCAGGGAATTGTCCATAATTTAAGTATTAGATAAGTAAATACAGATACAATAAATAAATTAAGATATATTCCTATAGTATGTCATTTTGGACAGTCGTTTCAGGCATATTCGGCTGGATTTATTTTTTTGCTTGGTCAGCTTCTTTTTATGGTCAATTGACAGAAAACTACAAGAGAAAGAAGTAAGGATCATTTTTCTCTCTATATTATAGTGTCGAAGGATATAAATTAGATTTCCAGGTTCTAAACCTTACAGGATTTTCGTTTTATTGTTTTATTTATGTGAGCGGATATATTGGTAACGATACCAACCCTTACGAAAATTATGGAATGGGAAGAGTAAGAAATTGAAATTGTTAAACTAAACTCAAAGATTCAAGTCCAGGATATGCTATTTGCAGTACATGCATTGATCATTGTCTGCATAACAGGAGTGCAATGCCTCATTTACCCCGTATATTTTACATATTTGAAAATAACTCATGCTAGAGAGGAAAAAATAAAGTCACTAATCTTGTTTGGGTCCTCATTGCCTTATACTGGATTAGTGCAATTTTCCTCTATTTCGCTTACCAGGTACTTGTTCTACCTCCTGACTTATTTAATAGGTTTTTGAAGTGTTTCCATCGAGTAAGGACATGAATTTTTACCTCTTGTTGGGTTATCTGAAGTTGTCAATTTCTGTCATAAAGTACATACCACCTGTAAACCGAGCTTCAATCTGGTCTAAGAAATGTAGGCTTATTGGAATTATCAAAGAAAGAGCACTGTAGGCTGGAGTATAGTGAACATCTTGTTAGATTTCACAGGAGGTCTTTTCTCAATCGGTCAAACCGTAATCGATAATCTTGATGGAAGTATAATTCTTCTGATCATTAGCTAATTACCCAATAGCCTCATCAAGAATCAACCCTATCAAGTTTGCTTTGGGAAATATTGCCATGCTCTTTGATATTTTATTTATGGTTCAACATTATATTCTTTATCCCGAAGACAAACAGAAAGTACATGCTAAAGAGGATAGCGTTCTAGACAAAGTAATAATGAAGTGGACTTGTTTAATTTTCAGAGTGGACAAGATAATGATGCTAAATCACAATTACTCAAAAATGAAATACCCTAAATGCATAAGATAAATTCTATGATAGTGTTATTTTTTTGGTCTGTGCATTGTACACATATCAAGGTTGGAATCTTTTTAACTCTATTTGAGTACTAAACATAATTTTAATAATGTTCTCATTATAATTTTAATATAACTCTTGAAATACAATATTTGAACGAATAAATATTTTACTTACTCAATAAATTAAAGAACCCTCCCTCTTTCTTGTTCTCGGCCTGATTAGCAAGGAAAGATAGACTATTTGTAATCTTGTCTAATTTAGTGTCAAGTTGCATTAACTTATTTTCTAGGTGTGCAAATCTATTCTCAAACTGAATTTCCATTTCCTTGATTTGCTTAGCCTGATCATTAGCTTGGCTTCTAACTTCATTTTGAACGATTTTCTTAATGAGGTTAGCTCTAGTTTCCCATTCTCCAAAGATAGTTCCATCTTCTGTTTCTTCACCAGTACTGGGCTGAACATAGAACAAGTATTGTTTAGCAGTCTCTCTGAGATAGGAAAGTTTCGAAGTGAATCTCTTTCTTTCCTTCTTTTGTCTTTTCTTACAGAAATTATCCGCGACTCTTCTCATAATGATAGCTTCAAGGATCAAACCCACTCTTTCTTTACTGTCAGTTAATAGGGCTTTTGCTTGGACACCCTGGTAAGTGTCACCCATAATTGCGACCAAGAGATTTAGCAGGATCACAGCCAAAATAGCCATAACCACAACAAAATAGAAAATCTGCGAATCACTAAGTTCAGAAGTCTCGAAAGCTCCATAAAGCATTTCATAGACTTTCAACAATCTATGTGGATAATCAACCTCACCATTATCAAACTGGAAGAACATGATAGAAAAGCCAACAATAACAAAAACCAGCAACATAACGAAAGATCTTATGTCTCGGATTATTTCCACACAAATTCTAATTAATTTCCTGGTTTGGTCGAAGACTCTGAAGAACAAGAACCATTTGGTATAATGAAATAATAATGTTACAGAAAACAGCCAATCTCTGCCCAGTCCCTCAAGACCTCCCCATGTACATAATATTGTAACAATCAAGAGGATGTTAGAGGAGATATCAATGTAATTATAAATATCATTTAAGTACTCTTTAATGCCTGAATATGCCAGCCCGACTAGTTCGTACGCGAAGAAAAAGATAGTCAGGACAAATGTTATCACTTCAAGTGCAATAATTCTATCTCCTTGGGCAGTTGAAACAGCGATAATAGAAAGGCAGACCATCAGCACTGAGAACAAGCTCATCAAGAAATAATGGAAACCTTTTGTTCCTTTCCATAAGTACTCTAGGAGGATTGAAACGACCTTTGTTCTGAAGATGTCCTCATTATTAGCCTTGTTTAGAGCTGTTACAATGGAAAACATATCATCAGAGTAGACATGATAGTTCAAGAAGAAGGCAATGACTCTAACAGCAATTAAAGTGTTTCCTGTATCCTCAATTAACCTATCCTTAATTTCAGGATAGAACTTCATTGTCTTGGCCTCAGTGAAATTAGTTTCTTTTCTTCCTAAGATTGTACCAAATCTAGTAACTTCCTGAGTTCCGAATGGCTTAGGCTTAGGGGCACCAAATCTCAAAAAGGTTGCAACTTGCGATGTGTCCAGTAACAGAATATCGCTCAAAGCATCAGTCAATGAACTCATAATTTCATGTTGAGAATGGCCTGAGCAAAGGATAATTTCATCAAAATTCCCTAACACAAAATTGATCAAGCCCAAGTCTCTATTTGAAGCTTTGATAAGATAATGTAGTGGGGTCAAATCCTTATTGTCCAAAATGAAGGGAATTTTGTTTTCTAGGCAAGCTTCAACAGCTTGTTTTCTTGGGTATTCTAAGGCCATTAAATGGAAGTGGTTCCATCCATAGGGAGAAATGAACAGAGTTGGGTATTTGTTGATGTATGCAATTTTTTCTTCATCATTAGCAATCGCTAGATAATTGTAAAGTTGAATGAGTCCTAGGATGTTGCTAGAAGGCAAGGACTTGTACAGAGACACATAGATTTCAGCGAGTTCATGGAAAGGATTTTGGAAGACTCTGACTGATTGATCCGATGAAGCTGAGACAATATACTTCTGATCGTTGGTAATCTTAACATTTAAGACCCAGCCATCATGAGCACTATCAAAACTGTGAACTTGTCTCTTGGTTTCCAGGTCAAACAATTTTATTGATCTGTCGGATGAACCTGCGATTATATAACGATTGTCTCCTGAAATTGTAAGAGAGTGAATTGGTCCTTCTTGAGCGTGCTTAAAAGTATGGACTCTTTGTTTAGTTTCAAAGTCAAATATTCTGATAGATCTATCATCAGAGCTGGATATAATGTATTTATCATCTATACTCATAGCAACACAGAGAACGGCATCATCATGAGCATTGCTGAAGATATATTCAAGGTTACGAGTTTTCAAACTATAAACTCTGATTGATCTATCCAAAGAACCTGTAACGATATACTGTGAGTCTGCAGTCATTGCAATAGACTGGACAGAGCCTTCATGCTCATTTTCGAAGGTGTACACATGGGACTTGCTTTTGAGATCGAACACACGGATTGATTTATCATCAGAACCTGAAACAATAAATTGATCATCAAAGGTCAACACTAAAGCAGAAACAGCTCTATCATGAGCATTGTTAAAGGTATGAACGAGTTGTTTAGTGTTGATATCAAAGATTCTGATTGATCTATCAGATGAACCAGAAACAATATATCTATCATCTCCAGTAATAGCGATGCAAAGGACTGAGTCGTCGTGAGCATGCTCAAAAGCATGAAAAATTTCATGCTTGTCCATATCAATGAGTTTGATGGACCTGTCGTGGGACCCCGTAACAATGAATTTACTATTCTTTGAAATTGCCAGAGCGACAATAGAGTCAGAATGGATATCAGTATGAACATGTTCATATTGACTCATCTCTAGATCAATGACTTTGATTGATCTATCATACGAGCCCGAGACTATGTAGCGATTGTCAGAACTCATTCTAAGTCCCATGACCCATCTCTGATGAGCAGCATGGAATGCATGCACTGGCTGCTTGGTTTGTAAATCAAATATTCGAATTGAACCATCTCTTGAGCCTGATATAATAAATTTACTGTCGTGGCTTACTGACAAGGATGTTACAGCCTCATCATGAGCATTAGTAAACGTGTGCTGTTGTCGGAAAGTTCCAAAGTCAAATATTCTAATCGACCTATCGTCAGAGCCAGAGATAATCATTGAAACATCATTGGTAACACAGAGGGAGAGGATAGCTCTATCATGAGCCTTCTTAATGGTAAATATATGAATTTTCTTATCAAGTTGGAAAATCCTAATACATTGGTCGTCAGAGCCAGTAACTAGGTGTCTGTTATCAGCAGTGAGGCATAAACAGTTTATTGATCTTTCATGCATTCCCTCGAATAATATAGCTGCTTCCTTTGATCTCATATCTAATTGGAGTAAAGTTCCATCAGAAAGACCAGTAATGATTGAATTGTTATCATATGTGATTGCAATGGACTGGACAAACTTGTCAAAACCAATATTGAATATGTGTTTCAAAGCTCTAGTTTTGACGTCCAAAACTTTTATTGAGCCATCAGTTTCAGTAACCACAGTTTTATTATTTATTTGGGAAGATATATTAGGGAAGGTGAAGAAGTCCATGACTCGAACGGAACCATCTGAGGAGCCTGAAATGATGTATTTATTATCACTAGATAGAGCTATACATTGTACAGCTTTGTCATGAACTCCTGGGAATTGGTATAATAGCTTCTTTTTCTTGAGAGAGAACACATAGATGGAACCATTTGTCCCTCCACAGATTATATGCTCATCATCTGGGGTTGTACATAAACTTGCAACTTCTTCATCTATAGACTTTTGGTACTGCTTTACTTTTGACAACTTTTCATCCAGTTGGATTTTAAGGGTGGTGACTTCAAACTTAGTGGCGCTCATCTTTGGAGTTGGAGATGAGGCTTTCTTTTTCATATTCATAAGATAACGAGCTATATTCATTTTGATAGAACCAAAATAAAAATTAATACACTCCAAAGAGCATCTAAATTTGGTATCAAAAACCTTTTTGAAATATGGTTAGAGGCTTTATGAAGTAAAGGTATGTCTTGGCTATCGATCCAAATAAGATCATTTTATTTATTCTTGTAGGTTCATACGTTTCTGAGATATTCTGGACTGAAAGGGTAGGATAAAGAAAATAACGATGTTTACTAATATTTTATAAACATGTATTTACAAGAAACAAGGAGAAAAGAATGGTAATTATAGCTTAACATAACGTGCAATATCTTTGGCTATTCTATCATAGCAAGTAAAAGAAATATCTCGAGCTGTCTTGGAGGCAAGATAGAAGTATTCTGTAGCAGTTTTAGTTTTATCTATTTCTGAATAACAACGAGCAAGACTTAGATATATCGATACCACTTCTATTCTAAAGAATTCAGGACATTCCAAAAAGAGTAGCTTCACTTCACCTATACTTGGATAATACATTACTTTAGGATATACAGTTTGATCTACAGCCTTTTGATAAAAGTCGACTGCCTTGAGATAATTTTTTATTGCTTCTTTATATTTCTTCCCCTTTTCACAGATATTTCCAACTATTGCATGACTAATTGCCCACAGTGAATAAGCTTCTTTATATTGGGTATTCAGAAGTGTAAATATGATAGCTGCGTCTTTTACTGCCTCATCAAACTTTTCTAACGATGCTTTCAGCAATGCAATTTTCTGATAGGTCAAAGCTGTTACTATGTCATTATCACCTAGAATTTCTTGCCTTATACTCAGAGCTTTATTATAATTATCCATTGCTAAAGAAAACTGACCCAGATCATGATACGCTTCGCCAAGACAAGAATTCAAGCCTGCAATGATCAACCGTGAATCACTCAGGTATTTTTGTGCATAGGTTAGAGTAGTCTTTTGTAATTCTAAACATTCTTTGAATTTTCTGCTCATTTTCTTACATAATGCTATACTTCCGTAAATTGAAATTACAGCAAGAACTTTTCCTTCATCTACAGACTCATAGCTTGCCAGGAGATTGAGGGCTTGTTCGTAATAATGAATAGCCTCTGAATATCTTGTTTCTACTAAGCATGCATCCCCTCTTGTAAGCTCGTCATTAAGGGAAGCAGTCAGCTCTGATGAATTTATGTTGATACCCCTCTTCAACGTTAAGTTGTTGAAAGAAACACTCTTTTGAAACTTAAAACCTCGAGGGGCGATGAACTTAGATTCGCAAGTTCCCATAAGTAAAATAAATTTATTTCTCTCCTTTATTGCATTCCTTTGTAAGTAGAAAATCGAACAAAGCCAAAGAGAACTCTGCGAAATTCTAACTCACTGAAGATCCTCTAAGTTTCTATTTTGATTGTATACTTTTTTGGGAAAATTCAAGATTAATCTGGATAGTCAAATTGGGATTACGAGGTTAGATACCCATAGGATATTGAAACTGAACATATATTAATAGCATAGAGCTTTATCTGTTTTCATAGTAAAACAATTCAGACATGAACTTTGTTGAATTTAGGGCACTTAGCTATTACAAGACATAATACAAGGAATATATAATACATTAAGGAATCTAAAAGAAATATGAGCCAACAATGAAAGTGACGGCCAATCCAATGAGGCCGAACACCCCATACATTCTCATTTTATTTTTCATGATTGTGTTCTGCATATCTTTTATAAGACCTCTTGACTCATCAAGCATTCCATTAACATTTCTCAACTGTTCAATTACAACAAATTGAAGTAATATTACTCTTTCTCCTCCTCTAGTAAGGATTTCAGTTTGTGAGGCAAGACGATTTGAAGTATCATCTGCAATTTCCAAAGCCTCATAAGCTGTCTTTATGCCTCCGACTAATTTTCTGTTTTGTTTTTCAATCACCGAATCTCCATTGTAAGCAAAGGTTTCGCTCTAATCCAAAATCTACAGATGAAAATAATTCATACATCATCTTTTCTCCCAGTAATATATTCCCTGTTCTTTCTGTTGAGGTAGTCCTCTTCTAATTTCATGAACTTCTTTCTGATGTCCTCGTAATCACTTCTGTATCCTCTAATCTAATTAATTAGTCTAGGTTTTCTAATAATTGCCTTTAAGGAGAACTCTCTTCTTTGTTGGTCGGGAAGAGGGTTGATTTCGACTTCCATTTGTTTTATCTATTCAATTAGTATGATTATAGCTCTTATACAGATTGCTCAATGGATCTAATGTTGTGTCTAGTTTCTGAAATCAATTCTTCTCTGATTTCATTAGGCTTTGAAGTCATTTGATTCTATAATTAAGTATAATATTGGCAGCTATTACCATCTTTAAATGGGCTTGAGCCATATATTGGTTGTACTCTTGTTCCAAGCTATAGAAAAAATCTGTCATCTGACTCAGCAATGTTAATTTTTTCTTAAATAAATAATTATCTTATAACAGAGTTGATTAGATAATTCTGATATGGAATCTTAACATTGTATAAATGTGTATATACAGTAAAATCCTCTTACTTTTCTAATCTTAATTCCTCATACTTCTTAAGACAATTTATAAAAATGTCCTTGGCAAGAGCTTCTCCTTGTTGAATAACCATTTGAGCAAATTTGCCATCCTTATTTGTAATTTCTTGATCTCCAATATTCTTTACTAAAATTTCATATGGATTTCCGCACTCTACTAGCCTTCCATTATGCATGACCAAGACCATATCTGCATCAGCCACTGTTTGTAACCGATGTGCAATGGTGATAATGGTGCTTTGGTTGAAATATTGTTTCAAATTTTTCTGAATTATCTTTTCAGTTTGTGGATCAATATTCGAGGTTGGCTCATCTAACACTACGATTGAAGACTTCTTTAACAGAGCCCTTGCTAAGCAAATCAATTGCTTCTGGCCTGTGCTGAACACAGAGCTACCCATTGTGATATCAGTATTTAATTGCTTTTCCAATCCTTCAATATAGGTCCTTAATTCGACCTGGGCGAGAACGTCCCAAATCTCGTAGTCTTCAAATTCATTTAAGGGGTCTAAATTTCTCCTGACTGTGCCAGTAAAAATTGTAGGAGTCTGAGGAATTATACACAAATTCTTTCTGAGGAATTCGAGTTCCAAAGTCTTGATATCGACTCCATCTATTTTGATAGAGCTCTCTGGGAATTCCTGAATATTAACAAGTCTGAACAACGCTTGGACAATTGTACTTTTACCTGATCCGCTTCTGCCAACAATAGCAACTTTAGTCATGGGTTTCACTGTGAAGGAAACATTTTTAAGAGCTGGATTAGAGTCATTGGTGTATTTAACTGAGACATTCTTGAATTCAATCTCGCCTTTCTTAGGCCACTTTTCCCTTTTCAAATTCTCTATTTCTTCAGAGAGTGTTGTTTTAGAATCTTCTTCAGGTTCTAGTCTAGTATATTCCAAAACTCTTTGAGCGCTCTGAAAATTGATATCTAAGAACAAGGTCTGACGAATAGCCCAAACACTCTTGTTTGCAATTTCAATAAGATAAAGCAACACCACTCCAAAGAGGCCTGAATCCATTGAAGTATGAAAGGCGATATAGATGTAAGAGAAGATACCAATAACTAGCAATAGATAAAGGAAAATTTTCAAGGAGATAATGAACAAGCGATTTGATCTGGCATTGTAGAGAAAAGCTCTCGAGTTGTCATATACAAGCTTGAAGAACTTTCTCACAAAATTGGCTCCTTGTTGGTAAATTCTAATAATAAGAAGGCCATTCAGGGTTGAACTAATCTCTGTGTATAGAGGACTTCTTGAGGCAAGGTCTACTCTCTTCATTTCAATGACAGGTTTAGTGTAATGTTGCTTGACTCTGTAGAGAGCATAGGTTAAAATGAAGGAGGGAATAAGCATGAAGGGGCTGACCCAGCACAAATATATCAAGAACATTCCGATATAAATCATTCCATCCAAAAAATCAAATATGTTTTCCCAATTTTGCTTATCAAGTATCCCTAAATCATTAGAAAATCTGTTAATAATCTGTCCAGAAGGAGTATAATCAAAGAATTTAATAGTGGACTTGACCAAAGCACTGAGCATTTTTTCGTGAAGTGTGGAATTTATACTTGTAATAAAGCTAATAGTCATGGTAATTTTCAGTCTATAGCTCAAAAAGATACCGAGTGTTAAAACTGTTGCCATGAAGATGTGGGGAATATTTGAGATTTCATCCCCTTCGATAAAGGCCTGGTTTTGTAATGAGGCCCAGTATCCTAAATATCTTGTGAACGCAATAATGAATACTTGAGACAAGATATACACACCAAGTAAACCATAAACTTTGCCAGTCTCATTACTAGCAGTGAGATAATCTTTATAGGTTTGCCAAGTAACTAAATTTTCTTCTGGTTTGCTCTCTTTAAGTTTCTCCTCTACTTTTTCATTCACTGTTCCATCAATTAAGATTTTAGTCTCTAATTGGTCATTTAACTTCTTTGATAATGCACTTTCAATTTTCATTTCATCTTCTATTATTTGATGTGAAGGGTCAGCTGGGAGATCAAAAGGGCCTCGTTGGTCTTCTATGGGCTTTGATTCTTGTTTTTCTTGTAAAAGCGATTCAATAGACTCATGTCTTTCATTCAGTAAATCTTCAAAGCTTCCTTGAGCAACAATTGTGGCTTGATCAAAGACAAGAATTTTGTCTGATTGCTTTGCAAATTGAAGATTGTGAGTGACCATTATAACGGTTTTATTCTTAAGCATTCCCTTCACCACATTTTCCATAACATAATTAGCCAACTTTATATCGAGTGCTGAGAAAGGATCATCCAGAAGATAAATATCGGAGGCTGTATACAAGGCTCTAGCTAAACTCAAACGAGTCTTTTGGCCACCACTAAGTGTTACACCTCTTTCTCCAACTATGGTATTATCCTTTTCAGGCATTTGTTTCAGATCTTCGTATAAGCCAGTGGACTTGAGGACTTGGTGATAGAGGTCTTTTTGATAAGGCCTTCCAAAGAGGATATTATCACTAATTGTTCCTGAGAAAATAATAGGCTCTTGTTCAACATAGGCAATCTTTCCAGACATAATCAATTTTCCTTGAGTCTTTGGAAGCTCTTTAAGGATAGCTTTTAAGAAACTGCTCTTGCCTGATCCAACCTTACCGATGATGGCAGTCAATTTCCTGACAGGAATTCTCACATTAATATCTCTAAGACAAGAAGATTCCCCTTCTTGGTTCCAATATCCAGCAAAATTGTCAAATATGATATCTTGTGGTTGTTCATTTAACTCTTTTCCTTCATCTGTTCCATATTGGCTAACATCTTTCAGGGTCATTACTTCTTCTATTCTCTTTCGGGTGACTTTCACATTCACAATGAACATTCTTCCTAAGTGGAAGAATAATATAGCCCACATCTTAATGAAGTTCAATATCATCATTGAAGCATAGACCTTTTCAGCACTTAGGCATCCTCCTCCGATTACATATATCAGACAAGTCACAAAGGTACATAGATAAACAGAGGTTTCAGTGAAAGTTCTTCCTATAGCTTCGATCTTTCCCAGCTTTAGAAGTTCCACAGCTTCTCTTTTTCTTAAACTGTGAATAGCAGCTTGGAAAGACTTCTCCCAGACATATTGCTTTATCAGCCTGGCACATTCTATAAGCTCCTTGGTCGATTTTATTCTCTCATCCGTGATTGCATTCTTCTCTTGGCGTGGCTTTTCGCTCTGGTTTGATAGGTGTGTTGCAAGAAGTTGGAATCCAACAAGACACACAACGCTAAAAACTGTATACCATCCGAAAAATCCCCACATTACATAACACGCAATAAACACATTATATGGGCTAAATATTGTTGCCCATACAAAACCATACCCAAAGTCCACATCATTCAAATCATTTGCTATGATATTTATTATCTTTCCGGCACTAACTTGGCTAACAGAGGAGGAAGGCAAATCATTAACCTTTTTATATATCAAACCAGTGATCGCTAGTCTCAATTTGGCACCAATAACATAGTCATAGAAGCCTATCCAAGTTTCAAGGAACTGAGCTAAGAAGTAAAAAATTGCAAAATAGGTGGCTAAGGGCAGAATTTGAGACTGAGAAATTGTCTCTCCTAAGTTAAGCTGGGTAATCATGTCAATGATTTTTCCAAGCAAAACTGTGGTCACTAGATGGCATGTACAGGTTGTTAGAAGTAATGCTATAGACAGGAAAAACTCTCCTTTGAAAACTCGACACACTGTTTTTACGAAGGAAGGATTTGATTTCTGTACTTCGTCTTTCCAGGCTTCATTCAAATTAGCCACCTTTTCTTCAATGTTATAATGATCATAAGGTGCAGGCAAATCATCTTGTGAAATAGGACTCTTTGTGGAGTTGATTAACCTAGTAATAGGTAATGCATCCAAAAATCCAAGAAATCTAGGCCATGATTCGACTTTTCTATACTCAAGTTCACTTTGTGACGCAGCTGAGGCATTTGATCGTGGAATGGTATGGGATAAAAATTCAACGTTTTCTTGGGTAGCAATATCGCCTGTTTCCATACACACTTAAATTTTATTTTTATTGTTGAGTCAACTTAATCCCGAGGATAAATTCTAAGTCTAGCTGATATTATATAAAAATTGGCCTATAGAATCAGTTGCAACAGAATGTAAATCTATCAGTTCTTATAGACAATAAGATAAGATATGAAAAGATCCTGATTTACAATAAATCTTCACCATTCTTTGAACACACTAAACAAGGTTCTTTTGATAAAGTATCTGAAAGAAGAATTTAATTCAGACACTTTCCTATATGATGAGTGAAATTCAAGTCAGCCTCTATAATCTTCCTGTTTGCAAATATGACGTCTTTTAGACTTTCTATTTGTTCAGACTCTACTTTTGAAGTATTTATATGTAATTTGATAACTTCCAAATTTTTCATTAGAAGAATAGCAGAAATTAGCTCTGATAGACTTTCAAGATCAAATTCATTTGAAAATGTCCTATATTCGAAGTATATCAGAGAAGATAAGCTTTTTGCAAGAATTTTTCTGAACAAAACTCCAAGGAAAGCTTTTTGGAAGGTGACTTCTTGATCTGATCCATTGTCATGAAAATTAAAATATGTCAAATTATTGAGCTCTGGTAGAGAGTGGTTGCAATCAATTAGCCGTGAATGAGAAAACTGCATGCCATTTAAAGAACATTTCTTCAAATGGCAAAAACGAGAAAGATGATTAAACACTTTGGAAGACTCTGTCAATATTAGTTCAGCTTCGGAACCCATGAGTTCTAAGTGTAACTCTTCCAATTGATTTCCTTCAATTGGAAAACAATTCAGGATATTGTCAATAAATTTAGATCCAGAACTTATTTGAAAATTATACCGTAATGCATGCAGTTTATGATAAGTTAGGACTCGCTTGAAAAACTTCGATATTGGACTTTCAAGGTCCAGACTTGATGTACTGAAATTAAGACCTGAGAAGACCAGAGTAACTTGTTCAATATCTTTAGGAAATAATAATTTCTCAAAGAAACTATTCAAGTCTTTTTCATTATACATCATCATATCTTGAGCAAGAGATACAAACTTGAGTTTTGAAAATTCTTCAAACGTAAAACAAGATGAGAACAATTTGGAGGATTCTGTGATTCCTCGGAATGAAATATCCAAAAAGATAGTTGAATGCCTTAGGAAGGGCTCAAAAACTCGATAAGTTTTTTGACTTGAGAACTTCCCTTGAAATCCTCTGATTGCTGAGTTGTTTTTACAATCTTTTAGTTTATTCTCTTTCTCAATGTCTTTAACATCTCTTATCGATATAGTAATCTTCACTTTTTCTTGAGATGTAATTCTTTCTAAAATCTCGAATAATTCGAAATTGGTGAAGGAGAAATCATCAACATTGTTTATTGTAATATTCTCTAACCGATTGAATTTTGAGAGAACATATGAAAATTTTGGAAATGGGTTGCCTTCATTCCTGCATAAATCAATATTTATTATCAGAGAATTGCATCTCTGAATTCTCCTGAAATAAGGCAAAACGCGATTATTTATATCACCATGAAAACTGATCAAGTTTGGAAAGAGAGAAGCCATATTCTTAATCAATGGAAAATCATATTGAGATTTATCCTTATATTGCTTGTATTGAGCGATAGTCCGTCTTGAAAAGGGGAAAGTGTGTCTGAGAAGCATGTGATTGATTTTTTTAGAGAAATCCTGGACCCTTATTCTTCTTAATATTTTTAGTCTTGATCCCATTTTACGAAAGATCCATCGTCGAGCCCAGGCATTCATGTATGTTTTAAAGTAGAACAATTGGCAGTGCTTCCAGAAGCGAATTATACTTATTTTGTTGTCTGTACGCCATTCAGGAGGGAGGGAAAATTTATTTACATTACCAATGTTATTTCTCATTCAACGATATTAAATATATATTACTATACAAATTAGACTTCTAAAGGAATGCAATTCCTCAGAAGGTGAAATAATTCAATACTCCTATAGAGACTATATTTTTCAGATGATTGTTGAATCATATAGCATATATATCTGGTCTGACAAATTCCTCAATCTTTTTATCTGCGATACCTTCATAATTTTATTTTCAGAAAACTAGAGCATACCAAAAGTAGTATATTGATAATTTAGACAGAGTGGCTGCTCAAGTTTCTGGTAAGGAGTCAGAAAAACCAGAGCAGCTCTATCCAAGC